>ERZ860148.745-NODE-745-length-23698-cov-3.954194_pt1 | contig 23698 bp, 24 predicted proteins | sample MGYA00509981_ERZ860148 | MGnify/ENA primary metagenome ERZ860148 (study PRJEB30046, sample SAMN00715199) | human gut metagenome | study: EMG produced TPA metagenomics assembly of the A metagenome-wide association study of gut microbiota in type 2...
AGGGCGCAGGCCTTGTAATTCGGGCTTTTTTATCGAGATTCGAAATTCCGCGCCCACGTCCCAGTTCCACTTTTCTTCCAGCCATTCTTTGAGTACTGTGGCGATCTCTTGATTGTTTTTTCGGCAAACGGAAAGTGAGAATTGCCGCGAATGCCGATATCGGGCGGACGGATCACTTTCGCGTCGCCGCCGTAACGGTTGATTGTTGCGGCAAAGCGTTCGGCCATTTCAGAAGCTGCCCGCCAGTAGTCGTTGTGCGGATGCGTGGTCATGTAGTCGCTGTAGAAAATCACGATGGGAAAGCGCGTGAGCTTCAGGAAAGCTTCCATCGGCACTTCTTCGGCTTACATGTTTCCGAAAAAGCCCGCGTTTTTGATGGGAACGGACACTTCACTCTTGGGAAACGGGAAGCCGCCTCCCGGTTCGTAGGCGACGATACCTTTGACATGATCGCATTGCATGCTGACCAGCCAGTTGATGCCGCAGCCTTGAAAATGCCTCACAAAAATGGCATCTCCCGCTTTTTCAAACACGGAGGACAAAGCCTTCGCGTTGACCTTCGCGTCGTATGGCGCCGTATTGGGCGTCATCTGGCGGAAAAACTGATCCAGAGATTTCGCATTTTGCGGGAATGCTGACCCGTTGTTGAACTTCGGCCACAATCCCATTCGAAACTGCCCGAAAAAGAAGTCTTCGTCGGGAGCGGTGGAGATTTGTCCGGCTACCGTGCTTCTTCTGGCATTGCCGCGACGCGGCTGATCCACCAGATAAACCGGCACCGTGCAGGAGGACTAACGGCAGAGCTCAAGCCTGTGCCGGCACTTGGTAGCTTACGCTCGCATGGTTGCCGTGCAGCGTCTGCGCTTCATCCTTCGGATGGTGCGGATCGTATGTCGATTTGGCCTTCAACACTGTGCCGCCCGCTGCAAAGATGCCCTGATCAACGATGGTGAGGGGCATGGCCCAGACTGTGCCGAGAAAGCATGCCGTGGAAAAGGAACAGGCCAGAAGAAGGCTGAGACGCATGGCGGATCTCTGGTTACTTGGCAAGAACACCGTTGGCAATCAGCCAATTGCGCACCTCCTTACTGTTGGTGCGAACGCTGCCTTCGACCGTTAAATGGGTGCCGAGGCGTGCGCCGGTCGGCTTGAGGATCTTTTCAAAGTCTTCGCGCGTGTGCATCAAGCCGCCGCCACCGTGGGTGTTGCAAGTGATCACAAGCTTGCCTGTGAAGTTCTGCGCTTTGGCCCAGGTTTGAAGCGGCATGGGCGTATGGTGCCACCAGGTGGGTGTGGCTAGAACCACAACGTCGTATTTTGAAAGATCAATGTCTATGGGCTGAACCTCGCGGATAATGTTCTTTTCGAGCTCTTCCTTGACGACCTCCGTTGTGGGCTTGTAGGCCTCCGGATAGGGCTTGACGGTCTTGACTTCAAAAGTGTCGGCTCCTGTCATGGCTTGCACGGCTTTGGCAACGCTTGCGGTATTGCCGCTGCGGGAAAAGTACACGACGGCCACCCGCATTTTCGCGGCTGTGTTTTTGCTGTCGGCGGCGACGGATTGAGCCATGGCGGATCCTCCGAAAATCAATGCTCCTAGCGTTTGACAGAATGTGCGCTTTTGCATGTCCGTTCCTTTGACAAAGTTGTCGGAAGAAAAAGACCGTTGTGCCGGAACCGAAGGAAAGCGCTTTGGTTCAACTGCAGCCTTATGGCAGAGAGAGAGGTGAAGTTCTAACTGCCAGTTTTTTGCGACACAACGGCTTATAAGTGGATTTTTAAAGAGTACAACCGAAGAAGTCCTTGAGCTTGTCGACCGCCTGATTTACGTACTCGGGAACGTAATATGTTTGGATGTGCGTTGCCCCCGGAATCTTGAAGAGTTCTTTATCTTTGGTGCCGGTGGCTTTGGCAAATACTTCCTCGGTCATGTAGAGAGAATCGGCTTTTTCGCCTGCCATCATCAGAAGCGGAACATTGATCAGTTCAACCTGATTGCGCGCGTCCCAGGTCATAAGGTCCATCAGGCTTGAAGCTGTGTACGTAAAGGTCGAATTGGGATGGCGGTGCGTACGACCGTAATAGAGCATGCCTTCGCGGTAGAGGTCGGTTGAAATTTTCGCGATGGACTCGTCCGTGAGAGCATCGAAGTCAACCGTACCGGCGAACGATATCTCTCCAGTCGTGACTTCCTTAGCGCGAGCGTCGGAGGCTGCTTTTAGGCGCTCGGCAATTGTGTCGAGGCCGGTATTCATATAGCCGTTGCGGCGCACTTCGCCGGAATTGAACATGGACAGTGTTGCGACGGCCTTGAATCGCTTGTCGGATTTGGCGGCGTTGATCGTGTAGCCGCCCCCGCCGCAGATGCCCAAAGCACCGAGTCGATTGGCGTCAACGCCTGGGTATGTGGAGATGAAGTCGGCCATGCCGTGGATGTCTTCCGTGCGGTACTGAGGCTTGTCAGTGTGACGTGGCTGACCTTCGCTGGCGCCCTGGTAGGCGGCGTCGGCTGTGATCGTCACGTAGCCGAGCTCGGCCAGGCGTTGCGCGTAAAGGCCTGCAACCTGTTCCTTCACGCCGCCGTTGGGATGTGCGACGACGACAGCGGGATAGTTCTTCTTGGCATCGAAGTTTGCGGGCGTATACACGTTGGCGGCAATCTTGAGGCCGTTGAGCTTATAAGAGACCGGATGGATGTTGACGTGTCCGACCTGGTTAGCCGTGATGGCTCCCTGATACACCAAACCGAATGGGTTCTTGTCGGCGGCGGTTGCCGGCATGGAAGTGCAGATGCAGGCGGCTGCAGCGGCGGCGACGACGGATGCGGTTTTCGTCATTTTTTGTCCTTCAAAAGTTATGAGATTACTTTGTGCGGCGTGTTTCAAGCACGGTCTTTAAAGTGTCCTGTGCGAGTTTTCCTTCACGCTCGCCGACGTTTTTTTTGAGTTCTTCGGCAAATCGGGAAAGTTCTTCTGGAGTAAGGCCTACATTCATGCAGACATTTAAATGCGAGCGAAGTTGTGCCGGAGCGGGCAGGGCGGCCAGAGTCGAAACGGTGGCGAGTTCCCGCTCGCGCCGGTTGAGGACGTCATTTGCAAAGATGGCGCCGAAGAGGTGATCCTTGAGGTACGTGTCGATGTTGGGCGAGAAGGTATACACGGGGCCCGCAACGGGACGCCCCACCAATTCGGTTTGCGTTTTCGTACCGATTTGGTGCAGATCGGCGCTCTCGGGCAGAGGTGTGGGCTCACGGCCGACCGTATCTTTCAGGCCTGCGGCTTTTCGTTCGTCCAGAAGCTTCACGTAGACGTCGAGAGCCGTGAGACTGCGCGGAAATCCGGTATAGGCGTACATCTGTTCGAGCACGGCTTTGATTTCGTTGACGGTGAGACCATTGTCCAGTCCCTTGGCAAGTGCTTTTTTGAGTTGTTCCTGATTGCCGTTGGCGGTAAAGGCCGCAATCGGAACGATGCTAGCTTCGCGGTCGGTAAGTTCGGCAGAGGCGGACGGAGAAAAGCTTGCTGTCAACAGTGTTGCGGCAGCGACAGCCAGGCTGAGCGGCTTGCGCGGTTTCATGATTATGCTTCCCATTTGTGAAGAGATCTTCCCGATGAAACAGGGTTTGTTTCTTGGTGGAAAGCATAGAAAACGAGGTCTATTCAAAAAGGCGCGTTTGTGCACACTTTTTGCCAATTTCTGCCTTTGACGAAATTTTTGATGCCTTCTCAGAGTGAGGCTCCAAAGCACTCGCCACGTTGTTTTGATTGAGCAGAAAAGAGATGTCAAAACAACATAAAAGTTTAAAAATGAGCTTTAAAATGGCTTGATGTCCAAAAAGACCTTATTGGTTATCTTGTCGCCACAGTTGTGCCGGATCAGCAAAAAGGCATACGGAAAGAGGCTATTTGCTACGTGTTTTTGGTCATAAAAGATTGTAAGTGAATCTTTATTTCTGCATGCTCTTCGGTTTTGCCAGAGCGGAATGTCGGCGGTGTTTTTCCCAATCCGTGAGGTACTGCTTGGCGAGTTCAGGGGAATTTAGCCGCAGCAGATTCTCGGCGTTGGACTCCTCCGCGTCAGCTTTGAAATTAAAGCTTCCGGTCAGCACGGTGGTTCCGTCAATGATTATGACTTTGTTGTGATACAGGAAATGCTTCGGATCCGTAAAGACAGGCACGTTTTGTTCAACAAGCCATTTTTTAAGACTGGTCTTGTATTTGCTTTTTTTCTCGTCAAGGATGATCGATACTTCAACGCCGCGGTCTTTGGCGTCGACAAGCGCTTGGGCGATTATTTTGTCCTCAAGTTTGTATGCGCCGACGTGAATTTCTTTTTTAGCACCGGCGATGGATTCAAGAATCGCATCGCGGGCACCGCCTTGAGGAGAAAACCAAACTTTAGTCTGTGTGGAGATGCTAGCTGAAGCGGCATAAGCCGAATTGGTTATAAGAAAAGCCGAAAGTAGGAACACAATTTTTTGCATGTTCTACATTCCTTCAAAAAAAGGCCCGCTGTCCAAAGGAGTGGATAGCGGGCCTAGCTTTACAGCTGTTTTGAGATTAACCGAAGAAGATCTGGTTAAAGATCAAAGTCGTGATCAAACCGAGCGTCATCGGAATCCAGGTACGGCGTACGATGGCCATGGGCGAGACACCTGCGGCACCGGCCACAGCAATGATCACACCGGCCACAGGACTCATGGCGCGGATCATGCCGCTTGCAAACTGCATCGGGGTGACCAGGGCTTCAACGGAACCGCCGAAACCGGCCGCCACGTCCGGAGCCAGTGAGGCGAATGAGGAGTAGGCACCGACACCGGAACCGGTGAGGAACGTCACCAACGATACAATGGCCGTCAGAATCACCGTCATCACGCCCATACCGGCACCCACGCCGTTGGCCGAATTGATGATGACGTCGATGAGGCCAGAAGTCTTAAGACCGGTCGCAAAGAACTCGGCGCAGATGATCAGGGCCACAATGCCCGTGAACATCTTGCCCATGGCCTGGAACATGGCCATGCCGTCTTTGAAGATCTTCTTGACATCGCGCAGGCGGATCAATTCGACGATCACCACAAACACCCACACCATGAAGAGAGCAGCCACCGTATCGAGCTTGACCGAGGTAACGACAAGCTTGGAGAAGATAATCAGCAGGGCGATCGGAAGAACCGGGAAGAAGGCGTACCACTTCGGAACGACGGGGACATCAACTTTTTTAACCTCGACAACTTCAGCGACTTGATCGTCATTCTTTTTGTCGTAATAACGTTGCACAAAGTAGTGTGCAATCGCCGCAACGATTAAGGTCGGAACAGCCAGCGGAAGCTGGTATTGAACGAGATAGATGATCGGATCAAGACCGCCCACTTTGGCAGCCAGGCTTGCGGTACCTGCCGTCGGTGCAAAGGTCATGCCGGCCGAGGTGCCGATGACGGCAGCAGCGGCTGCGGCTGAAACGCCCACAGCCTTGAGAATCGGGAACAATGCCACTAAAAGGAGCATTGCCAGACCAGCGGCCGACGGGATCACGGTTACGAGCAGTTGGCCGACGATGTAGCCGAATGCCAGCACAAGATACGGCGCCTTGAGTGCCGACAGTGGTTTGACTGCCACGTCAACGAGCGCTTTGGCCGCACCGATACGGTCCATATAGGCAGCAAAGCCGCCGGCGGTCATGATAAGAAAGCCGATGCCTGAACTCTGCTTGGTGGCAATTGACTTCAAGGTCGCAAAGATGTCAAAAAGCCAGAAACCCGACGGTTTGACTCCCTTGGGCAGGAAGCCCGTGCCGGCCAAAGCCACGCAAATGAGGATAGCCAAGCCGGCAAACAACAGCACCATATGCGTCTGAACGCGCTTGATGAGCGCCCAGCCTGCGATCACCGTCACGATCACGGCAATCAGTGGCAATACCGAAGACATAGTGTGATCTCCTTAAAGTTTGGAATCAAAGAAATTTTGAAAAGGCAACTTCGAGCTCGCCGATCGCTTTTTCGACCTTGGCACGCAAAGCGCCGGTCTTGGCTTGTTCTTCTTTCAGCGTTTCAGTGAACCCGGAAATCATCGCGTCAACCTCAGCGGGAGCGGCGCTGCCCTTGGTTTTACGGTTGGCAATGATCTTGCGCGGGTCAAGCGCATCGAGGAATTCCTCTTTGCTCATGGGGAGCACCTCGGGACCTTCCGGGAACTCTTCGCGAATTTCTTCAACGTAGATGCGCTGCATCTGTTCATACGGGAAGTCCTGCGGCAAAACATTGTTGGCGCGTGCCCAGGAAACCATGCGGCTGGCGACGTGATGGCCGATGCGGAAAGGCAGTCCGTGGTCGTGCATTAAACGATCGGCGATTTCCTGAGAAGCCGTCCAGTCGCTGTTCAATTCCTCAAGCGCACGCGCCGGATTGATGCGAAGGGCGTTCAAAACCTTTAGGAAGCGCTCGAGCATGGAGATGGCGGCCTTTGTCATGCGGCCGTTCTTGGCCACGCTCTTGCCGTCGACCATGCCGGGCACGAGGTTGTGCACGCGGGTAAAGACCGCGGTCATTTCAGAAACGACATCACTTGCGTCGCCGCGGCAGTTGTTCATGAGTCCCGGATTGCGCTTTTGCGGCATGGCAGAAGACACGTACGTGTTTTCTCCGCCCTCCTGCAGAATGATCCAGGGACGGCTCTGGGCGTACTGCACCATGATGTCGTTGATCATGGAACCGACGTGCACACCGACGGAAGCCGCAACGGATGACACTTCGAGCGCAAAGTCAACGGGTGTTTCGCACGTGCAGTCAAAGGCGTTGAGGCGCGGACGGTCAAATCCGAGAAGTTCGGCCATCGTGTCGCGGTTCAGAGGCCAACCTGTGCCGTTTAACACGGTTGCTCCCATCGGGCACTCGTTGTAGCGCACAAGGCACTGATTGAGTCGTTCTCGATCGCGCAGGAAAGCCGCGGCAAATCCCAGCAGATAGTGTGCGTAACTGTTGGGCTGGGCAGCAACACCGTTGGTGTAGTTGGGCACGACCGTGTCGCGGTGTTCTTCGGCCAGAGCAAGAATCTTTCCAATCACAGCATCAAGCGCTTCGCACAACGCTATCGTTTGTTCGCGCAAGATGGCTACGCGCATCGTGGAGAGAATGTCCTGACTCGAGCGCCCGGCGTGCAGAATCGTCACTTCGGGACCCGTGGCTGCAATCACCATCGGTTCATAAGCGATGTACTTCTTGACGCGTTTGGAAGTGTCCGCTTCGGCTTGCTGCTCCACCGTCACGATGCCACGCGCAGCAAGTTTTGCTGTGGTTTCGTCAAGCAGTTTTTCTTCGCTGTTTGACACCACGCTTGCTTTGTTGATCTGAGAAATCCAGTAAAACTCGTCGTGAATCACTTTGTTTGGCTCCAAAAGAAAGCTCTTTTTGAGGAATCGACATTAGTATCGGCCGCTGAATGAAACTCTACAAATGCATTCAAGCAAACTAACTTTGCGTATTGCGCAAAACATGCCGCAATGCGACCGCATAAAATAAAGGAAAACGGGAGGTAGAAGTGACAAAACTGGATGATTTGACGGCATGGCGCTACCTGATTGCGTTTTCCAAAACGGGAACTTTTCTGGCTGCCGCAAACCTGCTTGAGGTTGACGTTTCCAATATCTCTCGGGGCATTGCTTCTCTGGAAAGGTCGCTGGGGTGTGACCTCATCAGGCGCAACTCCCGACCGATGGAGCTCTCCGAAACAGGGAAGATGGTGGTCAGACGCATGACGCAGATTTTGCGGGCGCACGACTCACTCATGCAGAAAATCATTGACGACAACAGCGCTCTCACGGGCAATATTCGGCTGTCGTCGGCCCCTGGCTTTGCGGCGCGTCGCTTAACGCCGCTTCTGCAGCGGTTTCATGACATCCACCCGGACATCACCGTTGAAATATTGGGAGGTCTGAAGCCCGCCGATGTCCAAAAAGGACTTTGTGATGTGGCAACCATTACGGGGGAGCCGACATTGCCCGGCCTTTGCTATATGAGCCGCGGACGCAACGTTTATTTGCCTGTCGCAAGCCCTGGTTACATCCAAAAGCACGGCATGCCGATTGACCCCGTAAGTCTTCGGCAGCATACGGGACTTGTCTACAACGGCCCCGTACGAGAAGAAACAAAAGTTTTGTATCGCGGGGATCGTTCCGTCCCCATCACATACGCTTCTTGCATCCGTTCTACTGACATTTTGGCAATCCGCAATGCGCTTCTTGAAGGGATGGGCGTAGCAGTGGATATGCCGTTGGTGCAGATCTACGAGGATCTCTTGGCCGGCCGTTTGGTTGCCATTTTGCCCGGCTGGTTTCATCCGCCCGTGGAGTGTTTCATCGTGGCAAGCCATGAAGCCTGGCACATGAAGCGCGTGCGAATTTTCTTAGAGTGGTACGCCAAGGAAATGCAGCGGCTGTTTGATTCCTATGAGGCTCAGGTCTCTGACGTCGTCGGTTTGCCTAAAGACAGTCGGAAGTACGATCGAAACATGCTTTATCGCACCTGAGTGTCGTTTTTTTGACTTGTTTGTCAATCAAGAAGAAGATTTATTTTGCGTAAAGCACAAAATAAGCTTGCGTAACTGCCATTGCCCCCCCCCCCTTGCTTTTTTCTAAGCTCGAAACGCTCCAATCAAAACCTAAGGAGAATCAAATGTTTAGAGCAAAGAAAATTGCCCTTGCTGTGGCGATGGCAGCCGCTACGATGAGCATGGCACAAGCCACCGAAGTTGAAGTATTTGGCCGTTTTGACACGGGCATGATGTACACGATCAATTCGGGCGACAGTAAAGATAATTTCCAGATGACTTCCGGCCACAGTACTGGTAGCCGTTGGGGTATTAAGGCAACCGAAAAACTTAATGCCGATTGGTCGGTCAAGGTACACCTTGAATCTGGCATCGAATCCGACACCGGTGAGTTTTGCAGTTCGTGCGGGGACCGTATTTTTGGTCGCCAAATGACCTTATCTCTTAAAAACGACTCCTTCGGTGAAATCGCTTTTGGTCGTTCCGGTAAGCCTCTGTCCGGTTCCGATCAGTTCACGCGTATCCGTCCGTTCACTCCCTTCGGTGTGACTTATGGCGATGCCGGTCTGCTTTTCTATGGCAAGGGTGGCCGTATTGATAATGCTGTGTTCTATCAGTCGCCGAAGTTTGCAGGCTTTACAGTATTAGCGGCAGCTTCTACTCAGACCAAAAAGGAAGAGGCTCAAGAATGGACCGACAACCAACGTTTCTGGGGCGGTTCTGTTGACTGGAAAGGCGGAAATCTTGGTCTCATGATTGGTGCCGAACAAATTGTCGTGGCGGCTGAGGATAAAGCTGATGGTATTGAGAATCGTACAACGCTGTATCTTGGTGCCTACTACGACTTTGGTGTTGCTAAGATCATGGCCGGTTACCAGCGTGGCTGGAACTTGGAACGAATTGGGTGCCTGCAAAACGTTAAATTTGGCAATACCAAAGCTGAGGTGGAAAACTTTGACGCCAATTTCTATATGCTCGGTGCCACGATCCCCGCAGGTAAGGGTCTTGTTCGCCTGAGTGCCATCTACATGGATGGTGAAAACAGTCAGGAGCTTGGTCCCAACCTTGGAAAGGACGCCAGCTACTGGTCTCTTGGCGCAGGTTACACCTATCCGCTTAGCAAACGCACCAGCATCTACGGTGTGGTTGCTCACTTGCATGGCGAGGATGCTATCGACAAGGATAACAATGCATCCAATGGCGACGGTGATCTGACGCGTTATCAGATTGCAGTTGGTTTGGTGCATAAGTTCTAATCAACGGCTCCATTGTGCCTGCCGCCGGTCTGATATATCTGCCGTCATAATCGGAGGCAGGCACGCCGCCCACTTTTTTCGAGGATTTGCAAATGCGTTTTTCTTTTAAATCGACCGCTTGCCTTTTGGCCGGATGCCTGACGATGGGCTCCGCGATGGCTTTGGATAACTCTGTTAAGCCCGAAGTCACCACGCCGCTCGCATCCTCGCCGAAAGTGGCTCTTTTGATCGGTAACTCGTACTCCTTTTACAACTGCGGTGTTCACACTTACCTGCGCGGGATGATGCGGGCGGGTACTCCGAAGGAAAATATGAAGACGCGCCTTCTGACAATCAGCTCCGGCGCTTTGTCTTTCCACGATGTGGCATATTACCTCAAGCCGCACGAACAGGATCCGTACGCAATTGTTGAAAACGGCAAGTTGAAGAAGCCCATGTTCGATGTGGTGCTTTTGCAGGGCCATTCGGCTGCAGCTACGTCCAAGAAACGTCTTCCATATTTCGAGAAGTATGCGGTTGCTCACGCTGACACGATTCGCAACGCCGGCAGCACGCCGCTTCTTGTCATGACGTGGACCAAGCAGGACAAGCCCAACGATATTCGCAAACTTGCCGACAACACGATCGAAATAGCCAACAAGGCCAAGATGATGGTTGTTCCTGTGGGTCTGGCATTTGCCGAAGTGCGCAAGGCTAAGCCCGATCTCGTGATGTACATGCCTGACAAGAGCCATCCGTCGGCCGCTGGTAGCTACCTGTATGGTGCCGTGCTGTATTCCACGTTGTTCCACCGTACTCCTGCCGACATCAACTATCTGGGCGAATGCGAAAAGCCGCTGGCTCCCGAAACGGCCAAATTCTTGCGTGAGATCGCCTGGAAGACGGTGACCGAGTTCTACGGCTGGAAGTGATCATCTCAACCCACCAAAGCTGAAGTCTTTTTTGTTCCTCAAACGCATGCTGCTTAATTCCGGGCGCATGCGTTTTTTTAGAATACCAACATTGAGCAGGTTGTTTTTGCTGTCATTGAAATCGCAAACGACAGAATAAAAGACGAACTGGAGATGACCATGGATTGGTTAATGCAACTTCTGACGGATGCCGATTCGGTCGGTCATATTTTGCTGGTGTATTCCATGGTGATTGCACTCGGTATGGCGTTGGGGCGCATCAAGGTCTTTGGTATTTCGCTTGGCGTCACATTCGTTCTCTTCGTTGCTCTGGGCGTGAGTTACGCCGGCGTCACCGTCAACGGTACCGTTCTTAACTTCCTGCGGGATTTCGGGCTCATCCTTTTTGTCTTTTTCATTGGCCTGCAGGTCGGACCGTCGTTTTTCTCCTCCTTTAAGAGCGGGGGAGTGCAGCTCAATCTTCTGACACTCCTTGCGGTGGGTTTGAGTCTGGTGGTGACCATAGCGCTCTTTTTCCTCATGCAAGGGACGGTGACGCTACCTCAAATGCTCGGTGTTCATTTCGGTGCCGTGACGAACACTCCGGGCCTCGGGGCAACACAAGAAGCGCTAGATATGCTGGGCTACAAAGGCGAAAACATTGCCATTGCCTATGCCTGCGCTTATCCGTTGGGCGTGGTGGGCATCATTGCCACGGCGGTGATCTTAAGAAAGATGTTTCGCATCAATCTCAAGGAAGAAGATCGGCATTGGGACGAAGAGGCGAGCGCCAACAGTGATGCTCCGATTTTCTTTCATGTCGCCGTGACCAACGCCGGCATCAACGGTCAGGCGATGCGCACCATCCGAGACTTCATCGGTCGGCCTTTCATCTGCTCGCGCGTTTTGCACGATGGCGTGATCACAAGTCCCAGCCCGGACACACAGGTTTTTGTGGGCGACAAGCTGAGGATCGTTGCCGGAGCTGAGTCCAAGGCGGCCATTGTTGCCTTCTTTGGTCAGGAAGAAAAGGACATTGATCTTGCCACAGCGCATTCGCCTCTGATTGCCCGCAATATTCTGATCTCAAAGGATCAGGTCAACGGAATGCGTTTGGGCGAGCTGCATTTGAGCCGCTACGACGGCGTCAACATCACGCGCGTGTTTCGAGCCGGCATGACGCTGTTTCCGTACCAGAATCTTCATTTGCAGATGGGCGACCAGGTCTATTGCGTTGGTCCGCAACGATCCATTGAGCGTCTGGCCGATCGTTTGGGCAACCAGGTGCAAAAGCTTGATCATCCCAACATCATTTCAATTTTTCTGGGCATTGTGTTGGGTATCTTGTTGGGCTTTCTTCCGATCGCGATTCCCGGTATGCCCGTGCCGCTTCGACTCGGTCTTGCCGGCGGGCCTTTGATCGTGGCCATCCTGCTTGGCTATTGGGGGCCGCATTTCAAGCTGATTACTTACACAACTCACTCGGCCAATCTGATGTTGCGCGAAATGGGGATTGCGCTGTTTTTAGCGAGTGTGGGCTTGAGCGCAGGCGATCGGTTTGTCAGCGCATTCCTTGAAGGCAACGGTGTGCTTTACGTGGCGTTGGGGCTGATTATTACGGTTGTTCCGCTCATCATCACGGGAATCGTGGCGCGCCTCAAATTCTCAATGAACTACCACCTGATCGTCGGACTTCTTGCCGGTGCGACGACCGATCCTCCGACGCTGGCGTATGCCAACACGATTTCTGAGAAGGACTCTTCGGCGATCGCTTATTCAACGGTTTATCCGTTGGCGATGTTTTTGAGAATTCTCTCGGGTCAGGTTGTGCTTCTGGCTCTGTGGAGCTTTGTTGCTTAACCGAACAAAATTCGTGTTCAGACAAGCGGTTTTCTCAGTGTGGGAGAGCCGCTTGTTTCGTCAGTGAGTTTCAAAGCGTTCCGGCCTTGCGGAAGGCTTTTGGTGACATACCGAAGTGCTTCTTGACGTACCGTGTGAAGTACGACGCCGATGAAAACGACAGTTCGTCGGCAATCTGCGCAATCGATAAACGCTTGTCGGAAAGAAGCCGCGCAACTTCCTGCAAAGTGAAGAGATCAACAAAGTAACCCGCACTGCGTCCGCTTGCGCGTCGGCAGATTTCAGAAAGGTAGTGCGGCGTCACACACAGTTTTTTGGCGTACCACTCAAGATTGCGGTGCCGGCGAAAACTGCCGTTGGCTAACTCTTCGGTAAAGCGGCGCAGCAATTCCGCGGCGCGCGACGGAAAGTCTTCGGGTAGACAGTTTCGTGCGTGGATGTCGTAGAGATCAAGGATGTGCGCGGCCAACAGATGGCCCACCATTTCGTCGTGAAAGTAGTGCTTCGTGTCACGAGTTCGCTCAAAAAGCCGCTCAATATCGGATCGGCAACGCTCGAAGTCATGCTGAGAAAGGCGCATCACGGGGTTCTGCAGTAAGGACAGGTGACCGATGATGCCGTAGTTGGAGCGAATTGCCAGTCGATTGCCGATGGAGGGAGACAGCGAAAAAAGGAGCGCCTTGAAGTCGCCGGAAGCTGCAAAGTCCTGCGCAAGTGCCGCGTTGGGAAGAATGATGTAGTCGCCGGGTGCGGCGTTGTAGCGCGTTGTTTGGTGCAAGAAACTCAGACTTCCTTGCGTGAGCACGATGTGCATGATGCGAGATGAACCGATGTCGCGAACCATCATCGATAAGTCGTCATAGAGGCGTAAGGCGGCATCGAATTCGGTTGTATTGGATTCAGTGTCGTTTTGCATGGCTCAACTGAAAAACAACGAAAAGTGAAATTTTTTCTCTGATTTGGCTCTTCCGGCAACAACAGAAAATTCCTAGGATTTCAGGCGTGTAACAAGCGATGATAGTCGCGTGAAACCATGAAAGAAAAGGAATTGATCAAGATGAAGGAAGTGCGTCTGAATAACGGTGTCATGATGCCGTCTGTTGGATTTGGAGTCTATCAGATTGCAAAAAGTGAAACGAAGCAAGCGGTTCTTCAAGCACTCGAAGTCGGTTACCGCATGATTGACACGGCAGCCAGCTACTTCAACGAGCGCGAAGTGGGCGAGGCGATCCGCGAAAGTGGTCTGCCGCGTGAATCCGTTTTCGTGACAAGCAAATTGTGGGTGCAAGACTACGAATACGACGATGCATTGCGAGCTTTTGATCGTTCTCTGTCGGAACTCGGGCTTGATTACATCGACCTGTATCTGCTGCACAAACCTTATGGCAACTACTACGCAGCCTGGCGCGCGCTCGAACGCCTGCACAGGGAAGGGCGCATTCGTGCGATCGGCGTAACGAGTTTTTCCAACGAACGCCTACAAGATTTGTTTCTGCACAACGAAATCAAACCCGCGGTCAATCAGATCGAAACGCATCCTTTCCAACAGCAGCAGGATGCCAATGCCTTTTTGAAAGCAGAAGGCATCGTTCACGAGGCCTGGGCGCCTTTTGCAGAGGGACAGAAGGGCGTTTTTGTCAACCCGGTGCTCAAAGACATTGCGGCAGCTCACGGCAAAAGCGTTGCCGCTGTCATTCTTCGTTGGCTCAATCAGCGCGGTGTGGTCGTGATTCCCAAGAGTGTGCGCATTGACCGAATTCGAGAAAACTTCAACATTTTCGATTTCAGATTGACTGACGCGGAAATGGCGGCTATTGCCGCTTTGGACGAAAAGAAGAGTCCCATCTACGACGACATGGATCTCGCCACCGTTCGAGCGATCGGTACTTACAAGATTCACGAATAAAGAGGAAGCAACACCATGAAAACGTTTATGCTCAATAACGGCGTCGAGATGCCGTTGCAAGGTTTTGGCGTTTTTCAAATTGCGCCGCAAGATTGCGAAAAGGCTGTACTAAACGCGCTTGACGTCGGCTACCGCATGATTGATACAGCGCAGGCTTATTACAACGAAGAAGGTGTTGGTCGTGCTTGGCGGGCGAGCGGCATGGCCCGCGAAGAGCTTTTCCTCGTGACCAAGGTGTGGATTTCCAATGCCGGCGACGAGCGCGCGGCCAAGAGCATTGATGAATCGCTTCGAAAGCTGCAGACCGACTACATTGATCTGTTGTTGATCCATCAACCTTTCGGAGACTACTACGGCACCTATCGAGCTATGCAAAAGGCCCTAACGGCCGGCAAAGTGCGAGCCATCGGTTTGAGCAACTTCTACGATGCCCGCTTTGTCGATTTGGCTGAAAACATGGACGTTAAACCTGCCGTGGTGCAGTTGGAAGCCAACGTGTTTACGCAGCAACAGCGTATGCGCGAGTTGATGGCTTCCTATGGAACGCGTCTAATGGCATGGGCACCGCTGGCCGAAGGTCAGCACGGCATCTTTACGAATCCGACACTCACGCAAATCGGTGCCAAATACGGCAAGACGGCGGCGCAAACAGCCTTGCGTTTTTTGATGGCAGAAAACATCATTGCGATTCCGAAGTCGGTGCACCGCGAGCGTCTTGTTGAAAATCTGACATTGGATGATTTTGATCTTTCTGCTCAGGATCTGGACGCGATCCGAGCATTAGACGGCGGCAAACCGCTATTTGCCGATCTCAATGATCCGGCTTTGGCGAAATTTCTTCTGGAGTACGACGCAAAGTTCAACCCGGAACGTTGAAGCACAAACGAAAATTGCTGCTAAACGGCCAAGGCTGCATCCATTTTTTATCGGATGCGGCCTTTGTTGTTCTTTGGTCAGTTATTTTTCTAACTTGTAGCAGGATCAGAGTCGATATCCCCAATCGGCTGGATGACAACGTCGCACGCTTCGTATTGACGTTTTTTTATGTTCACGATCAACACGCAACCCAGCTTTACGAGACCTTCTGATACCGCTAAATGCCCGGGCCAGACGATAAATTGAGAAGAGTCAGTCCAACAAAAAATGCTCGGCAGCTACTATCGCTAATAGCAAATTGGTGAATAATCGCGAGTGGTTTTTGTTGTTTATGTCGGTAAATGAGGTGCTCGTCATGTTGTCTCGTCGAGAATGTCTGAAAGCTGCTTTCTGTGCGACGTGTATGGTATCTGCCGGGAGCGTACTGGCAGCGTTGCCTGAATCGGGTTGGAGTGCAGAAGCTTTTTCCGCAGCAAATCCAAGTCTTGAGGCGGTCAAGAGGCACGCATTTTTGCAAGGGGTTTTTCAAGGTACGTTGGCAAAAGAAAAATTTGCAGCGTACCTTTGCCAGAATATTGGCTATCTCGACAATTACGCAAGGTGCCTTGATTATCTGGCTGTTCGCTTATCTCGTAGCCGCGGTTTTGAAAAGGAAGTTCAAGCGCTCAAGCAATGGGCCCAGGAAACGAGAGACATGCGCGTTTGGACGATTGATTACGCAGGCAGCATGATTGGTCAGAAAATTGATCCCCTAAAGATTGTTCCGTTGCCGGAGCTTTTGGCGTATCAAGATTTTGAGACGCGTTGCGTACGGGATGCTGAACCGGCGATTGCCATGGCGGCTCTTTTGCCATGCTTCTGGGTATGGAATGAGTTCGGGAAGGCGTTGAGACCGGGTGCTGTCATTGAGGGTAATCCTTTCCGAGACTGGGTTGAAGGAATGGGTTCGGAGGCTGCGGATGTATCTGCCCGGAAAGCTACCGCACTAGCGGACAGACTGGCAGCTGCGGCATCTGACGATGTTCGCAAAAGGATGACCGATGTCTTTGCCGCCGGTTGCTGGCTGGAGTGGCAGCTGTTTGATGCTGTTTCACACGGATAAACAAAACAGGACGCGAACCGAAATCCGCGCCCTGTTCTATTTTGGGGTGGGGCGCGAAATTTGGACCTGAAGGTTCAAGCATTATAGGCAGTCCCTCAGAAAACCCCGAGTAACTGCTTTTCATAGTTGACAGGCGCCAGCATACCGATGGTCGAATGAGGACGAATCGTATTGTAGGTTTCTATCCAACGAGTAACCGTAACAACAGCCTGCTCATAGCTGTCGAAGCGTTTGCGACCGATGAGTGTTTCACGCTTGAGGGAGCTCCAGATTGACTCACCGGGCGCATTATCTCAGCATTGCCCCACATCGCTCATGGAGCACCTCATGTCCAGTTGCATAAGTCGGTTCTGGAAAGCAGCAGAACAATACTGCGTGCCTCGATCCGAGTGCATGATTGTTCCCGCAACAGCGTTGCTACCGCGCGTACGTACAGCCATATTGAGAGCCCTAAGGACCAGATCGGTCGTCATCGAAGTATCCATGGCCCAGCCCAGAATGCGGCGGCTCCCAAGATCCAAAATGGTAGCCAAGAATCCCCATCCTTGGGTCGTGGGCAAGTACGTGATGTCGCTCACCCATGTTCTGTTGAGTGTTCCGGGAGCAAAATCGCGCCCTAAGAGGTTGGGATAGACAAACATGTTGTGATTGCTGTCGGTCGTTTTGACAGTACGTTTGAAATGACGGTACCCGATGATGCCGTTGACACGCAAAACGCCTCTGAGCCGCTTGACTCCGATGCAAACGCCTCTTTGACGCATGAGCGCGTGCATTTGACGGTACCCGGGGGTGTATTTCATCTCGTTGCGGATGATTTTGGCTTGTCTAAGCACAGTTTCATCGGAAATGACCTTCTTGCACTTCACAGGCATGCGCTGGCGCTTAACCCATGCGTGATAGCCGCTGACACTGACCTCAAGTACCTCGAACGCTTGGCTATCGGGATATCTTTGAGTTCCGAATCCTCAAGGGAAGCTTGAATAAAGGCGTACCTCACTGAAGGCCGTTTTTCGAGAGGTACGCCGCGAATTTTTTTAGCAGCAATACCTCGGCGCGGGACTTCTGCAATTCGGAGCGCAAACGCGCAATCTCTGCCTGCTCGGCACTAACGGAATCTTCGCCGTCAAGTGATGCTTGAAGCAATCCGCTGCGATACTGGCGCACCCAGCTATACAAGGATTTGGGATTGATGTCGAGTTCACGAGCCACATCAACAGCCGGACGATGCTCGTCGACGACAAGTTTTGCTGCGTTAAGACGAAATTCTTTGGTGAAAATACGACGAGTAAAAGCCATGGGGTTTAGTCTCCTGATAGACAAAATTGTGCCCTAACAGGGCCGATCTATCAGGTCCATTTTTTGTACCCTCATCCCACACCAGCAAAGGCAACCCGTTGCTGCGAGTTCAATTCTCCCAGTTTTACAGATTGCGTTAGTCTTTTTTCTCAAAACGCGAAAGTACACGTTCGATTATCCGGTCGTTTTCCTGCGGACTTAACGTATTGAGATTGAGATGCTGGAGGTAAAAGAGACCTTCGACAGCAAGAATGGCAAACAAAACATCCAGGACATCGTCTCCAGCTGTTTTTGCCATGTCAAAAACTTTTTCGTACCACTCGCGAATCGGTGCTCTTAAGGTTTCGTTCTGAGCCGAATAGGAGAGAATCGCCACACCGAACGACGAGTTGGTTTGAGCCGTGGCGTAGAAATGACGGTACCAATGTGCAAAGCCGCTTGCGACGGTATTGGAACTGTTTTGCGCAGCGGCAATGCCGTGCCTGAGCTGTTCATCCAGATGCTCGACATAGTTCTTGACGAGCTCCAAAAGCAGGTTGTCTTTGTTTTTGAAGTGATAGAGAAGGGTGCCTTTTGCGACGCCGGCTTCTTTGACGATGCGATCAAAAGTGAGCTGACCGACACCGTGTTGTACGACGATGTGTTGCGCGGCCTTGAGAATCTCTGCTTTTTTTGTGGTGCCTTGAGTCAGCGCCTTGGTGGGACGTCCCCCTTTTTTTTCGGTTGCATTTGACATAACTCGATTCTTTTCAACATTTTTACACTGACTGGAGTTTATACCAGTTGGACTATTTTTGTTGTCGGGCCTATGATTAAACCGTCTAGACGGTACAAATAATTTAACCCACTGAGGAGAAAAGGAAATGACACAGCACAACGGTGTTTCCCGGCGAGGTTTTTTGGGCGCAGGTTTGGCTGCTGCTGCGGCAGCGGCGGCAAATGTTGCTCAAGCCGCACCGAGAGCCACTGAAGTGGATAGTTGGGACGAAGAGTTCGACATGATTGTTGTGGGCAGCGGTTTTGCCGGTTTGTCGGCTTGCTATGAAGCCCAGCGTCTTGGTCTCAAGAAGATCGTCGTGTTGGAAAAGATGGAAGCCTTCGGCGGCAACTCCGCGTTGTGCGGCGGTCTGATGTGCATGCCGCTTACGAAGCTTCAGAAGGCCAACGGCATCAAGGACGATCCTGAACTGCTCGTCAAAGACATGTTTAAGGCCGGCCGCGGTTTCAATCATCCGCAGCTTGCCCGCACGCTCGCCGAAAACGCTTACAAGGCTTACGACATGATGGAAGCCTGCGGCGTCAAATTGAAGGACAAGGTCATCCGTCTGGGCGGACATAGTGCTCCGCGTGCTCACCTTCCTGTCAATGCTTCGGGCGGCGGTGTGGTGGTTCCGCTCCACAAATATCTGCGCGGCAAGGGTGTTGAATTCCGCAACCGTGTCAACGTCAAGGAACTCGTCGTCACAGCCAAAGGTTGCGAAGGCGTGATCGCCGCCGTTGATTACGACTGGCGTACCGACACTGAAGGCAAGTTAAAGGCCTTCAAAGCCCGTCATGGTGTGGTTGTTGCTTCGGGCGGCTGGGGTCAGGACAAGGAATTCGTGAGCACCACGATGCCTGTCTATTCTCAGTTGGAATGCACGTCTCAGCCGGGCGCTACTGCCACGATGATCAAGGCGCTTCTGTCTATCGGCGCTTTGCCTGTGATGCTTGATATGTATCAGTTGGGTCCCTGGGCTTCGCCCGACGAAAAGGGGGCTGGTCCCGGCAGCTTCTTTGCTGATTACGCCTTTGCCGAAGGCATTGCCGTTGATCCCAAGACCGGCAAGCGCTTTATGAACGAATTGGCTGACCGTCGTACACGTGCTGATGCTCAGCTCGTTGTGCTTGCCAAGGGCACCAAGGAAAAGCCTAATTATCCGTTCTGCTTCTGCAGTGAGGAAACCACGAAGCACGCCGAAGGCTTCAAGGCCGCTTACCGAGAAGGCACCGTTAAGAAGTCCGATTCGGTTGAGGAACTCGCCAAGCTTCACAACGTTGAAGTGGCTGCTTTGAAGGCGTCCATTGCCGATTGGAATGAAATCGTGGCCGGCAAAAAGGCTGATCCTTTCAAGAAGCCTCTGGACGTGAAGACGGAACTCAAGCCGCCGTTTTATTCCATGCGATTGTCTCCCAAACTGCACTACTGCATGGGCGGCGTGGCCATTACTCCGAAGGCCGAAGTCATCGACTGCCGCAGCTTGAAGCCTATCGCCGGTCTTTATGCCGCAGGTGAAGTCGCCGGCGGTGTGCACGGTATGGATCGTCTCGGCGGCTGCTCTTCCGTCGACGGCATGGTGTTCGGTCAGATTGCTGGTCACGAAGTGGCTTCGCGCAAGATCTAATAGGAGAGACAATCAATGAAATTGAAGTTTTGCGTTGCCGCTCTCGGTACCTGTCTGATGTTCTCGGCCGCCACAGCTGCCGAAGTCGCGGGCGTTCCCATGAAGGATTATCACGTCAAAGCTTTCGGCGGAGCCGTTCAATGCGCCGTCTGCCACGAAACAAACCTGCCCAAGTCTCGTCCCAACGACAAGACCTGCCGTATGTGCCACGGTCCGATGGAGAAAATCAAAACGCCTGACAATTCCTTTGACAAGAAGCCGCACCAGTCCGCTCACTATGCCGATACGCTCGAGTGCACGGCTTGTCACGCCGAACACAAGGCAAGCAAAGATCTCTGCAGTACCTGCCACAACGTGAAGTGGACGAAGTTCCAATAATCAACCCCAAGGAGAAAACATCATGTCCCAGTCTCTCAAGCTTCGCCTGACGGCTACGGCCGCCCTCGCTGTCCTGCCTCTTTTTGCCGGCAACGCTGTCGCTGCGACGCATACCCTTGACGGCAAGACTCTGACTATTGACGAACTGTGGGCCATTTCGGCTCCCGGCGAAAAGGTCAAGATCAGTGCCGACGGCTGGAAGCGCCTTAAGGCGAGCTACCGTGCGCCGATTGATGCCGCTACCGACGGCCGCGATATCTACGGTCTGACCGTGAACTACGGCGACCTGAAGGATCAGCGCGTGGCCGGTGCTCGCGTTGAAGACGAACCCAATCGCACAGCCTCGATCGAATTCAACGAACGCCAGATGCGCATTCAGGCTGCCGGTGTTGAACCCTTCATGCCGGACCGTCTCTCGAAGATGGCCATGATCATCCGCGTCAATCAGATGGCTGCCGGCTTTACCGGCATGAGCGTTGATGCTGCCAACGCATACATGGAATACATCAACAACGATGTCTGCCCGCTGATCCCGTCGCGCGGTTCCGAAGGCGCCAACGACTTGAGCATGGTCACGCACATTGGTTTGGCTCTGATGGGCGAATGGGACGTCTCCTACAAGGGCAAGCGCGTTGCCGCTTCCAAGGTTCGCAAGGAACTCGGTCTGAAGCGCTTCCGTCCGTTCGGTATGGACGGTATTTCGATCCTCTCCAACTCCAATGCTGCCGAAGCGCAGGCCGTTGCCGCTCTGAAGAAGGTCGAACACGTTCTCTCCATTTCTCCCACGATCATTGCAACTTCACTGGAAGCTCTGAACGGTAATGTGAGCCCGTTTGTTTGGCACACGGTTGAAACCAAGGGCTGGCCGCAGGGTCATGAAGCCGGCGAACAGATTCTTTACGCTCTGAAGGGTTCTTACCTTTGGAATGCTGATCCGAAGCGCTATCTGCAGGATCCGCTGTCCTTCCGTTCCTCCGGCTTGATCCTTGCAACGGCCATGGAAGAATTGCGTCAGGCTAAGGAACTGATCAATCAGGCCATCAATCACACGACCGACAACCCGATCGTGAACGTGGGCGGCCGCAATGATCTGTGGTACAGCAAGTCGGATGCCATCAAGGCCATGCAGGTCGGCGGCAAGAACGTCTTTGTGAACTCCTGCTCGAACTTCGACAACACACAGCTTGCTGTCCAGCTCGAAAGTGTCGGCCGCGCTTTGGCTCAAGTTATCCATACCTCAGCTTGGCGTACCACGCAGCTCGATGATACGCATCGCACCAACCTTCCGACGTACCTCGTGGCTAAGGAAAACAAGGGCGGCGACGGATTTGCCAACATCGCTCAGTCCATGTCCGGTCTTTACGCCGAAGCAATGGGTCTTACCAACAGCGTCATGGGCTACGGCGTTCCGACTTCGATCGGCATTGAAGAAACGTTTAGCAACGTCAACCAGACTGCCGATCGCTTGAGCAAGATGGCTGACATCGCTTATGAAATTTACAGCTACGAAGCTCTGCATACGACGCAGGCTATGGACATGCGCATGCAGGACGGCAAGAAGATGGGCGAAGGCACCACCAAGTTCCTGAAGGCTTATCGTAAGTCGGTTCCGTTCGTTTCGAAGGATCGTATCTACACGCCTGACATCAACAACGGCATTAAGTTCCTCCGTACGCTTGATCCGGCCACACTGAAGTAATTCGGTCATAACTCGTATTCTATGTTTCTCCTGATTTTCTCTGCGGGTTCCTAACGTTAAGCCGGGGACCCGCATGGGAAAGTCGAATCTTCGCAAATCAAACCACATCATGAAAAAGACACTCACCGCAGTTGCGGTTTTGGGCGCACTCTCCGGTGCAACCTTGGCGGCGGACGTAACGCTCTACGGCGTCATCGACACGGGCTTTACCTATCAGCACACCGAAGGTGGCGACGACTCGTTTGCCATGACGAGCGGTAGCTATGCCGGTCCTCGTTTCGGTTTCAAGGGCACGGAAAAGCTTGGCGACGATCTCACTGTCGGCTTCATTCTGGAAGAAGGTTTTAACAGTGATACGGGAGCTCAGGCCGAAGACGGCAAAATCTTCAGCCGCGAATCACAGATTTATCTCACGGGCGACTGGGGCACTTTGGGCTTCGGCCGCGTAGGTGGTTTTTCTTCGGGCATGAGTTCGCTGTCCTGGTACTGGGACTTTGAACCGTTTGAAACCGGTTACGTTGACGCAGGCATTCAGGCCTCTCAGGTTAATGTCTGGAACGTACACAGCAACACGATCTACTATGTGTCTCCGACGTTTGCGGGCGCCAAGCTCGGCGTACAGTATTCGCTCACGAATGAGGCCGACACGGAAGAAAATCGTTGGGCTGACAACAGCAAGTGGCTCAATGTGGCGCTGCGCTGGGACGGCAACAATGTCAAGGTGATCGGCGCTTTTGAAGCCGAGTTCTACGGTGACAGCGGCGCTTGGTACAGTACCGACGATAGCCAGGCTGACACCAAAAACTGGGACGATGCGTTCAGCTACAAGCTTGCTGCCACATGGACACCGGGCGGCGGTGCCACGACGCTTTACGCGGGCTTGAACTACTTCACCAACAACCGTCGTATGAGTGACGCCAATTGGAACGAGTACGACTTCAACAGTGACGACTTGCTGACGAGCTCCGACGCCTACGACGCGATTTCGGGCTTCCTCGGCGTTCGCTACACCGTGGGGGCTGCCAACTGGCTTGCTCAGGTGCAGTACCAGGACGGCGAATACGAAGGAGCTAAGAACGGCGAAGACGGTGACTTCAAGCGCTACGCTGTGGGCCTGGGTTGCCATTATTACTTCAGCAACCGTACGATGGGCTACGCCGTCGTGTCCTGGGCTAAGGGCGAAGGCTGGCTCAACAAAGACGAAAATACCACCAACCGCACGGCTGCTTCCGTCGGTTTGGTTCACTACTTCTAATTGAGTCATCTTGATTTCAAGCACGGCGTGAGCCGTGCTGAACACAGTCTCCTGCCGAAGGCACATCCAGCGATAAGACGCTTGCGATGTGCCTTCGGTTTTTTGTGCTTGCAAGAAATGGACCTTTGCTCGCGTCCGAATTCAGGCGTACCATCGAGTGAGTAGGCATTTGTCTCTACTGCGCATATTTTTAGGTGATAGCGCGATGTACGGTAAGCTCGCTCGGGTTTTGTTCGTCCTGCTTGTAATGCAT
>ERZ860148.754-NODE-754-length-23639-cov-3.548126_pt1 | contig 23639 bp, 20 predicted proteins | sample MGYA00509981_ERZ860148 | MGnify/ENA primary metagenome ERZ860148 (study PRJEB30046, sample SAMN00715199) | human gut metagenome | study: EMG produced TPA metagenomics assembly of the A metagenome-wide association study of gut microbiota in type 2...
AGGGCGGTCCATGTGTGGCAAAACGTCTGTCCGGCTGTGGTTCAGGAACCGAGTACCTTGCAGTGACACCATGGGGAGATTTTTATCCATGTCACCAGTTTGTCGGCAATGAAAAGTTTTTACTTGGCAATGTGGATGAAGGTATAAAAAATACAGAGATCCGTGATGAGTTTAAGTGCTGTAATGTCTATGCAAAAGAAAAATGCAGAAAATGTTTCGCAAGATTCTACTGCAGCGGCGGATGTGCAGCAAATGCGTATAATTTCAGCGGTGACATCTGTGGGGCATATGATATCGGATGTGAATTGCAGAAAAAACGTATTGAGTGCGCGATCATGATCAAGGCTGCCGAGGCCGATTGTGAATAAATAAGAAACAGGAAGGAAAAAGAAAATGAAAAAGAGTAAAGCAGCAGTCATATTAGTTGCGATTCTCGCTGCATTTGCGGGACTTGCCTATTATGCATCTATTATTCTTTCATCGACCGGTATTGGGGAAGAAATGAGTATTCCGCTTGGACTTGATCTGTCCGGTGGTGTATCGATCACCTATCAGGTCATGGATGAAAATCCGAGCGCAGAGGATATGAGTGATACGATTTACAAACTCCAGAAGCGTGTGGAAAGTTACAGTACAGAGGCATCCGTATATCAGGTTGGAGATGATCGTATCGCCGTTGAGATCCCGGGTGTTACGGACGCAAGCAAGATTTTGGAAGAACTTGGTAATCCGGGTTCCTTAGAGTTCCAGCTTTCAGATGGTACCGTATTTATGACGGGTGACCAGGTGGCAGATGCACAGGCTGCAACAACCACAGATCAGTATGGAAACAAGCAGTATGTGGTACAGCTTACACTGACAGATGAGGGAGCAAAGACTTTCGGAGAAGTTACTTCTGAAAACGTCGGAAAAGCACTTCCAATCGTATACGATGGAGAAGTTATCAGTTATCCGACTGTTCAGGAGGCAATTACCGGAGGTACTGCACAGATTTCCGGTCAGAGCACCTTTGAAGAGGCACAGACTTTAGCAACACAGATCAGAATCGGTTCTCTTTCCCTGCAGTTATCAGAGTTAGAGTCCAGTGTGGTAGGAGCACAGCTTGGAAGCCAGGCAATCTCCTCCAGTTTAAAAGCGGCAGCAATTGGTCTTGTGATCGTAATGGTATTTATGATCATTGTATATGCAGTTCCGGGTGTCGCAGCAGCTTTAGCACTTGCAATTTATACAGCACTTGTGATTGCAACTTTATACTTATTCGAGATCACATTAACATTACCTGGTATTGCCGGTATTATCTTAAGTATTGGTATGGCAGTGGATGCGAACGTTATCATCTTTGCACGTATCCGTGAAGAAATTGCATCAGGAAAATCCGTGATTACTGCAACGAAGAATGGTTTCCACAAAGCGATGTCTGCAATCTTAGATGGTAATATCACAACATTGATTGCAGCGATTGTTCTTATGGGATTAGGTTCCGGTACTGTAAAAGGATTTGCATATACACTGATGATCGGTATTATCCTTTCCATGTTTACAGCACTTGTTGTCACAAGATGGATTCTTTATTCTTTCTACTGGTTAGGACTGAGAGATGAAAAATTCTACGGACGTGCAAAAGAGAGAAAGACGATCAATTTCCTGCAGAAGAGATATGTATTCTTTGCAATTTCTATTGCAGTTATAGCTGCCGGATTTATCGGTATGGGAGTACATAAGGCATCTGGTCAGAACTCCCTGAATTATGGACTTGACTTCATGGGAGGAACTTCCACTACTGCTGATTTCGGCAAAGAATATACGATCGAAGATATTGAAAATGATATTATCCCGATTGTAAAAGAAGTAACTGGAGACAGCAATATTCAGGCAAACAAAGTAGAGGGAACAACTCAGATTACGATCAAGACACGTACTTTATCCAAAGAAGAGCGTGATGATCTGAATAATAAGCTGGCAGACAGTTTTGATGTAGATGAATCCACCATTACATTCCAGAGTATCAGTTCCACGATCAGTGGTGAGATGCGTGCGGATGCAGTCAAGGCGGTTATTATCTCCACAATCTGTATGCTGATCTATATCTGGTTCCGTTTTAAAGATATCCGTTTCGGTGCCAGTGCGATCATTGCCCTGATCCACGACGTACTGGTTGTACTTACCGTATATGCGCTGATGCGTATTTCAGTCGGCAATACATTTATCGCATGTATGCTGACGATCATTGGTTATTCTGTCAACGATACGATCGTTATCTTTGACCGTATCCGTGAGAACCTTGCATTAAAGCATGGTAAACAGACAAGGGAAGATCTGATGGAAGTAGCAAACCGAAGCCTGACACAGACCTTATCACGAAGCATCAACACATCCATAACAACATTTATTATGGTATTTATGCTGTTCCTTCTTGGTGTAGCAAGTATTCGTGAATTTGCACTGCCGCTGATGGCAGGTATGATCTGCGGTGCATATTCATCTATCTGCATTGCAACCGAGTTGTGGTATGTGATGAAAGTTCATCTTGGTAAAAATAAAATAACAGAATAAGATCTGTTGAAGAAAAGTGAAAGTCCTGGCAGTTATTTGCCGGGACTTTTAAGATTCATAGGAAATTACGTCCTATGAATCTTAAAGCCCTCCGGGCGGGATCACACTGCGTCGGAGATGAATTATGTCGCGCAGGCGGTGAATCCTGTAGAACAGGATTCTATTTTAGAAAAAAGGAGAAACATATGGATACGATCGCAGCTTATCTGATCTTTTTAAATCTGGTGGGCTTCCTTATTATGGGAGAGGATAAAAGAAGGGCGAAAATGCATCGATGGCGGATCTCAGAAAGAATGTTGTTTTTAGTCAGCATTTTAGGCGGCAGTATCGGAACGTGGGCGGGAATGTATGTGTTCCGCCACAAGACGAGACACTGGTATTTTGTTATAGGAATGCCACTGATCCTCATTTTACAGATCGCAGGTGCCATCTGGCTTTATCGTCAGGGCTTATATCATTTATAATTATTTGATATAACTATTCTGGCTTTTGGAATTGCCAAAAAAAGGGAAGTCATATATAATGATAAACAAAGCAAAAGACAAGTGTTTTTCATAGAAAGACACATTGATCAAACAGCAAAGAAAGGGAGAATTACGGATTATGTATACACTGGAAGATATTCAGGCAGTTGATATGGAAGTGGCAAATGCCATTACCGATGAATTTGAGCGTCAGAACAGCCATATTGAGCTGATCGCATCCGAGAACTGGGTGAGCAAGGCAGTAATGTCAGCAATGGGAAGCGTTCTTACGAATAAATATGCAGAGGGTTATCCGGGAAAAAGATATTACGGTGGATGCGAATGTGTGGATGTAGTGGAGGAGCTTGCAAGAGAGCGTGCGAAAGAGCTTTTTGGATGTGAGTATGCCAATGTACAGCCTCATTCCGGCGCACAGGCAAATATGGCAGTCCAGTTTGCCATCTTAAAACCGGGTGACACGGTCATGGGAATGAACTTAGATCACGGCGGACATTTGACACACGGAAGCCCTGTAAACTTTTCCGGTACTTATTTTCACATTGTACCTTACGGTGTCAATGACGAGGGATTTATTGATTATGACAAAGTAGAAGAGATCGCGATGGAGTGCAAGCCGAAGATGATCATCGCAGGTGCAAGTGCTTATGCGAGAACCATTGATTTCAAGAGATTCCGTGAGATCGCAGATGCATGCGGAGCAGTTCTGATGGTCGATATGGCACATATCGCAGGACTTGTCGCTGCAGGACTTCATCCAAGCCCAATCCCGTATGCACACGTTGTCACAACCACAACACACAAGACACTGCGTGGACCGCGTGGAGGTATGATCTTATCCAGTCAGGAAATCGCAGACAAATATAACTTTAACAAAGCTATTTTCCCTGGAATCCAGGGCGGACCTTTGATGCATGTGATCGCAGCGAAAGCAGTCTGCTTTAAGGAGGCACTTCAGCCGGAGTTTAAAGTATACCAGCAGAATATCATTGACAATGCACAGGCACTCTGCAAGGGACTGTTAAGCCGTGATATTAAAATCGTATCCGGCGGTACAGACAATCACCTGATGCTTGTTGATCTGACAAATTATGATCAGACCGGAAAGACAGTGGAGAAACTTCTCGATTCTGTCAATATTACCTGCAACAAGAATACGATCCCGAACGATCCGAAGTCCCCATTCGTAACAAGCGGTGTACGTCTTGGAACACCGGCAGTTACTTCCCGTGGACTAAACACAGAGGATATGGATCAGATTGCAGAGGCAATCGCCATGATGATCAAGGAGGGTGAACCGGCAGCTGATAAAGCGCGTGCAATCGTAAAATCGCTGACAGAGAAATATCCGCTGGAGAGATAAAAGAGAATAGAATATAATTTAATAATGAATAAAAAATGAGGAACCTGTTTCGTGACAGGTTCCTCGTTTTTTGTGCTTTTTGAGTTTGTTATTTTATATCATCTGCAATACGGTACAGTGTGTACGAGGTAGAAATCGTATTTTTATTTTTATCGAGATATGTGATTTTCACGATTGTCGGTGCCATAATATCACCATCACGGCTGTATGACTCATAAGAGTAAGTACCATATGCGTAAGAGTAGTCATGTCCGTAATAGTATCCATAATGTCCTAACTGGATACTCTTTCCATTTTTTACCTTTTTTGTTATCTCGGAGTTTGAATAAGTGGTTGAATAGGAAGAATTTGTTTTTGCAACTGGCTTGCTGTAAGTAGAGTATTCGATCTTCTTTAATTTATAACCCTTGTTCATTTTGACATTGACTTTGACAGAATTTTTATTGTAGACTGCCTTTGCGTAATCATATTCTTTGTTGTTAAAAGTTACACTCTTAAAAGGACTATTGTTAGAGAATGTCGGCTCGGTTACATTGACTTTGACAGTAAATTTTTTAATCTTTTTATTCTGTGCATTATATACATCAAAAGATACTGTGTATTTACCGGTTTTCTTGGCATAGACACCAACGTATCCGGAATTACTGGAGCTGGAAAGTGAAAGTCTTGTTACTTTGGCTTTCAGGTCTTTGCTCGATGTTTTGATATTTTTGATGTTTTTTCCGTTTGTACCGAGCTGTACGGAGATAGCCGAATCATTGACCATCGGATAATTTTTGTAATAAGAAACAACTACAGCCTTTGGGGCGCTTGGACCTGTTGCAGCAGATACCGGCGCAGAAGGGATCAGTAATAATCCGGCGCACAGGCAAAGTGTAAGAACAGCGCAAGTAATTTGCTTAAATAATTTCATATCAGATATCCTCCTGTTGGATTATTTTGCAAGACGGGAAATGGAATAAATACTCTCACATTTCTGCTTGGTATATTTGTCGATATAAGTAATAGTGATCTTGGTACGCGCAGCAAGTGAGGTAGAATAGTTTCTGCCGCTGGAATATGAATTATCAAATATATATGCGTACTCGCCAAGCTTTAAGGTGCTGTTGTTTTTCATTGTTTTTACAACTTCTTTACCTGCCTTATTGTAAGTGGTGACAGTGATTTTTTTCAGCGTGTAACCTTTGTTCATTTTAACAGATAATTTGCCGGATTTTTTGCTCGTAAGGGCATAATTAACTTCTTTACCTGCAAATTTGACAGATTTGACTGGCAGGTCATTTTTTACATATACCGTTACTTTACCCGAAGAAAGTTTGTTTCCTGATTTATCGCAGATATTATAGGTGACTTTGTATTTACCGGTTTTTTTGGCATAGAGGCCGATAGACGCAAAGGTATCCGTGTATGTATCGTCTGAACTGGTAGTATAATAGTGGGTGTTTTTTGCAATCAGATTTTTACTGCTGGTTTTGATGTTTTTGATATAACATACTTTGGCTTTTGGCAGATTGACATAGATTGCAGAACTGTCGAAAGAATTACTGGACATGCGAAGTACAGTGGTGGTCGGTTTGTTCCTGACGGCTGCGGATACCGTTGACTGCGGCTGCAGTAAAAGCATCCCGGCACAGAGACAGAAAGCTAAAAATAAGCTGACTGTTCGTTTGAAAATTTTCATAAGTGAATCCTCCTTGTTTATAAATATTTTATAGATGTTACAAAAACATTATAATATGAAGGAAAATTTTATACAATCATAAATTAAAAAATAAATAAGGGAATTTTAAGAAAATTTATAGCATTATATCAGGTAATTTTGATATGCCCAAACTTGTATTTTATGTCAGGTTATTTTATAATTGCATACAATAGATTGTGTATTTTGTGAGTGGGGGGAGAGAAGAAAAAACAGAAACCCAGCCTGCCTGTAAAATATGCAGAAACGAGGAATATATGAAAAAACAGAGTAAAGGAGTTCCGACAAACCGTGATATCCGTTGGGACAGACTTGATAATACAGCACACCTTTTTCCAGTCATTGCCGGGGAGAGCATGAGCAATGTGTACAGGATCAGTGTTACACTGAAAGAGGAGATCAATCCGGAATTACTGCAGAGGGCACTTGATATGGTGCTTCCGAAGTTTGACGGGTTTAACTTAAGACTGCGGCAGGGGGTGTTCTGGTATTATTTTGAGGAAAACGGAAAAGCGGCGCCAAAGGTTCGCATGGAGAACAATTTTCCATGCAGATATATCCAGCAGAATAAAAACCGCAGTTATATGTTCCGTGTGACCTATTATAAATGCAGGATCAATCTGGAAGTATTCCATGTTTTGACGGATGGAATGGGAGGAATCAATTTCTTAAAAGAGCTGACTTACCAGTATCTGCGTCTGGCACATAAAGACCTGCAGGAAAAGCTGGGAGATTCATTAAGTGTTGATACGTCTTTGAACCGGGAAGACAGTTTCTTAAAAAATTACAAAAAAAGTTCCGCAAAAGGATACCAGACAAAAAAGGCATATCTGATCCGTGGAGAAAAGTTAAGACCGGGCGAGTTCGGCGTGATGCACGGTTATATGAAAATACCGGAGTTGAAACGGGTCTGTCATGCGATGGAAATCAGTATCAACGAATATCTGGTAAGTGTGTACATCTGGAGCGTTTATACAGAATGTCTGCACGGCATGCCGTCAAAGTGTCCGATCCGTGTTGCGGTGCCGGTTAATCTGCGGCCGTATTTTAATTCTATTACCACGAAAAACTTTTTTGTCATGGTGTCCGCAGAATTTCATCCGACCAAAGAGACCTATACGTTTGCAGAGGTGGCTGAAATCGTGAAGGAAAGCCTGCGAAGCCAGATCAACAAAGAGCATTTGGAAGAGATTTTTTCTTATAATGTATCGAACCAGAAAAATATCTTACTTCGTTCGGTGCCAATCTTTATCAAAGCGATCGCCATGCGATTAGTTTATATCTCATCGGCCCGCGCAAGCACATCAACAATCACAAATTTAGGAAAGATCGCAATTGATGAAAAATATCAAAAATATATTGCACATTTTACGGCGATGATCTCAAGATCAGCCGGTCAGATCATGAAAGGGGCTGTATGCAGTTATCAGGATGTGTTAAGCTTTACTTTTACCTCTGCATTAAAAGATCTGTCGGTTGAGCGGTGCTTTTTTAGGACACTGGCAAAAGACGGGATCAAAGTAGCGGTCGAGACCAATCTGGAGTAAGCAATAAAAATAAGAATGGAGAATAAAATGAATCATTGTAAAAGGTGTAATATTGATATTATAGATAATACAGAAGTCTGTCCTTTATGTGATCATGTGTTGACACAGGGGACAGAGAAAAACCAGAGAGTCTATCCGGATGTTTGGAATAAAACAAGAGGATGGAAAAGACTGGTGACAATCTTTAGCTATTTTTTGGTTGTATTAGAGATCGCATGTTGTATCATTAATTATTATACATACCAGCATTCGCACTGGTCTGTGATCACAGGAATTTGCTTTGCTTATATTATTTTTACCATGTGCTATTCCTTTAATCGCAGAAATGGGCATATACGAAAGATTTTTGTACAGGCAGCAGGTGCGATTGTTCTTTTGCTGGCATTGGATTATGTGACAGGAGCAGGCGGATGGTCTGTAAGCTATGGTCTTCCCTGTATGGTTTTATTGCTGGATGGAATCTTAGTTGTTTGTATGCTTGCGAATTTCCAAAACTGGCAAAGTTATCTTTTAGTACAATTATTTGCATTGCTTGTCAGCATTGTTTTATTGGTTTTATTATTGACCGGTGTAACCAAAGGAATTGTACTGATATGGGTTGCATTTGGAATATCTGCATTGATCTTTTCATTTTGTTTTACGATTGGCTACCGGAAAGCCAAAAATGAATTGCGCAGACGATTCTTTATCTGACCGGCTTTGTCTGACCGAGTTTTTCGTACAATGAATCACTAATAATTGATCATGTACTCTTGGAATCTTTTGAACAAAGAATTTCGAGAGAAATTTTAGAGTTATGATACCGGAAATCCAGCCGAAAGGATTCGTTTCGAGAAGATATTGAGAGTGCATGATATAAAAATGGAGTAATATGGATAAAAAGAACAAAGAAATCAGTTTACAGGCTAAAATGCTTCGAAAATGTATTCAAATGGCAACGTCAGAACATTTGATCGGACCAAAGATCAAGGATGGTACATTGCGTAAAAAAGTCAAAGAACCACAATGGCATTGTCCCGAAGGATACTCTTTTTTGCGGATACAGGTAAAGAAGTGTTATGTGGAAATTCTGACACCGCCAAAAATACAGAGCAATATGGTCGTTTTACAAATGCATGGCGGCGGTTATATTGGCAGAATGAAAAATGCATACCGTAATTATGCAAAGGAATATGCAGATATGCGAAATGGCATGAAAGTATATAGTTTAGATTACCGTGTGGCACCAAGACACCCTTATCCGGCAGCGTTGCATGATGCGGTTGCTGTATATCATTTACTCGAAAGTCTTGGCTATGACAGCAGTCAGATCATTCTTGCAGGAGACTCCGCAGGAGGCGGCCTTTGTCTTGCTTTGTGTGCCTATTTGCGGGATCATGGAAAATCAGTGCCTGCTAATGCTGTTTTGATGTCACCTTGGACGGACTTGACAGCATCCGGCAGCTCTTATGAAGAAAATTATACAAAAGATCCGCTGTTTGGCAATACGAAAGAAAGCATGATCTATTCGGGAGAATATTATGCCGGTCACGATCCGCGTGATCCTTATATTTCACCGGTTTTTGACAGTTTCAAAGAGTTTCCGAGAATGCTTTTTCAGGTTGGCAGTATTGAGATGTTACTAAGTGATACGCTAGATGCCGTAGTAAAAGCAAAAGAAGCCGGTTGTAAAGTGGACTGTACGGTATATGATGGAATGTTTCATGAATTTCAAATGGCAAATCCGTTCCTGCCGGAAGCAAAGAAAGCATGGGAGGAAGTAAAGGAATTTATTGAAAGAATCAAAGAATAGTTCCAAGCGGTCGAGTCATATAGTTATAACAAAAAAGGTTTGGATTCGCATGCCTGTTTGTTATAACGATCTGTTACAGAATAAAGAAGAAAAAAAGCTCTGGAGAGCAGGAGCATATCTGCGTGTTTCCAGAGAAGATGGAAAAGAAAGAGAAAGTGACAGTATAGACAGCCAAAGAAAGGTTATTCGTTCGTATCTGAAAAAAGAAGCAGATATTTGTCTGGTACGGGAATGGATCGATGATGGTGTCAGCGGAATCCGGTTTGACAGAGAGGGATTTAAACAAATGCTTTGTGCGATCAGGCAGGGACAGATTAATTGTGTCCTTGTCAAAGATCTTTCACGACTTGGCAGGGATTATATACAGACCGGATATTATATACAACATTTTTTTCCACAAAACCGGATCCGTTTTATTGCGATCAGTGAACGATATGACAGCATACAGGTGGATTTTTGGGAGAGAAACTTATATCTGCCGATCTTAAATATCTTAAATGATGGTTATTGTCAGGATATCTCCCAAAAAGTACGTTTAGGACAGGAAAGTAAAAGGAAAGAAGGTGCCTATACAGGTGCTTTTTGTGTTTATGGCTATCAAAAAAATGAAAAGGATCACAATGTGTTAGAAATCGATTCGCAGGCAGCCATGATGATTCGTAAAATCTTTGAATGGCGGATACAGAGACATTCGGCTGAAAAGATTGCCAATTACCTGAACCAATTAGCTGTTCCATCTCCCTACCGCTACAAACAATTACGACAGGAAGCGTTTTATACCGACTTTGCCCAAAAAGAGATTCTTTTGTGGTCACCGACTGCTGTACGAAGAATCCTTCATAATAAAATGTATGCCGGATATTTGCAACAGGGAAAGAGTAAAAAGATCAATTATAAATTAGCCGACCGGATGCTGCTTCCAAAGGAACAATGGATCGAGCAAAAGAAAGAAGAACTTGGGATCATTTCAGAGGATATCTATTGGCAGGGACAACAGCCAATCTCAAATCGAGGAGAGTTCGATGTATAAAAAACCAGCCATTTATGCCAGAATATCTGTTAGACATTTAAAAAGAAAAGAAGGCTCGATCCAAAGCCAGATTCAATGTTGTAAAAGTTGGATTATAAAAGAGATGCCCAAAGAAACGGCATATCAGGTCTATGTCGATGAAGGGTATTCAGGAAAAGATTTTTTCAGACCGGCATGGCAGCAACTGATCAGGGATTGTCAGAATGGAAAGATCAACTGTCTTTTAGTCAGGGATCTTTCGCGTATGGGAAGAGACTATTTGCAAGTTGGAGAATATATGGAACGCTTTTTTCCGGGGCATCAGATCCGTCTGGTTGCAATAGCAGACCGTTATGACAGTGACCGGTACGACTGCTATTTTGGAACCTATGCATTGAAAAACTTTTTCAATGAATGGTATCGAAAAGATATTGCCGGAAAAGTAAGTCTTGTAAAAGCAGAGCAGAAAAAGGAAGGTTCTTTTCTGGGAAGCCATGCAAGATATGGCTATACGATCGTATCGTACCGGCAAAAGAGAATATTAGTTGCAAACGAAACAATCATCATACGTTTTATTATCTGCTTTTTGTCGGTACGAGGTTATCGCAGCACACAGATCGTAAGCTGGCTTTATAGACACCGGGTATCGACGCCGTCAGAGTATGAAAAGACAAAGCATATGATCTGTCAGAAACACTTTCTTACTCATTGGAATGATGCTGTCATACGAAAGATCATAAAGCAGGGAATTTGAAAATTTTTTCATACAGCAGAGGGGATTACGACACGGCTTAGAACAATCTCACCGGTCTGGGTGACATCTTTGATCTCGTCTTCCGGTATTTTTGGAGGATAATCCCCATAGAGAGTATGCGGTGGAATCACATAAAGCTGAGCAGTATCGGATTCCGTTCTTTCGAGTGGAAGCATTTGGACATCTTGTAAAGCAGTCTGCCCGGATAAGATTTCTGCACCTGAGAAGTTTTGTGTTTCATAGCCGGGAGCAGATACCTGTATGTTATAAACGGAATAAGGCTGTGTATCATTTGGTTCTAAACTGTATTCTACCGGTGGTGCGGCAAGTTCGATCGAATCGGTCTGCCCATTTTGATCAGTTGTGATCTCATCAATGACGATATTGGGATCATTGATATTACTGATCCGTACCGTAGCATTTTCAATCGGTCTGGCACCAAGGCGTGAAGTGATATTGGCACGGAAAAGACCGCGGTCAGGCAGATCCTGTGTGATTTGAAGTGATGGCATATAGATCATCCTTTCTATGCATGATATTTTCTATCCATACAGTAGATTTCTGTTATGATATAAAGATGACAGAAAGCCGTATTTATAGAAGCTTTGTTTCATTTTATGCAAAAATAAAAAAGGTGTCATTGCTATTTTAGAAAAGATACAGTACAATAGAATGTTGTGGCATCCATGTAAAGAAGAAAATGATAAAACGTGACAGCAAAGTATGAACACGATATCGCCTGGTTTACAATGTGAAGGCATTCTTCTGAATAAAATAACCCAATGAAAACAAAAGAAATGAGGAAAACAAATGGAACAGATTAAGATTAAATATTTTACAGACAAGATAGATAAATTAGAATATATTGATGGCAAATCGGACTGGATCGATCTGCGTGCATCCGAGGAAGTGACATTAAAAAAAGGAGAGTTTAAGCTGATTCCGCTTGGTGTAGCCATGGAACTTCCAAAAGGCTATGAAGCTCATATCGTACCAAGAAGCAGCACATATAAGAATTTCGGACTGATCCAGGCAAACCATTGCGGTATCGTAGACGGTTCTTATTGTGGCGACAATGATATGTGGAGAATGCCGGTGATTGCAATGCGTGATACAACAATCCATGTTAATGACCGCATCTGTCAGTTCCGTATTATGAAAAACCAGCCTCGCATCTGTTTTGAACAGGTTGATCATTTAGAAGGAGCCGACAGAGGTGGTTTTGGTTCTACCGGAAAGAATTAAAGGAAAAAGTAAAAAGGTTGTCAAAAAGAGGAAAAACAGAATCTTTGGAAAAGAGGAAAGAGAATAGTATGAGAGTAAATAAAAGAAAAATAGCAAGTTTATTGTTAGCTGGAGCTTTGGTTTGTTCCGGTACAACACCGGCATTGGCAGCACCTAAAAGCAGTGCATCACCATCACCGACAGCCACGGTATCAACCAAACCCAAAAGTACACAAAAGCCGCTTGATACGACAGTAGATCCAAATGGAATCTATCATGCAACATTAGGTTTTGAAACAGAATCAACTTATCGAAGTGTCTACCGCTATGGTCATTTTGATGATAAAAACCGTTCTAAGCCGGAATGGAAACAGATCGTCAGTGGCACAAAAGGAAGTTATAACTATCGTACCTATCCAGGCACATTTAAAAATGCGATCATCAAAGGAAACGGAACTTATAGTGTACAGCTTCGTAATGCCAATTACCGTTATGCAAGCACATTCAAGCTGTTGCAGGTATGTACGGATATTCCAAATACAGGAGATATTAAGTTCTCTGATTTACAGGTTACTGTAAACGGACAAAAGAAACTAAGCTTTAAGAAAGTATCTTTGGCAAGCAGTCAAGATTATACAGTATTATATGCAATCAATGATAAGAAAAAAGATTTAGCTGATCTTGGCAGCCGGAAGCGTATCGTACCGCCATCGTATCAGAATAACTCGGTTGTGATCAAATTCAAAGTCAGTGGTTTTAACTATAATAAGGGCGAAGCTGTTCCGACACCGACAGTAGAACCGACTAAGACACCGGATCCAACCGTTGCACCAACGCAAAAAGCGAAGACTACGCAAAAAACGGATGCTGACCGGTCCGTACAAAACACTAAGAAGAATAGCAAGGATACAGAGGTGATCACACAGGAAAAGCAGATTGGCATGGGTGTTGTTGTGATTGTAGCGATTGCCGGTATTTTAGCATGTCTGATCATTGTGAATAAGAGAAAGAGATAGCGTGGTTTTTCTTGACACGGATTGTATTTGTGTATACACTATAAATAATATGCATTCCACTGTTTTTTCAAATGGTATTGATCTATGAAAAAAGAAAGATACAAAAGAAAATAATAAGGGATATGAAAATTTTAAGAAAAGTCAGTATGCATAGAGAGAAATTTAATAAAGGAAGGAAGCGTTAGGATGAATTATAAGATAGCATCGATTGCCGGGGATGGAATCGGTCCTGAGATTGTCAGAGAGGCAAGAAAGGTCTTAGATAAGATCGGTCAGAAGTATGGTCATACATTTGAGTATGAAGAACTTCTTATGGGAGGATGTTCGATTGATGTCTACGGAGAATCATTAACAGATGAAACATTAGAAAAGGCAAAAGCCTGTGATTCTATCCTTTTGGGAGCTGTCGGAGGAAATGTCGGTCAGTCAAACTGGTATCAGATCGAACCAAGCAAACGTCCGGAAGCAGGATTATTAAAGATTCGTAAAGGATTAGGTCTGTATGCCAATATTCGTCCTGCGATCCTTTTTGATGAATTAAGCGGTGCATGCCCATTGAAGCCGGAATTAACAGAAGGCGGATTTGATTTTGTTGTTATGCGTGAGCTGACAGGTGGTCTTTATTTCGGTGAAAGAAAAACCATTGAAGAGAACGGTGTGACAAAAGCGATCGATACGCTTTCTTATGATGAAAATGAGATCCGTCGTATTGCAAAATGGGGCTTTGATGTAGCCATGAAGAGAAATAAAAAAGTATGCAGCGTAGATAAAGCCAATGTGCTGGATTCTTCCAGATTATGGAGAAAAGTAGTAAAAGAAGTTGCAAAAGACTATCCGGAAGTAGAACTGACAGATATGCTGGTGGATAACTGTGCGATGCAATTAGTACGTGATCCAAAGCAGTTTGATGTGATCTTAACAGAGAACATGTTTGGTGATATTCTTTCCGATGAAGCGAGTATGGTAACCGGATCGATCGGAATGCTTTCTTCTGCAAGTCTTGGAGCAACGAAACTTGGTCTCTATGAGCCGAGCCATGGATCGGCACCGGATATTGCAGGACAGAATAAAGCCAATCCAATCGCCACAATTCTTTCAGCCGCTATGATGCTTCGTTATTCTTTTGATCTGGAAGAAGAAGCAGATGTTGTTGAAAATGCAGTAAAGCAGGTGTTAAAAGACGGATATCGTACGATTGATATCATGGCAGACGGCAAGACTTGTGTCGGAACAACCGAGATGGGTGATCTGATCGCAGAAAGAATCTGATAAGACAGATACATAGTATAGAAACGAGGTAAAAAAGATGAAAAGTGATGCAGTAAAAAAGGGAATTGCAACAGCCCCACAAAGATCATTGTTTAATGCATTGGGCTTAACAGAAGAAGAATTACAAAAACCGTTAGTCGGTATTGTCAGCTCTTATAATGAGATTGTACCGGGACATATGAATATTGATAAGATTGTAGAAGCCGTTAAACTTGGTGTTGCGATGGCAGGTGGTACGCCAATCGTTTTTCCTGCAATAGCTGTCTGTGACGGTATTGCCATGGGACATGTCGGTATGAAATATTCTTTGGTAACAAGAGACTTGATTGCAGATTCGACAGAATGTATGGCAACAGCACATCAGTTTGATGCATTGGTTATGGTGCCAAACTGTGATAAGAATGTACCGGGACTTTTAATGGCAGCAGCGCGTGTCAATGTTCCAACTGTATTTGTTAGTGGCGGACCAATGCTTGCCGGTCATGTAAAAGGACAAAAGACAAGTCTTTCTTCTATGTTTGAAGCCGTTGGTGCTCATGCAGCCGGAAAGATGACAGAAGAAGATGTTGATGATTATGTATGCAATGCATGTCCTACCTGTGGTTCCTGCTCCGGTATGTATACCGCAAACAGCATGAACTGTCTGACAGAAGCAATCGGTATGGGCTTACAGGGTAACGGAACGATCCCTGCTGTTTATTCTCAGAGATTAAAATTAGCAAAGCATGCCGGAATGAAAGTGATGGAATTGTTAGAAAAGAACATCCGTCCAAGAGATATTCTGACAAAAGCAGCATTTGAAAATGCATTGACAGTAGATATGGCACTTGGCTGTTCAACGAATACAATGCTTCATCTGCCTGCAATCGCACATGAAGCAGGTGTGGAGATCAATCTCGACATTGCAAACCAGATCAGTGAAAAGACGCCAAACTTATGTCATTTAGCACCTGCCGGACATCATTATATGGAAGAATTAAATGAAGCCGGTGGTATCTATGCTGTTATGAATGAATTAGCAGAACTTGGTCTTCTTCATACAGATCTGATCACGGCAACCGGTAAGACTGTCGGTGAAAATATCAAAGGCTGCACTGTAAAAGATACAGAGATCATCCGCCCGGTAGAAAATGCATATAGCCAGACAGGCGGAATTGCCGTATTACGTGGTAATATCGCACCGGACAGCTGTGTGGTAAAACGTTCCGCTGTTGTACCGGAGATGATGGTACATGAAGGACCTGCTCGTGTCTTTGACTGCGAAGAAGATGCGATCAAAGCAATTACAGGCGGTCAGATTGTAGAAGGAGATGTTGTAGTGATCCGCTATGAAGGTCCAAAAGGTGGTCCGGGTATGCGTGAGATGTTAAATCCAACTTCTGCGATTGCAGGAATGGGTCTTGGCTCCAGTGTTGCATTGATTACAGATGGTCGTTTCTCAGGTGCATCCCGTGGTGCGTCAATTGGCCATGTTTCACCGGAAGCAGCCGTTGGAGGTTCGATCGCATTAGTAGAAGAAGGCGATATCATTTCAATCAATATCCCTGAAAATACGATCAATGTAAAAGTTTCAGACGAAGAACTGGCGAAGAGAAAAGCAAATTGGGCACCAAAAGAGCCAAAAGTTAAGACAGGATATCTTGCCAGATATGCATCTATGGTTACTTCTGCCGATAAGGGTGCTATTTTACAGATTAAATAAAAAAGATACATAGAAAGGCATGGTTAGTAAGAATGCAATTAAATGGTTCGCAAATTGTAATAGAATGCTTAAAAGAACAAGGTGTAGATACCGTATTCGGGTATCCGGGGGGCGCAATTTTAAATATTTATGATGAATTATATCGTCATCAGGACGAGATCAGACATATTCTGACTTCCCATGAGCAGGGAGCATCTCATGCAGCAGACGGATATGCAAGAGCAACAGGAAAAGTCGGTGTATGTATGGCAACAAGCGGTCCGGGAGCAACCAATCTTGTTACCGGAATCGCTACTGCCTATATGGATTCCGTACCGATGGTAGCCATTACCTGTAATGTTGGAATTTCTCTGCTTGGAAAAGATTCCTTTCAGGAGATTGACATTGCAGGAGTAGCAATGCCGATCACAAAATATAGTTTTATTGTAAAAGATGTAAAAGATCTTGCACCGACATTGCGCAGAGCATTTTCTATTGCACGTTCCGGTCGTCCGGGACCTGTTCTTGTGGATATTGTAAAGAGTGCAACAAGTGATGTGACAGAATATACCAAAGAAAATCCGGTCATTGAAGAGTCTTCGAATGACAGATTATCAGAAGAAAATGTACAAAAGGCAATAGAACTGATTCAGACTGCAAAGAAACCGATGATCTTTGTCGGTGGCGGAGCCGTGATCTCCGGGGCACAGGAAGAGTTAAAGGAGTTTGCAAAGAAAGTAGATGCACCGGTTACGGATTCCTTAATGGGAAAAGGTGCATTTGACGGAACCGATGAACGTTATGTCGGAATGCTTGGTATGCATGGAACAAAGACTGCAAATTTAAGTCTGATGGAAAGCGATCTGTTAATTGTAGTCGGCTCGCGTTTCTCAGACCGTGTGGCAGCAAATCCAAAGACCTTTGCACAAAATGCAAAGATTATCCAGATCGATATTGATGAAGCAGAGATCAATAAAAATGTAGCTGTTGATATCAGTCTGATCGGTGATGTCAGAAAGGTTCTTACGGTATTAAATCAAAGACTGGATTCGCTTTCGCATACTGACTGGATGCAGGAAGTAGCTGAGCGCAAAGTTGAAGTGCCACTTAATTACAATCATGATGTATTGACCGGACCATATATCATTGAGAAACTCGATGAGATCACAAATGGCGAAGCAATCATTGCAACAGAAGTAGGACAGCATCAGATGTGGGCTGCGCAGTATTATAAATACAAACACCCACGTACTCTTTTGACATCCGGCGGACTTGGCACGATGGGATACGGACTCGGTGCTGCGATCGGAGCAAAGACTGCATATCCTGACAAAGTTGTAGTCAATATTGCAGGAGATGGTTGCTTTCGTATGAATATGAATGAGATCGCGACTGCGACAAGAAGCAACATTCCTGTGATCGAACTGGTCTTTAACAACCATGTACTTGGCATGGTAAGACAATGGCAGACTTTGTTTTATGGAGAGCGTTATTCGCATACGGTATTAAATGATAAAGTTGATTTTGTAAAGCTTGCCGAGGCAATGGGAGCAAAAGCATACCGTATCACGAAGAAAGAAGAAGTGGAGCCGATATTAAAAGAAGCGATCGCATTGGGGGAACCGGTTGTGATCGACTGCATCATTGACAGCGATGACAAGGTATTTCCTATGGTTGCTCCGGGCAAAAATCTCGATGATGCTTTTGATGAACAGGATTTGTTAAATCAAAAATAAGAGAAAATAGAAAAAAATTCACACATTTTGTATAAATTGTGGTACAATAGTCTAGTGTGACACGGAATTGTTGTCAGACAACTTGATGTCAGATGATATACAACTTGAATCCAAAAGATGAAAAGTGATATCATTTTACATAAATAAGCAAGATTAGATGAACGATCATCTAAATTTACAGAAGGAGGCAATTTGGAAAATGAGCAGAGTGTATAATTTTTCAGCCGGTCCGGCGGTATTACCGGAAGAAGTTTTAAAAGAAGCTGCAGATGAAATGTTAGATTATCAGGGTTCAGGCATGTCCGTTATGGAGATGAGCCACCGTTCCAAAGTATATGATGACATTATCAAGACAGCAGAGAAAGATTTAAGAGAGTTGATGAACATTCCTGACAATTACAAGGTAATGTTCCTTCAGGGTGGTGCCTCGCAGCAGTTTGCAATGATTCCTATGAATTTGATGAAGAACAAAGTAGCAGATTACATTGTAACCGGTCAGTGGGCAAAGAAAGCATGGATGGAAGCTACAAAATATGGTAAGGCAAACAAGATCGCATCCTCTGAGGACAAAACATTCTCGTACATTCCGGACTGTTCCGATCTGCCTATTTCTGAAGATGCTGATTATGTATATATTTGCGAAAACAACACAATTTACGGTACAAAGTTTAAAGAACTTCCAAACACAAAAGGCAAGACTTTAGTAGCAGATGTATCATCATGCTTTCTGTCAGAACCTGTAGATGTTACAAAATATGGTGTAATCTATGGCGGTGTTCAAAAGAATATCGGACCGGCAGGTGTTGTTATCGTGATCATGCGTGAAGACCTGATCACAGATGATGTGTTAGAAGGAACACCAACGATGTTAAAATATAAGACACATGCTGATGCCGATTCTCTTTATAACACACCACCGGCATATGGTATCTATATCTGTGGTAAAGTATTTAAGTGGCTTAAGAAAATGGGCGGCTTAGAGGCTATGAAGAAGAGAAACGAAGAAAAAGCAAAGATCTTATATGATTTCCTTGATCAGAGTAAACTCTTTAAAGGTACTGTTGTACCAAAGGATCGTTCTTTAATGAATGTTCCGTTCGTTACAGGAGATGCTGATATGGATGCGAAGTTTGTTAAAGAAGCTACAGAAGCTGGATTTGTCAACTTAAAAGGACACCGTACCGTTGGCGGTATGCGTGCAAGTATCTACAATGCAATGCCAAAAGAAGGGGTAGAAAAGCTTGTAGAATTTATGAAGAAATTTGAGGAGGAGAATGCATAATGTTTAATTATACATGTTTAAATCCGATCGCTCAGGTAGGACTTGATGAATTATCAGATCAGTATCAGAAAGTGGAAGATATCAACGATGCAGATGCGGTCTTAGTCCGTAGTGCTGCCATGCATGATATGGAATTTTCTGATAAGCTTTGTGCAATTGCCAGAGCCGGTGCCGGAGTCAATAACATTCCATTAGATAAATGTGCCGATCAGGGTATTGTCGTTTTTAATACACCGGGTGCAAATGCAAATGGTGTAAAAGAGCTTGTATTATGTGGTATGCTTCTTGCTGCCAGAGATATTGCAGGTGGTATGGAATGGGTTAAAGAAAATGCTTCCGATGAAAATATTGGTAAGGCAATGGAGAAAGCGAAAAAGCAGTTTGCCGGAACCGAATTAAAGGGAAAGAAATTTGGTGTTATCGGACTTGGTGCGATCGGTGTTCTTGTAGCCAATGTAGCAAGACATCTTGGTATGGATGTATATGGTGTTGATCCATTCTTATCTGTTAAGAACGCACTTTCTCTTTCAAGAGATATCACAGTTGTAAAATCATATGATGAATTATATGAAATATGTGATTATATTACAGTTCATGTGCCATATATCCCTGATACAAAGGGTATGTTAAACAAAGAAGCTTTTGCAAAGATGAAAGATGGCGTAGTTATCCTGAACTATGCAAGAGATCTTCTTGTAAATGATGAAGATATGAAAGCAGCATTAGAGTCAGGAAAGGTTGCAAGATATGTAACTGATTTTCCAAATCCTGCTGTTATGCAAATGCCTCATGTAATCGCAACACCACATCTTGGTGCTTCTACGGCAGAGTCTGAAGATAACTGTGCTGTTATGGCTGCACATGAGATTAGTGAGTTTATGGAAAATGGTAACATTATCAACTCTGTAAACTATCCAAATTGTGATGCAGGTGTATGTAATACAAAAGGACGTATTACCGTAGCGCATAGAAACATTCCTAAGATGTTAAACAGATTTACGGAAGTATTGTCAGATGAAGGAATCAACATCGATCATATGACAAATAAGAGCCGAGGGGATTATTCTTATTGTGTATTTGATATTGATGCAGATTCCACACAGAAGATCGCAGATAAATTAAATGCGATCGATGGTGTATTAAAAGTGCGTGTTATCAAATAAAACAGAATACATAGGCAGGATATGTTTTCGTGGACATCCCATTCTGTCATTGTAATTGAATTTAGTCCGCAGCAGGTTTTCTTGCTGCGGACATTTTTATGAGTTAGGAAAATGCTCATATGGTGGTGGTATAGCAACAAGAATTGCGATAGCAATTCTTGCAAAGTTTAATGGAACATTAAACTTTTGATAAAGCGCCGGCTTTACACTTTTTTATGGAATAGGAAATTGCTCATACAGTAGTGGTACACATAGCAAAGCGCTGGCTTTGCACTTTTTTATAGAATGGAAGAAAAATAAAATGCAATATGAAGAAGCGTTAGAATATATTAAAAATATTGAAGTGAATTTAGGCAGTGACTATTCGCTAAGAGATGTTACAGAGCTTTGCAAACGTGTTGGCAGGCCGGATCGTAAGATCAAAGTGATCCATATAGCTGGAACAAATGGAAAAGGTTCTGTCGGAACGTATCTTGCGAATATCTTAATGGAATCGGGCTATAGGGTAGGCAGATATCTGTCACCGACGATTTTAGATTATCGGGAACGAATCCAAAAGATAGAACGGAAAGAAAAAACAAACACAGCAGATATAAATTGTGAAGAAAGAAAAGCAAACACAACAGACATAAATTGCAAAGAAAGAAAAGCTGCCTTGGTGGAACAAATGCAAAGCACTTTTGCAAAAGAGGAAGAGGTCGCAGACTGTCTGACCGTACTTAGAAGCATTTGCAAACAGATGGTGCAGGATGGATTTGGGCAGCCAACCGCATTTGAGATCGAAACAGTCATGGCATTTATGCTTTTTGAAAAATGGAATGTTGATATTGCAATCGTAGAATGTGGACTGGGTGGAAGAATGGATGCAACTAATTTTCTTATCAATCCTTATTTATGTCTGTTTACTTCAATCAGTAAAGATCATATGGGAATACTGGGAAATACAAAAGAAGAGATTGCAAAAGAAAAATTCGGGATCATAAAGAAGAATACAACCGTTGTATCATTAAAGCAGGATTTTAGCTTGAAACTGTTAGAACAAACATGCAAAGAGCAGGATGCAAAACTGTATCTTTGTGATCCGAAGCAGATTATAAACAAAGTATTTTGTCTGAATCACAATACATTTTCTTATTTGGGAGAAAAGTATGTGTTAGAACAAAATGGAGTATATCAGACAGAAAATGCAGCTCTTGCAATTCATGCGGCAAAAATATTAGAAAAAAAAGGAATGCATCGGATTACGATACCTTCGATTCAAAAAGCATTAGAAGAAAGTTTTTGGTATGGCAGGTTTGAACTGCTTTTAAAAAAGCCATGTATGATTGTAGATGGAGCACATAATGAAGATGGAGCATTGCGATTAAAGGAATCATTAGAAATGTATTTTCCAGAGGAAAAATGTATCTTTATCGTGGGGATGTTTCGTGATAAAGCATATGACAAAGTATTAGAAATTATGCTTCCGTATGCTAAACGTTTATATACCGTATCTACGAAAGGAAAAAGAAAGCTGGATGCAAAAGAACTTGCAAGTCATGCGGCTGCGCTAAATAAGGATCTTTCGATACAATCCTGTGACAGTATACAGCAGGCAGTCAGAGACGCAAAAAAAGAGGCAGATAAGAACAAAAACAAAGATAAGATCATCCTGTTTGGTACATTATCTTTGATCCACGAGATCTATCAGGAAGTATTGTAGAATTTATAAAAAGAAGGGATACAAGAGAAATGAAGATAGGAAATAAAGTATTTGATTTTACCAAAGACCATACTTATGTAATGGGTATTTTAAATGTGACACCGGATTCTTTTTCTGACGGAGGTAAATTCAACGAAAAAGACAAAGCACTGTATCATGTAGAACAGATGATCAACGAAGGTGCTGATATCATCGATGTCGGTGGAGAATCGACAAGACCGGGATACCAGAAGATTTCAATCGAAGAAGAGATTGCAAGAGTAACCGGTATGTTAGAAGCAATCAAGGCACGTTTTGACATTCCGGTTTCGATCGATACCTATAAGGCACCGGTAATGAAAGAAGCATTAAAAGCCGGAGCAGATATGGCAAATGATATCTGGGGACTGCGTTACGATCATTTTTATGCAAAAGAAGGTGAAACTTCGGTATGGGATTGCAAAACGATGGCAGAAGTGATCGCAAAAGAAAATGTTCCGGTATGCATCATGCATAACAGACCAAAAGCAGTGTATCAGGATTTTATCCCGGATGTTTTAGCAGATTTAAAAGAGAGTATAGCGATCGGTGTGTCGGCAGGCATTCCGAAAGAAAATATGATCTTAGATCCAGGTGTCGGATTTGCAAAAAGCTATGAAGATAATCTGGAAGTACTTCGGCATTTAAAAGAGTTTCATGCTCTTAATATGCCGCTTTTGCTTGCAACATCGAGAAAGTCCGTGATTGGTCTGACATTAGATCTGCCGGTTGATCAAAGAGAAGAAGGCACGCTGGTTACGACTGTTTTAGCAGCAAAAGAGCATTGGAATATGGTTCGTGTGCATGATGTTAAGAAGAATGTGCGCGCGATTAAAATGATGGAAAAAATCATGCATAAAATATAACACATGCATGGAAAATGATGGAAAAACCATGCAAAGTTGACATTTCAAAATAAAAGTGCTAAATTAAATGAGAAATGCGTGGATCAGGAATAGTAAATACCGACAGGTCGATAGAGAGAAGCCGGATGGTGCAAGGCTTTGACCGGAAAGTATGGAACCAGCCTGGGAGCAGTAAGATGAAAAAGTTTGTATATTGTGAAGGAATGATGGTTACAGATGCGAAGAGAAATCTTACCGGCAGTCTCCGTTATCAGAGGCACGTAAGTAAAAAGCTTATGATGAGAGCAGGTTTTTCCTGAAATTAGGTGGTAACACGGATAAGTAGATTCGCCCTAAACAGTGTATTCTGTTTGGGGCTTTTATATTTTACACTTTTTATTGAAAAATAGGAGGAAAATTAGAATGAAGTTAGACAAGTTAATTGGTTCAAGATTCAAAGAAAGACCGGCAGACTGCGTGATCGACAGCCATGCTTTGATGATC
>ERZ860148.772-NODE-772-length-23323-cov-7.280084_pt1 | contig 23323 bp, 12 predicted proteins | sample MGYA00509981_ERZ860148 | MGnify/ENA primary metagenome ERZ860148 (study PRJEB30046, sample SAMN00715199) | human gut metagenome | study: EMG produced TPA metagenomics assembly of the A metagenome-wide association study of gut microbiota in type 2...
AACAGCGAGTATTCATCGTTTACTGTGTGGACTACCAGGGTATCTAATCCTGTTTGATACCCACACTTTCGAGCATCAGCGTCAGTTACAATCCAGTAAGCTGCCTTCGCAATCGGAGTTCTTCGTGATATCTAAGCATTTCACCGCTACACCACGAATTCCGCCTACCTCTGTTGCACTCAAGGTCGCCAGTATCAACTGCAATTTTACGGTTGAGCCGCAAACTTTCACAACTGACTTAACAACCCGCCTACGCTCCCTTTAAACCCAATAAATCCGGATAACGCTCGGATCCTCCGTATTACCGCGGCTGCTGGCACGGAGTTAGCCGATCCTTATTCATAAAGTACATGCAAACGGGTATCCATACCCGACTTTATTCCTTTATAAAAGAAGTTTACAACCCATAGGGCAGTCATCCTTCACGCTACTTGGCTGGTTCAGGCTCTCGCCCATTGACCAATATTCCTCACTGCTGCCTCCCGTAGGAGTTTGGACCGTGTCTCAGTTCCAATGTGGGGGACCTTCCTCTCAGAACCCCTATCCATCGTAGTCTTGGTGGGCCGTTACCCCGCCAACAAACTAATGGAACGCATCCCCATCGATAACCGAAATTCTTTAATAGTAAAACCATGCGGTTTTAATATACTATCGGATATTAATCTTTCTTTCGAAAGGCTATCCCCGAGTTATCGGCAGGTTGGATACGTGTTACTCACCCGTGCGCCGGTCGCCATCTTTAGTTTGCAAGCAAACTAAAATGCTGCCCCTCGACTTGCATGTGTTAAGCCTGTAGCTAGCGTTCATCCTGAGCCAGGATCAAACTCTTCATTGTAAAAGTATCTTTTTCATCTGTTAAGATGATTTTTTGCTCTGTTCAGGACGCCGTAAATTTATTGACCTTATTCAAATACCTATTATCTTCAATCGTATCGCTACTCTCTCGGACAAGTATTGACGGTTCTATTTTTTTACTTGTACTACTTGTATTGTTTATCAATATTTCAAAGAACTTGCTGCTTTCGTTTTAAAAGCGGGTGCAAAGGTAAAGGCTTTATTTTTAACTACCAAACTTTTTCGGAAGTTTTTTTTTATTTTTTCTTTTTACTCATTTCTCAGGCTCTCTATGCGAAAGGGAAAGAATGTATAAAAGAAAAAACAAAGGCCGTTTTCTTTGCGAATCGGACTGCAAAGATAAGAACTTTATTTATTATCCTCCAAAACTTTTCGGAAGTTTTTTTGTTCTTTTCTTTAAGCGCAATCTCGCTTTTTCACTATGTCAATTCTGCAAGGCTTTCTTCTCTTGGAAAGCGGGTGCAAAAGTACACCCTTTTGGTATACAATCCAAATATATTAAACTCTTTTTTCTAAGTTTTTTTGAAAGAATCGGCTAAAGTGCTGAAGGATAATGATGTTGTAGAACATATTTTTTTATCATGAGTGGATTGGGGGCGGAAACGGTACACATGAGACACATTATTATATCACACGCGGGCGCGTAGGCGCACGCAAGAGAGAAAAAGATGCAGAAGAAAGAAATAACAAAATTACAGTCGAATTACAGCTGAGAAAAAGACAACAGGAAGAAAGAGACAAGAAGATGATATAGAAGGAAAACAAGAAAAAGAACGAAATGTAAAAAGAATACTAGGGATATACCACAAAGGGACATTACAAAAGGGGATTATTAAAGGGGATTATTAAAGGGGATGGATTAATTGGAATGGTTAATTGGGCATGACCAGCAGAATACAGGATATTCAGCGACGCAGCGCCACTAGAAATGATTTCTCATTTTCATTTCTCATATTCTCATAGGTTGCACAATAATCAACTGTAAATCATCAATATAACACTATGAGAAATAAAATAAAAAAGGCATTTCTCATAGTATTACCAGCGTTTTATACTGAAAACAGTGCATTTCTCATACCTTTTCAAGGTATTTCTCATAGTATTTTGACTATTTATGCTATAAATTCTCAAGCTAGATCCTAAACTAAAGACCAAGTTGAATACCAGACTAGACACAGCTTTACAATATATTATCAGTGCTTATTGAAAGTATATAGAGCAGACATTCGCATATTTTCCTACCTGCATCTGTATCGTTGCACTCGAGTGAACAGGCCTGTGCACTAGAGTAGAAAGAACCGTCTACTCGAGTGAAACGATCTGTTCACTCGAGTGCAACGATACAGATAGTAGTAGGAAAAAATGGTAATGATTAAGGAAAAGCATAAGGATATAAGGTGCATGATACACAGGAAAGCAGTAAACAATAGGAAGTTGCTTAATAAACGACATAAGAAAAAGGAATAATCGTAAAGTTCGACGAGAGTCTGGGAAAAGATACAGCCATAATGCATGAGAAAGGAGTAAAATAGATAAAAGGAGTATGAGAATAAGATGAGAAACGATTTAAAACCTATGAGAAATGCATCATTTTTAAGGATAAATGATAGAAATAGTATGAGAAATACCATTTTATATTTTATTTCTCATACTATTATATTATTGATTTACATATAATTACCGTATTATTTATGAGAATATGAGAAATGAAAATGAAAAATCGTTTGCAGAAGAAAAGAACAAGAGGAATCATTCACCAGGCAGGGAGATGTGTAAATTAAACTATGTATGCTTTATTCTCATTCAATCTCATCGGTCGGTGAACGGCCAGCGCCAAGGAGCAGGACTACCCGTCCCAACGGACGTAAAATTGCAACATTTTAAACCTATCTACAAATTTTATCGCCAGTTGTCGTGCACTAGCTCCCCAGTTAGCCAGTATGACATGGTCCATTTCTTACATATATTGCGATAAGCGAGGTAAAACAGTTTTTTAAGGGCGGTGTTGTTAGGGAACACGCCCTTGTTTTTTTGTCACTTTCCGTATCTGATGATGACAGTCCTCAACTGTATTTATGGTATAAATCATACGATGCATATCCGATGTGAACTGAAAGTATTCAGTAAGTTTTCCCTACGTTCATAATCCTCACATATGACATTCAGTTCTTTCAAAAGCAGAGAAATATTATTCATATTTTCTTTACCTCAAAAATTCATTTTTCGATTAAGACTACAAATAAGTTTTTCACAGTAAAATCAAACGAGAAACACTCCAGCAAAAGATCCTAAAAACAGACTTATCTCTATTATTATTGATATCCCATTTCTTGAATATTTATATTCAAATATCGGCCCAATTTGAGCCGATATTCTTAATTTAAAGGTATACGCAATATCCAACAACCTATCATTCCCAAGATAACTTTAATTGGAATTATATTCTAACCACTTCTTTATAGTTTTTTTGGTTGTTTGTTGTAATCCTTCAAGTTGGTGTGGATCATCGTTCGCATATCGTATTATCAGATTAGGATTATCTTGTAGATCTTCATACAATCTTATTGCAAAGAAATTATCCTCTTCTGTTACCATCTTCTCAATCAATAATGGAATGATTTCTTTTCCCATAGCCTTTAAATCGGCATATTGAGGTAAATTTCTTGTAGTAGCAGTGTTATTACTAAGCGAGTAATGCCATGCTTCCTTCCATTCATTAAACAGAGATTCAAACCTTGAACTATCTCTACATGTTTTTACTTTTCTAGCAATCATCATCAACTCATCCGGTGAGAAGATTATATTTTCGTGAATATCCTCACTTATTTCTTTCATTGCATTAGCATCTATTTCACTTAGACTACGGGTAGGAGAAACTGCCCCATAGGTTTCCACAGGAACTCCATACATTCCATTAGAAAACACACTTACAAGGTGCCACAATAGCCACATACGCCCCATCTTAGAATAAGGTGCCTCGCAATGGGGACTACCTCCAAGAGATGCATGCAGAGGGGTATTTCCCCAACCCCAAACTACAGGATAGTATCTTGATATTGAGGTTGCCCCTTTCATGTAATCATAAGCGGCATGATACACGGAACTCGCATTTTCATATCCATATCTTACTTGATCCCAAGTACTAAACTCTATCCACTTATTATTAAACCCCAACGAATAGGCAAAACAATTATATCCAGATGACGGATAATTCATAACAACTGTATTGGAATATTCAACTAAAGGAAACGATTTCCTTAAAGCATTCCTTTCAGCAGAAAAGAGAGGTCGTGGGAAAGAGTTCCTGATCAATTCGCGCTGTTCATCTGTTAATTGAGAATCCCAATTATCAGGAAGAATATACCCTCCCCCTGGTAGATTTGATCGTGTCTTAGCCATCGGTCCAATAATGCTATAAATATAATCCATAATTTCAAGGCTATCAAGCAAATTAACAGTTTGTATAGCCACTTCATTAGCCGGCTTTACAGATTCCTCAACGGTACTTACAATATCTTCGCTACTACAAGCAAAAATACACAACAGAGCGAATACTACAGTTAATTGCTTCATATCACAAGTATTTAAGGTGAATATTATACGAATGTATATATTTTTTTCGAGCATTCCTAACACTTTTCTGTTTTTTTACTCAATAATATTCCATTCTTTTGTTATTAAATGATATAGATGCTAGTGACTTTAAAAACCTTTTGAATATTTTAAAATAGCAGCAGCCAGAGGAGATGCAATCGCATGGTTAAATCTTGGAAATATGTATATGACTGGACAGGAGCATCCTTAAAATAGCTGACTTCACCTTATCATTTTCAATAATAAGGTGAAATCAGCATACGATTCAGGCTGAAATTATTCAGGTAAAATCTGTTCGATCTCTTTCAACTCATCTGCCGTGAATTCCAAATGTTCCAGTGCTTTCAAATTGTCGGCCAACTGGTTGACAGAGCTTGCGCCCACAATCACCGAAGTCATTCGTTCATCTTTCAATACCCATGCCAGTGCCATTTCAGCAAGTGTTTGTCCACGTCGGAGGGCTATTTCATTCAACTGGCGGGCGGCTTCTACCTTTTCAGGCGTCACTTGCGAAAGCTGGAGAAAACCCGAAGAACGTGCGGCACGAGAGCCTTCCGGAATACCATTCAAGTATTTATCTGTCAACAGTCCTTGCGCCAAAGGAGAAAAAGCGATGAAACCGGAACCATATTCTGCTGCCAGCGGAAGTGTTTCGGCCTCCACCTCACGGTCGAACATACTATACCGATACTGGCTGATGAGACAGGGAACACCGGCTTTTGCCATCATTTCGTAGGCCATACGTGCTTGTTCGGGAGGATATTTGGAGATTCCGATATACAGCGCTTTCCCTTGTTTCACAATGTCAATCAATGTCTGAATGGTTTCTTCGACCGGAGTAACTCCATCATAACGATGGCTATAAAAGATGTCGAAATACTCCAACCCTGTCCGACGGAGACTTTGGTCAATGCTCGCCATCAGATTTTTACGGGAGCTATTTCCGCCATAAGGGCCAGCCCACATTTCATGACCGGCTTTGGAAGAGATGATCATTTCATCCCGATAACCCTGGAAATTCTCTCGCAAGATTCGTCCGAAATTGGTTTCAGCACTTCCGGGAACAGGACCGTAATTGTTTGCCAGGTCGAAATGGGTGACACCATGATCGAACGCATACTTAATCATGTCGGTTGCCACATCGAAATTGTCCACACTACCGAAGTTGTGCCACAACCCCAAAGAGATTAAAGGTAACTGCAAGCCGCTCTTGCCACAATATTTATAGGGCATACGTTCGTAGCGTCCGGCTGCCGGCTGATAACTGAAAGAGTTTTCCATAAAACAGAATGTTTATATTTTCCTTTCACAAAGAAAGGAAAATATATTTTAATAATACTTTTGAACCAGCCTAAATTTTACGGCAGCATTATTTAAATAAAATTTCCATAACAACCCTGACAGTCTCTTTACTTGAGACAATTAAACAAAAATATAAAACCGTTCTACCCCTTACAAAAAACAATAGCCGGTAGTCCACGTTACCTAAAAAAAATAGAAAAATATGATAACTATCAAGGTTAAATTTAGAGAATCAACAATTAAGAAAAAGAAAGGAACCATCTATTATCTGTTGACAAGGAATAAAGAATACAGAGAGATAACAACTCCGTATAAGATTCATTCACACGAGTGGAATGACAAGCGTTCGCTAATTGCGATATCGAATGCCGAATACCAGCGCAGATATGAACTGCAGCTCATTGAAAACTCCATCATCCGGGATATTCGACACCTTCAGCACATTCTGACAAGTGAAAACAACATTGATACCATCATCAAACTTTTCAAAAAAATTCAAGGTGAAAGCCTATTATCCGTATTCAGCAAGAGTGTCACAAATGATTTGTATATCAAGAACCAACCCCGAACCGCAAAATCATATATAGCTTCGGTAAAAAGTTTCCTCCGGTTCAGAAACGGAGTTGACATTTCTTTCGAAGAACTGACTCCTAAACTTATTTCAGACTACGAAAGATATCTGAAAGAGCAGCAGATATGTAATAATACTATTTCATTCTATATGCGAAACCTAAGAGCCATTTATAATAGAGCTGTCGAAGAAAGCTATACAGAACAAAAGCATCCGTTTAAAAAAGTATTCGTAGGCAATGATAAAACCATCAAACGGGCAATAGACGAAGATGTCATATCAAGATTAAAAACATTGGATTTATCGTCAAAACCACGATTGGCTTTTTCACGCGATATGTTTATGTTCAGCTTTTATGCACGAGGGATGGCTTTTATTGATCTGGCGTACCTAACCAAAGAGAATATCCAAGGAGAATATATTATTTACCGACGCCATAAGACCGGACAAGAACTTAGCATAAAACTAGAAATATGCTTAAAAACTATTATTGATAGATACTCTCATTACAGTAACGGAACTTTCTTATTTCCTGTTTTATCAGAAAGTACACAGAATTATGATAGTGCCTTGAGACTTCATAATATTCATTTAAAGAAAATCTCCGGCTTCATGGGACTTCCCAAACCTTTGACTTCATACGTGGCGCGCCATAGTTGGGCTACACTAGCCAAGAAAAAAGGTATATCTACACAAATCATCAGTGAAAGTATGGGACATAATAGCGAAAAGACAACCCGAATATATCTCTCATCTCTTGACAGGTCCGTGATTGATGATGCTAATGCCAAACTGATTTCCGGTATATAAGAATATATGCAGGACTGCAAGATGGAATTAAAGTCTATGCATAATCAATTGATTTACAAATTATTGTTCACTGCAATTCTTTCTCTTCAAAAGAGACGGAATAAAATATTTATTTGCAAAATAAACAATTTAAATCTTTACTCGCAAGTATTTCTCAAACAATATTTAAGCTATATTCAAAATAATCAGATCACTATGAATTCAAGCTACCGCAAATATATTTACCCATATTTCACAAATAAAAGGAACTTTCCGTCAGCCAAGCGCACAACTACACATCTAATTATAAGACGATTACGCACATAATACAAGTTTTATTCCGTCTCTTTTGAAGAGAAAGAATAGGTAGATATTACATTTTTTTCAATTAACGAAACAAACTGGCAAATAGTACAAGCTTAAAAACACACATACAAAAATAATCAACAAGTAAATATAATGAAAATAAGAAGTATTTTCACCCTCCTCATCCTAACTCTCCTCGTTTCATACTCGAGAGCGCAGGATATAGCCATAAAAACAAATTTACTTTACGGAGGTTATACCTATACCCCGAATCTTAGTCTTGAAATAGGTTTGGGTAAAAGAAGCACACTCGATTTAGGCGGCGGCTATAATCCCTGGAATCTTGACGGAACGGCTGAAAACAACAAAAAACTAGTCCACTGGCTAGGCGAAATAGAATATCGTTACTGGCTATGCCAACGCTTCTCCGGACACTTTCTCGGAGTGCACGTTCTCGGTAGCCAATATAATATTGCGCAACAGGATTTGCCACTCATATTCGGGAAAGGTTCTAAAGAATACCGCTTCGAAGGCTATGGCTACGGAGGGGGAATTTCATACGGCTACAACTTCTTTCTAGGCATACGATGGAGTATTGAAGCCAATCTAGGAATCGGATATGCACGCTTGCACTATGACAAGTACAAATGCCAAAAGTGCGGCGAAAAAATCGGAACAGAAAGCAGAAATTATTTCGGTCCTACGAAAGCGGGAATATCACTGATATATTACCTTAAATAGACAAACAAACATGAAAAGACAATATATGCTATTCGTCATCGTGTTGTTGTTCTGCACGAACACATCAGCACAGCAAAAAGAGTATTCCGGGAAAATACACGTCACGGCGCTGTCCCTGCAACAGGAAGGGGATTCAGTGTACGTGAAACTCTCTTTCGACATTTCCGGGGTAAACGTAGATTCACGCCGTTCGATCAGCCTGATTCCCGCTCTGGTAGCGGCAGGCGACAGGCTGGACCTGCCCGAAGTAGTCGTCAAAGGACGTGAAAACTATAACGTGTACCGACGGGAAACCGCCTTGATGAGTAACCGGGAAAAAACGGCGTATGCCGCAGAAGCTCCGTATGCAGTCGTCCCCGGATTCAAATCGGGGAACGCAAAAACAATTGCATACAGCGTAGCCGTGAAATACAACCCGTGGATGGCGGACGCAAAGCTGGATATGTATGAAGACCTTTGCGGCTGCGGCAATCCTGCGCGGAGGATAGGCATCACCATGCTTGCCAACCGTATAACGCTAGAGAAAATAATAGAGCCGTACGAAATAACTCCCAGCATGGCATACGTGCAACCTGTCGTCGAACCGGTAAAAAGACGCGAAATCATCAGCGAGGCTTTTCTGGATTTCGTTGTAAACAAGACCGATATCCGCCCCGATTACATGAATAATCCGCAGGAACTGAAGAAAGTCACCGACCTCGTTGCCGAGATAAAAGACGACCCGGACGTCACAGTCCGCGCGATTAACGTAATCGGTTACGCTTCACCGGAAGGCTTGCTGTCCAACAACCAACGGTTGTCCGAAGGCCGGGCCAAAGCACTGACCGGTTATTTGGCTTCACGATTCGATTATCCGCGGAGTTTATACCAAGTCGCTTTCGGGGGTGAGAACTGGGACGGACTCAAAGAATGTGTAGAGGCATCCCAAATGCCGTATCGTAAAGAAGTATTGGAGTTCATCGGGTCTTTCCCGGCCGAATGTGGCTACGCTGACCAAGTGAGGCGCAAAAAAACATTGATGAATCTGAAAGGCGGCGAGCCATACAGATACATCATCCGGGAGTTCTGCCCCTTGCTTCGCAAAGCGATTTGTAAGATTGACTTTGACGTCAGAAATTTCAGCATCGAACAGGCTAAAGAGGTATTCAAAAGCCGTCCGCAAAACCTTAGCTTGAATGAGATGTTCCTTGTTGCCAACACTTACGAAAAGGGATCACAAGAGTTTATCGACCTGTTCGAAACTGCCGTGAAGCTATATCCCGACGACGTGACCGCCAATCTGAATGCAGCAGCAGCCGCGTTGTCACGCAAAGATACGGTCTACGCCAAGCGATATTTGAATAAAATAGAAAAATCACTCGATATCCCCGAATACCACAACACAATGGGAGTACTGGAAATGCTTTGCGGCAACTATGACAAAGCAGCATCACACCTGAACAAAGCAACGGAAGCCGGACTGCCGGAAGCCAAACAAAATCTGGCAGAAATGACAAAGAAACAGGAGAATACCATTCTTATCAGGCAACAACAGTCAAAGAAAAAACAGCAGAGATAAACAACAAAGATTAATAACAGAGATAAATAACTGATTTATAAACACTTTTAAAAAACAGGAAAGCATAACAAAAAACAACCTCCTACAGGTAAGCATTCACCTATAGTTTGTTTAGGGACCAAACTATCAAACGGGCAAAACAAAAGCTAAAGCAAAAGCTGACGCAATTATTAAACTTTTTATTTATAAAAACAATGAAGAAAATTATTTTCATGGCTTTATTCGCCGCCACTCTCTCCGCTTGCTCCAATGAGAACAACGAGGTGACCCAAGAAACAACGAACCTGAAATCACTCGATTTTTCTTTTGATGTCGCTACTCCTAAAACGAGAATGAGCGATGACGAAGTGACCACAGCAATAACAGCGGTCAGAAGCAATATTCAAAACATTACCATCGAGTATTTCAACGCATCCGATGCTTCGCTTGGCACGTATGACTTTACACCCGAGCAGGTAGCTACGGCAAAAGGTGACGACCAGACTGCCGCTGCTGCAGGCCGCAAACCCGTTAATATTAGCAACATTCCCAGCGCTACGACTAAAGTGAACGTTTATATGAACGTTGATAAGAACGCTGCCAACATCAATGACTTGCAGATAGGATACACGAAGATGGAATATCGTGGTACACCTGAAGATATCACATTGAAAACACCAGGAGGGGAAAGAACAGACGGCAGCACGAACGACCTTTACAGTGTCGAAGTTTCCGTGGCGCCTGTATTGTCACGTTTCGAGTTTCACGGCAAGGCATCAGACATTAAGGTGAATAGTTCAGCAAGCGGTACACTACCAAGCGGAGTTGAAAACGGAACAAAAGATCAGGCTAAAGACCATGTAAGCGATGCTACAATTACAGCGGCAGAAAAGGCCGCTCAAGAAGTGTGGAGAAAAGCAAATCCGGGCTCTCCCGATCCGACATGGAGCTTCACATACACTGTCACGTATGAATACGATGCTGCATACACGATTACAGGTATTGACGGATATTATATGAATAATATTCCTCTCACCAAAGGTGGAAATCTGGTCATAAATGCCAACAACGGTACAGGTGACTGGAACGATGCTGCTAAGGATAAATATAAAATAGATGGTGATATGGAAAAAATGTTCGATACCACTGTAGAAGCAGACAAAGTTATCGCATACAATTTATTCCCTCAAACAGCGACAAACGGCACAGGTGCCAGCACTACCGATGTAAAAACAAGTATGCCGCACTTCGTCCTGAAACTTGCCACTAACGCAAGCGGTACAGCCTCCACCCGATGGCTGACAATCCGTGCATTGAAAGCTGCGGATGCATTGGTTACCTCTTTCGATGCCGGCAAAGTATATGTACTGAATGCCACCGATATTAATATCAATCAATATTCCGCCAAGCTGAAAGTTACCGCTAACGGTACAGTTGGTCCTGAAATACCGGAACCCATAGACCCGACAGACCCGAATCCGGAACCGGTAGGCAAAGACCTCGACGTTCTTGTCAAGATCACCGAGTGGACCATTGTCAACGTGAAACCCGAGTGGTAATTACGACCATTACCGGACGTTAAACGACGCATAAAAAAAGGGGGGACGTGGCTGATTACCACTTCCCTTCACGAAGCCGTCTCCCTTCCCCCGGAAAGAATGACGGCAACGGGTGATAACCGCACCCTGTAACGGTTAGTATAAGATTCATTTTTTGATGCAGAATTATGAGAAAAGTCTTTTTCGTAGGGTTGATTGCCATGCTGACAGGTTGTAGCCAGGAGAGCCGCGTTGCTTCGCCGGAAGACTCCGGCATCGAGCTACAAATTAATTTATCGTTAGGCAGCATCTCCACCAGAGCCGTAGACGACCCCATCACCGGCAACGACGGCAAAGGATATGTATTGCCTTTCACAGAGGTAAAAACGCTGAAAGTCGATTTATACCAATCTCTTGAAGCCGCTCCTATATTCACCTATACAGCCACCGATGCAGAGATTGCAGGCATCAGGAATACCGCCATCGGAGAATTGGCAAGACTCTCCATACCCAAGATTCCGGTAACAACCCAATACGTGAAAGTGACGATAAACCGGTTTAAAGAGGAGAATCCGCTTATCAACCAGTTACAGGTGAGCAGTCAGGACGACCCGCCCGCCCCTACCATGAACCGGACAGAGATTCCTTACGAAGGAGTTACCAAAGAAATTATCGTCATCCCCGAGGAATCGGATCCTTTCGCCGTCAAGGTGAAAGCCATCGTGGAAGTGGCTCCCGTATTGAGCCGGTTTGAAATCATACCGGGCGAAATCGTGGTCACCAACCCTGCAACCACAGGCGCTTCATTCGACTGGACGGACGGAACCGCAGGCAGAGACAAAATCAAGAACTTCACCGAAGCCGATATCACCGCAGCCGAAGCAGGCGCGCGGGAGAATTTCAGGAAGAAATACGGAACGAACGCTACCGCTGCCGCTATCTATTCCTATCGTGTCCGGCTCATCCGGTCGCCCTTCCCCGACGGCTTCGATATCAACAGCACGCCAACCGGATTCTATTTTTATATGAATTATTTCAAGCCGAGCCTCAACGCCGCCACTATCATAAAGAATACAAACGATGGTATCTCCGACTGGAACATGACCACAGGTTTAGCTGAATACAAGAAAGGAGGACAGCAGTCCAATATGTATGACGCAAGAACATCAGAGACTACAAAGGTGAACGCTTTTCATCTTTTTCCCCAATCGGTGGCGGCAGACGCTACTTTGCAACAAATCAAAGACGGAATGCCTCATCTGATTATGGGCTTTAGTACCGATAAGATAAAACGCTGGCTGACGGTCAGGGCATTCAGCGACAAAAGTAATAATGAAATTATCAACGCATTCAAGCCGGGGTATTGCTATTCCCTCGATCTTGATGATGTCGTTATCACCCCATGGTCATTGGGTTTGGAGGTTCGCATTACCGATGGCGATAAAGTGACGGAGTCAGATCCCATCATCAAAGATTTCGATCAGACGTCTCACGTGCCCGAACCTGAAGGCGCAGATCTAGCACTCGGACTTCGTGTCTCCAAGTGGAGAGACAAAGACTTGGAAGTAGAACTTTAACCGGAGAAAATAAAAGAAAGAATGAATAAAACATATTTCATAGGAATACTCCTGATTACTGCATCTCTTTTCGCAGGATGCACCAAAGAGAACACGGAAGATTGCTTTTCGGGACTCAGACTCGATTTCTACTTCACCCATCATACCGGCAACGGCAATCTCTTCGGCGAAAAGGTGCGGCGGATTCACGTGTACCTGTTTGACACGGAGGGCATACTTCAACTCCACGCGACAGACAACGGAGACAAACTGGAATATAGTTACCTGCAAAACGGACAGATACAGACGGTGTCAAAACCGAACCCGTGGGGAAAGCTCTCTGACGAGTATGTGATGAATCTGGATAAAGTGCCGCCGGGAAAATACAGGATTATATCATGGGCGGATAACGGGCAGAAAGACAACACTACCTATTTTCATGGAGAAATGAAAAATCCGGCAAGCCATAGTTTAAGGAAAGAGGTCACGCTGGGAGCGACAATGGCGGACGACCTCTATATGTTCTTAAAATGCCGGACGGCATCCGGACTGCCCGAAGAACTTGTTCCGGAAGCAGAGGAGATAAACGACCTGTGGTATGGCGCGGCAGGCTCCCGCCATCCCCAAAGCGATATGTATACCTATGAAACCGTGGAAGTTAAAAACAGCGTGGTCACCGCACGCCGCATCGAACTGATCCGCAACACCAACCTACTGAAAGTCACTTTAAGCGGACTGGAACATCTCACGCCGGAAGTCCGGGACACGCCCGCCGCGAACCGGGATACGGACTTCAAACTGTGGGCGGTTGCTACCGACGAGAGGTATAAGTCCGACAACACATTTGACGGGTACACCCGCTCCGTCCGCTACTCTCCATTCAAGACATCGATGGACGCGAACACGCTCTCTGCCGACATCAAGGTATTGCGGCTGACAATGGACCGCCCGGTGCTTTTATATATCGAGACACCCGGCGGACGCAGGATTCCGGAACAGCCGATTGACATCGTCAATATGCTGTTCAAGGCACGTAACCCCGACACGGGAGCGTATATCTACCAATCGCAGAGCGATTTCGACCGGATATACGAACATCCGGTGGAAGTACGCATCGGCGCTAACCTGAACATCAGAATCTTTATCGGAGAATGGGAGATTGTGAATGTGAAACCTGCTGAATAGGATATGAAGATGAGAATAAGAAATAGAATACTGACATTGGTTGCAGCCGCACTCCTGTCGGGCTGCGCCAAAGAATCCGCTGTGATGAACCTGCCTGAAGCGGAGAAAGTGACCGTACAGATAAAGACCAAAGCCCTTACCGGCAGCGTGGTGGAGGGAGTGACCATAGAGAAAGTGCGTTTCATGCTCTTTCAGAATGAGACATTATTAAATAATTATACCACTTCCAACGGGACGCTGAACGTTGACGACAGCGGGTTGTTCAATCTTGCTGTCAGCCCGGGAGTATATTATTTCGCCGCCATCATCAACGAGACGCCCGAACTGACGGAGAAACTGAATGCCGTGACGAAGCGTACGGATATCGACGGCGCCGGATTCGACTGGCAAAGCAGCGCGCTGACCTCCGGCAATATGCCGTTGGCCAATCTGGGAGAGATAAAGATTCAACCGGGAACGACGTCCGGACAAGGAGTGGCGCAACTGCGCCCCGTATACAATTCGGAAGGCGGCAGATACAAAGGTGATTTCACGACAGCATCCACAACCGCAAGCATCGATATGCCCCGCGTGATGTCGCAAGTATCCGTGTTTTTGCGACAGGACGATGCGGTGACGGAAGAAATAAAAATCAGCAACGTGCAGGTTAGCAATATACCGCGTTACAGTTATCTGATAGACCAACAGGATACCGACAATACCAATCTGAATCTCTTCAACGGTCCCGAATTTACAATTTCCGCATCCGGGGGAGGCAAAGAGTACAACGGCAAACAGTACCACTCCTTTCCTACCGCCATTATTGCGGAAAAATCGTTCTATGAGAATGGAACGGACGACGGAACAAAAGCTACTGACCCGGATAATGCCGCTTATTTGTTTATCAACGCAACTTATGGGGGCGTACCCACTACGTACAAGATACTGCTCCGTGAAGGAGATGCTAATTTCAGGCTCCTTCGTAATACCAATTACAATGTGTATGCTACAATTAAGCAAATAGGCAGCAAAGGCATCTATGTGGTGATTGAACCTGTCAAACTGTACAATATCGCGGTTAATTGGGCTCCGGTAGAAGGACTGGTCATCGTGAGTGACCGGGAGGCGGACTTCAACAAGAATGTCAATGTGTGGAGTGACTACACGGCTTATTCCGGCATACTTAAAGTATATAAAGGCGACGCCTACCACGATGCCCTGTTCAAATACGGCAGCCTGATAGCTACCGGTAATGATGCTACGGCTACTACAGAGCAGGAGTTCACTGCCCCGACGGCTGTTGAAACGACCAACGATGTAATTTGGTATCCCGGAAATTTCAATGTGACGGGTATCGGTAGCTGGAATGATGTCCCTTATATCACGGATGCGAGCAGTATCCCGTCAGAGAATACGCTCGAACTGGTAGCACAGGGTAAGGGAGATCCCTGTCGTCTGGCAGCATTATCCCCTCATCAGATAGGCGCGGAAGGGAAGGTAGACAACCAACAGTGGCACATGGCCAATCCTACCGAATATGCCATATTGATGAAGGCAGCAAACGGGGCAGGAAGTGAAAATAATAATGGATACTGTTCTTTTCATGAACTGCTGATACCCAACGTCAAGTACCGCAATGAAAGCGGAGTGCTGGTTTCCTCCCATAATTACAGGGGAAACTATTGGAGCACGGAAAGCAACAAGGCATTCTCCTTCGACAGCCGGAATCCGACAGCAGCAGCACTCGACGCAGCCGCTCCCGGACAAGGATATACCGTTCGTTGCGTAAGAAACAGCATTCCTGAAGCTCGTATAACAATCAATCCTCCTACTTCCGTAGACTATAAGGGGGCAGCCGTCAACGGACTTCCTTTCTATATAGACAGCAACGTGCCATACTGGAAAATGGAACTTATCCAAGGCGGAGACCACGCAGGAACTTCCATGAATTTCGAAGACTTCTCATTCACACCTTTAGCCGCAGGAGTTATGCACGAAATCGAAGGTTCTTATACCCAGACTCCCAAAGCATACATTGCGCGCAGAGCATCAAGAAACGAAAGCCGCACTTTTGGAGTAAAATTCACTTCCATGCACTTCACTGGTGAAGAGAATACTTATTATTTCACTATAAAACAGAATGGATATAGCATCAGCGGAAAACTAAGTATCAATAATCTGGAAGATAATAATAGAATTAAAAAAGAGGGAGGCAAGTATACCATACATATTAAACTCACTCCTGATGACGTACCTATGCCTGTAGGGGCTGAACTTAAAGTTCGATATACCTATCTTGGTACTTCCCGTGGTGAAGAAAGCACAATCGCCACCACTATAAATGAAAGCCAACGTGAATATGAGGTGGAACTGAACATCCTCCCTAATAATACGCCGGATGTTATCGGACTGGTATTTCATGTATACATGAACGAAAGCAGTTTGGGATATCGCGAGATAACATCAGATTCTTATTACCAAAATAATGAGTGACAATGAGAAACAGAATAACAAACATAATCATAGTAATGGCAATAATGACTCTAACCTCATGTGTCAGAGAAGAACTTTTGTCATCCTCCCGCAATGGAGAAGAAGGCGAAAGCGTAAAAGTAGAACTTAGCTTTAAGATACCTCCGGCTTCGAGTCCGCAGGAACTACAATCGAGAAGTATGTCCACTGATAATGCTTTCTCTGTAGAATTCTTCAAAGAGGCGTCTCTGACAAAAACGCGGTCGGGTGAGGTGGCAGAGCTATATAATCTGTGGTTATTTCAGTTTCATAGTGACGGCTCCATACATGGTTCGCCCCAGCAAGTATCCGACCAGGTGACGATGGTAAACGAAATGGCTCTATTAAACGTCACGCTACGTGTAGGTACTGACCAGACACTCTACATTGTAGCACTTGGCAAAAAAGTAACCGTAGCGAGTAACCTGATGGAAGTCCGGACTATCAAGGAACTTGAAAACCTGCAACTGGACTATGTCGACAACAGAAACGGACTCTATTATTCGCGGATAACCAATGAGAGCGAAATCCCATACGCCGGAGCCGCGAAAGGTATCAGCGTAAATAAAACAGGAAATAGCGACAACGGTGAGATTGTTTACGGCACACCTGATGGTTTCTCCGGTGGCATAGAAGTCAAACGTCTGGTATCACGCATCACACTGAAGCACAAATTCGATGTCACGGAAAACACGCTTGAAGGCATGAGACTGCTCAAAGTACCAACCAAACTGTGTATCAATCCCGCATCAGCAGATAAAGACGTAATAGACAATATCCCGATGGCAGACCTGGAAAGCGACAATGCTTTCGGGGATGCGGACAAGGACACGGATGGTTTCTTCACATCGCAATGGTATGTTGCGCAAAATAAACAAGGAACCATATCAGATATAGTATCAGAAAGAGACAGATATCGGAAAGTGACTGACGGATCGGGAAAAGCACCCGAAGCCGGCACAAATATCGAAGCGTGGTCATATTCTAAAAGTGACCGAAAGCTCTATACAGTTCACCAGATATACGTTGGAAATAACAACACAAACAATTTCGATGTGGAAATAAACAGCTACTATGATCTTCGAACAATCATCAATTCTGTAGATCTTAATGACGGACGTATCCGCTCCTACACAGCCGTCCAGAAAGTTTATCTTTCATCCTCTTCCTATCCCACAAGCAGCGGAAGCGGAACTGGAACAATAACCGGAAAAACCAATGTATATTTTGACGCTCACTACGGATGGCGGCCTGTTATCATCTATGCACAAGGGCGTAAGGTGACTGTCGGCATTTATAAGGATGCACTATGTACACAATTAGCCAATATGAACTCTCCAACGGAAAACTGGCTTCAACTGTCATCATACCCCAATTATACGGAGGTGGTACGTAATGGTGGCGCAAATGTGCTCACAAACCAGATAGAAACTAATATTTTCGTACCGACACGGTTCAAACTATACCTATATGCAGACGAGTATATCACTGACGAGAATGGAGTGATTACAGACCCCGAATTCGATAGAAACAAGGTTTATAATGCTGCTACAAACTACCTGCCGACCAATTTCGTATCTGAACGAACTCTCTATGTAAAAGTAACGACCGAAGATATTACCGCTGAAGGAACCTCCCAAAAACGAGAAGGGAAGTATACCATTAAGCAAAAACAAGGACATTATGTCGGTCTATTTGGCGGTGAAATAGAGAATGGACAATACACAGAGGGACTCATCATTGATGCATTTAATGAGAATAATTTCCAAATTGACGATGAAATAGCAACAGCATTCTACATGTACTCCGGATATTATAATGTCATGACCAATTATGTATGGAAGGAAGGAGAAGATCCCGAGACAAACTACCGCAGTTTTATGAACGGCAAGCAAGCAACATTCAATTTAGCAACAAACCCTAAGAACTATGTTGTTAATAATGGGCAAGAAAGCATCATTCCACCTATGCGGAAAATCAATGGTAATATAGATTTATATCAATATAATTACTATAATAGTTTCCAGGCAAGATTCTGTCATGATTTAAACAGAGATAAAAACGGAAACGGTGTGATAGATTATCTACCGGATGATCCTGAAAAGAATGAATTTGAATGGTATTTGCCATCCACATATCAGGCATTCGGGATACTGACCTCCGCAGGAACTATTATTTATGATGCCCCGAACGCATTAGCATTGGAACGTAATGCAACCCTAGCTACCGGTTGGATGATGGAGGGGGGAGGCTGGTATTCCAGCAACACAGGTAAAAACAGTTGGAAATGGGTTCGTTGTGTCAGAGACATACCTGTTCCTCCAGAAAGAAAAACAGGAACCAAAGTAACCACATATATAGACAATGGAGACACCTATGCCCTGATAGATTTATCAACTCTGCCTTACGGAATCACAGATAGAACCACTGCAGAAGGGAAAACCGAGCTATATGAGGAACTGGACCTATACAGTTATTCTACAAAAGGTACGGAATATGACCCGGAGAACCCTCAAAAAGATGCTTCCCAACCATTAGGTAAAAAAGTTTTCCGCGGAAGAAAAAATTATCCGCCGAGTAAGACTACTACTACCGTCACACTCCAAACTTTAGTGTCCTCTTTTTCTTCACCAAGATTTATCGTATCACCTACAGACGTATATAATGATGGCGACACGAAAAGTAACTCTGCAAGCAGTATACTTCAAGACACTGAAGGTACTCCACAATCCAATAGTATCACAATGACTTGGGCTGAAGCGAACGGAAGACTCAATACTGCCAATAGTCAAGGCTGGAATATCCCATCAAAAGCAATGAATACCGGATGTTATGCCTATAAAGGTAAGAGCGGGAAAGACGAGCCCGGAAGTTGGCGCGTGCCAAATAGTCGAGAATTATCCATGATTTTAGTATTCGCTCACGAATTAGAACGGTTTTCTTCAGAAACAGGTTTTCAGAAGTTATACGAGGCAAAAGCGGCGAATTATCTCAGTAATGGATATTGGAGTTCCACAGAACAAAGTTCTACTTTATACTCTCTAGACAAAGCCACGAGTGGTCTTATTGATGTAAATTATGGTCTTACTATATACGAAGGTGCTAATAAAACCTCTACAGATAAAAATCGGCTACGTTGCATCAAAGACATTCCGTTGAATTAGCAACAGCAAAGCCAATCGATATTCTATAATTTCTCTAATAAGTCTACCTTTGCCATACAACAGTGCAGGGGTAGATTTATTAGAGAAACTTATTGGAAACTTCATTTCCGCATTTTAACCAACAATTTGTTCCTCACCGAGAAACTGTAGTTTCCTCGGTGTGGAAACACTTGTTTCTCGGTGAGAAACGGATTCTTGGTTTTAAACCAATGTACAAAAGTAAATTCAACTAATTAGAATTGGAAATATATGAACGGCTGAATCTCCGAACTCTTCATCTGAATAACCAGATAAATCAAAGCTACCATCAAAACAGCTTTTCCTACGAAAGGCAAACGGATCACTCCTCGACAAACTGCATTTTCCCAACTATCGGGAGCAAAATGAAGCAGGAAGCCAAGTAACATCAACGCAAACACTTTCCAATATCCTTCTAGTAATTGCGGGAACAGTTGCGGACGGAAAGTGGTGAATATCTGTCCCAGCATATCCATTGAATTCTGGAAATCGGCATTGCGGAAGAATATCCAGCAGAAGCAGACAAAATGGAAAGTGATAATTACTCCAAACACACGGCGCCAACCGTGACTCTCCTCTCCTTTCTTACGTCCGGTGATTGTCATCCACATTTTATGCAATGCTAAAGCAACACCGTGGAAGGTTCCCCACAGTACGAAATTCCAAGATGCACCATGCCACAGACCGCCCAAGAACATGGTAATTATCAAGTTGAGATATTGCCGGAATTTACCTTTTCGGTTTCCTCCCAGAGAAATGTATAAATAATCTTTTAGCCAACTGGATAAAGAGATGTGCCAACGACGCCAAAATTCCGTAATAGAGGCAGACTTATAAGGTGAATTAAAGTTGAGATTGAAATGGAAACCTAATAATAAGGCGATACCGATAGCCATGTCGCTATATCCGGAAAAGTCACAGTAAATCTGTAAAGCATAACCATAGACTCCCATCAGATTCTCAACACCGGAATAAAGAGTAGGGTTATCAAAAATACGTTCCACAAAGTTGATGCTGATATAATCGGATATGATGGCTTTTTTGAAAAGACCGGAAACGATCAGAAAAATTCCGCGTCCGAACATTTCCTGCGAGACGAATAGGGGTTTCCGGATTTGCGGAATAAAGTCGCGGGCACGCACGATAGGTCCTGCCACCAACTGGGGGAAGAAAGATACGTAGAAGGCATAGTCCAAAAGATTGGTCAATGGTTTTATGTCTCTTCGGTAAACGTCGATGGTGTAGCTCAATGACTGGAAAGTGAAAAAGGAGATGCCGACCGGCAGGAATATATCGAGAGCGGTAAATTCTCCTCCCATCAATGACGCAATCACTCCACCCAGAAAATTGGTATATTTGAAATAAGCAAGAAGTCCTAAATTAACTCCCAAACTCAAAGCGACCAATCCTTTACGTTTCCAATAACCCTCTACACGATCCATAAGTTGCGCAAGGAAAAAGTCGGCAACGGTGACTATGGCAAGCAGGAAAAAATAGGTGCCGCTACTCTTATAGTAAAAATAATAGGAGAAGAGAGTAACAAACATGATACGGGCGGTGTATTTGCGTTGTAGCAACACATACACCACCATGAAAGCAGCGAACAACCAAAGGAAGATACCGCTGCTGAATATCATTGGCGCTTGCGGATCGTAGGTAAGTACCTCTTTCAGTCTACTGAAATCTATATCAATGGGAAACATAGTCATTATATGCTTTGATAAGTGCTTGGTATAATAAATTTCCTTGCAGGATGTATCCTTCGGGTAAATAATGTACATGATCGGGCCGCATCAGTTTTGCGTCCGTCCAGTTCGTGCAGGCACGGCGCTTCCCTCCGACTACATCGTACATATCCCACACGAGCAGACGATGGTCTTTTGCATAACGACGAATGGTTTCCGCTGCTGTCGCTGTACGTGGATTGATGGCATACGTGCGTCTACGCCTTCGCTGCCGGAAACTTTCATAAGAACCGGGAGGGGTAGTCAGAAGAATGGGTACGTTAGGAAGACTGTCGCGCAACAGTTTCACCAGTTCATCCATCTGATTGTAGTGCACATTTATATTATAACGCCGGTTATGGCTTTCATTGGTTCCGAAAGAGAGAATCAACAATTCGGGCTTCAGGGCGGCAATTTCGGCAATACGATCCGGATGGGTAAAGGTAAGGCAAGTAGCTCCGTTGACGCCTTTATCTATATAAGAAACAGCACCGAAAGTTTCTGTCAAACGGGCACCGATGGTTTGAGGGTAGATATGTCCACGTACATGGCTGTCGCCAATATGAACGATACGGACTGTATCTTCGGAGAGTCCGGCACGCACCTGGCGAAGATGTTCGAAGACGGGAGCTAGCAGAGCGATACTGTCAATAATCTCATTCCGACCGGTTTCGCGGAAAGCTGAAGGGAAGGATATTTGTACAGTGATCGTATCATTCGCCCAGTTCATTTCCCGTAAAGGCTTTATAAGTTTTGCGGTCTTTCCCAGTGGAGGACATACAGGGATACGGTCTTGCGCGATTGCTTCTGCAAGGAAACAAGGAACACTCAACATACCGGCGAGAATAAGAATAAAGACAGACTGCAGATTATTCTTGCTCATAAGCACGCCTCCTGTCGTATTGTTCCTTACCATAGATCATCGTTTCATAAAGTAGTCCCGCCAAATGCTTGCCGCCACGGAAGTTTATATGCGTATAATCGTAATTTGCCATAGAAGGTTTGGCATGCACCAGTTTTGCCATGCTGCCTTCTCCGCCCATTGCTTCAAACATATTCCAAAAGGCGATGCCGCTTTCGGCTGCAATGTTCTGCTGATAACGAATCAGATTCTTCACACCGGGCATGGTACGAAGTTCACCGTTCTCGTTTTTAGAATCACGGTCGCCGACGCTCAACAACAGGATTCCTGCTTGTGGGAAACATTCTTTCAAATGCTCGATAGCTGTGAGCAGTCCTTTTTGATAGTTATCATAATTGCGTCCCCGTTCGGTAGCTACATTCAAACCATATTCGAGGATAATGAGGTCGTAAGGACGTTGGCGGTTAAACTGTTTCAACATCTGTGAAGGAATGCCCCGCAGAGAAAGACCGGAACTGCCACGCAACGAGAAGTTGTCGAGAATGATTCCTTTCTTTCCATCCATTGCCAAACCATAGAACAATGTAGAGTCTGCACGGTCTACTGTCCAACGGATAGAGCCGATGCGTCCGTCTACCTGAATTTGCTGCAATCCGTCGGAAGGGCCTAATGAATAATTCTTGTTTTCTCCTTTGTTCACACGAGCAGAAAGGAGAACGGAGTCTCTGTTATGGAAAAAGATGGAGGCACGCTGGCAAGTATCGAGCAGGGAGGCATATTTATTTTGCCCGCGCAGTTCTACATAAGCTCCGTTGCGGGGAACGAAATAATGACCGGATATGCCTTGTTTCTTCTTATCGAAATAGACGCTGTCTGTTACCGCATGACTGGACCATCCGCCAAACGTATGTCGCACCGTAGGACGGTAACCGCTTGTCATGGAAGTGATGGTAACAAAACCTACACCACAACCGCCGAATTGTTTCTGAAGCATTTCGCGTAAGTCAGCCGTAAAGATATCCGCTTCGATAAAGGAATCTCCGAATACGGCAATACGCACCTGTTTGTCATCGGAGTCATCGGAAGAGACA
>ERZ860148.800-NODE-800-length-22725-cov-5.579929_pt1 | contig 22725 bp, 14 predicted proteins | sample MGYA00509981_ERZ860148 | MGnify/ENA primary metagenome ERZ860148 (study PRJEB30046, sample SAMN00715199) | human gut metagenome | study: EMG produced TPA metagenomics assembly of the A metagenome-wide association study of gut microbiota in type 2...
TCTCGACATTCACCCGTTCGGGAACCGTATTCAATTGGCCGACGTCTCGGGCGCGGTGCTTCGGGAGGCACTCGAACACGGCGTCTCGGAACCCGACGTGATCGGCCCGAGACTCCTGCAGACCGCGGGGCTTCGCTATCGACTGAATCCTGCAGCCCCCGTCGGGCAACGCATCGTGTCCGCTGAGATAAGCACGAAAGAAGGGACCTGGGAGTCGATTCTTCCCGAGAACGTCTATCGCATCGTCACGATCTCCTATCTTCTCGGCGGAGGCGACCATTTTTCGATGCTCGGGCAACACGCCAAGATTCTGGAAACCGGCCCACTGGAAGTCGACGTTCTTGAAGCCTATCTTCATGAAAAACAGGACCGGGACAATCATCTGCCTACGCCTGTACCAGGGCGGATCATCGGGATGCCAGTCCGTTGAGGTTGGGCAGAATCAAGTGTTTCAGGTACTTTTCGCGTCGGAAGGTCACTGTACTGACCGAGAATCTTCTTTGTTCGCGGCAGACTTCTTGTAATTCGATTGTCCTTTACCTGACATAGCAACATTGCTCTTCTTGCAACGGAGCCAGCTGTTGAGCCGATAAACACCTGGTCCTCAGAAGTGGAAGTTCTACTTATTTTTGAAGCCAATTCAAAACAGGTACAGCGATCAAGGTGCACACCATCGCAAAGATGGCAACCAAACAACCGGCTCCGTCCGGATCAGAAGAGTCGCTTATTAGCTCGGTCATCAGGAAAAAACACAAACTGCCAATCACCGCCAAAAGGGCAATTCCTGCCCACCCCCATAAAAACATAATCAGAACAAAAGTGACCAGTGTCGACATATAGCCTCCTCTGCGCATTCAGAAGGCTGTTATACGCCCTGATGCGTCCGACACTGTCGTACTCAGATTCAGGCAACAGCGATCTGCATTTGTCGACTCGATCCTCAAACTGTTTTCCGGTTTGACTATCTGCGCCCCTGGTAAGCTGGGTTTGACTGAAGAGATTGACCGGCTTGAGCTCGTGTCTGACTTTGGGAATTTGACGCTCGGTTACTTTACGGCCATGGGTCGTCAGGCGGCGTTCAGAAAGCTTGCGGGAGCTGAGGTTTTGTAGCGAGACTTGAAATCAAGTCGAATTCTGAAGGCTGCCGGGACGGACAATACGAAGCGGTGGATTTTGTGATGGGTAGCGTGGGTTGACGCAAGTTATTCAAAGAATGTTTGATTTTCTTGCATCAACTAACGCACAACGCCAGAGTGGACGCGAGGTTTGTTGACTAATCGATGAGGCTCTTTCGTACAATGAGAGATAAATTAGACTAGCCAAAGAAGCAAAGCCTTAATTCAGAATACACAATACGGGTTTATCAAATAAATTGGCATTTTTATGGCCCCCTTTTTTGCCATGAAAACCAGGCGAGTATGCAATAAAGCGAGCTGGATCAACAGAAACAGAGTTATCCTGTCGTCTTTACCCTTCTGATGATTGTTGCCCTTGAAGATTGCATTGCTTGGAAAGAGCAATAAAAAAGATAGAATATCAACCAAACCAAAATTGGCTCAGACAATTCAGGCTGAACCTACTCTTGGCGTTTCACGTACCGAACAAAGCAAAGAACACAGTAAATACCATGGCTAACCCGACCCTCTTTCTTGCTGGAAGTATCGTGCAACTCATTGAAGTTCCGGAACAAACTGGAACGATTATTTCTGCAGAACCCAAGATAAGAGGTTCAAAAATCAGGCAGCAAGTTCGATGGACTAACGGTCAAGTTGAGTACGTCAATATCGCCACACTCGCTGCGGTTCAAGATACGCCCAAATCAGATGAAGATCTGATCATCGAGAGACAATTCGGCAAATGTGTGAATTTCAAGGATTCTCTGATCCACCATCGTCTAAGTGGATCCCTTGAGGACATGGTCTATAGCTTGAATTTGACAAATACGGAATTTTATTCCTATCAATTTAAGCCGCTTTTAACTTTCTTTGACTCTTTCAACAAAAGTCTTCTGATTGCCGATGAGGTCGGTCTTGGTAAGACCATCGAAGCCGGCCTTATCTGGACCGAACTGACCATTCGCGAAGGTACTCAGAGACTGGTCGTCGTCTGTCCAGCTGCACTTTGTGAAAAATGGCAGAACGAATTGCTTTCTAAATTTGACATTAAAGCCCAAATTGTTGATGCCAACGAACTGCATAAAGCAATTATCGAGATTACCACGGGCCAGATCCGGTCGGGCTATTACATTATTAGTTATGAAGGCCTTCGTCCTCCTAAGGGCTGGAAAGATTGGACACCTCAGGAAACGGACAGGAACGCAAGAGCAAGGCTTGCTTCTTATTTGAACTCTGCTGAGCCACACGGCGAAACTTTTCAGATGTTGATCGTTGATGAAGCTCACCGTCTGCGAAACGAGCACAGTCAGCAGCACAAGGCTGTTGCCGCACTCAGAGAATTTGCCGAAAACGTGCTTTTCCTGTCAGCAACGCCCATTCAGACCGGCAATGACAATTTATTTGCACTACTAAACATCCTCGACCCCAGCACATACCCCTATCCGGAGACGTTGGATGCCGTGATCCGCATGAACGAGCCATTAATCGAGCTCGAGGGCCTCATTGCCCAAAGCACCATCTCTACGGAAGAGTTGAAGCATCGCCTTCAGATCATCAAAGACAAAAGACTGCAATACGGCTTCGATGTTTCTGAAATTGACTTTTTGCTCAATGAAAATGTCAGCAACCACAAGCTTAAGGACAAGGCGTTCCGTGTTGATCTGATTAAAAAGATTAACAGATTAAACCCGTTGAACCGCATGATGACGAGAACTCTCAAAAGAGATGTTCAAGAACGTCGTGTTGTGCGAAACCCGAAGACGCTTACCATTGAACTTTCTGAAGGCGAACGTCAATACTATGAAGAGGTCACAGCCTCCGTTAGGAGATTTTGTGAAAGCCGTGAACTTCCGGTTGGCTTCATCCTAACGTTCTCGCAACAAATGATGTCGAGCTGTCTGCCCGCTTCTCTTCAGTACTGGGCTCGTCTCACGTGGTGTGACAACGACACATTTAAGGAGCTCTCGGACGAATTTTTCGATGAAAGCGACAATGGAGAGGACGTTGAACTCGGTCCCATGCTTCGTGAGCTCAACCACGTCGCCAAAAAATACATCAATACCCTGGGAATGCTTCAGGAAGACACGAAATTCAATTGTCTTCTGGAAACGATCAAGAAACAGTTAACCGCTGAAGGCTCTAAAAAAGTCATTGTCTTTTCGTTCTACAAGACAACACTCCGATACCTGGAAGCCAAACTACGACAACACGGAATTCGAGTTGCCCGAGTTGACGGTAGCATTCATCGATCCGACAGGTACAAGATTGTTGAAGACTTTTCCAATGACCAATACGATGTCATGCTCTGTTCTGAAGCGATGGCAGAAGGCATTGACTTGCAATTTGTAGACTGTCTCGTCAACTACGATCTCCCCTGGAACCCAGCCAGAATCGAACAAAGAATTGGGCGCATTGATCGTATCGGTCAGAAGTCTCCTTCGATTAAGATTTTTAACTTTATCTACAAGTCTACGATTGAAGAGCAAATTCATCAGCGCTTATTGGAGCGCCTAGCAGTTTTCACGTCTGCTCTTGGTCTCGCTGAGGATGTGCTCGGGGCTCAAATTGACACTCTAACCAAAAATCTTTTTTCTAAGACACTCACAAAGGCTGAAGAAATAGCTGAAATTGAACGAGCTGCCATAGCTATTGAGAATTGTCGAAAACAGACAGAAGAAGCGAAAGGCAACTCCATCATCTTCGACCTTATGAATGGTCAAATTGATGACATTCAAAGATTGCAGCGTTACGTTACAGGTGAAGACCTTCTTGAGTACGTAAAAGGTTTCTGCCGACTCGATGAAGGTAATTCGCAATTATATCTTGAGTCGAAAGAGCTATATAAACTTGAATTATCGTCGAAAGCCAGAATTCAACTTGAGGCATATTTGACTGCAAATTCCAAAATCCTCGAGCCAACAAATATATTGTCAAATCCGAAACTTAAACTTAAATTTGTAAATAAGAAGGGGCAAGAATCTCTTGAGATTGAAAGAGTTACTCAAACTCATCCGCTCATTAAATTTATTACCCACTGGATACAAACGCAACAGAAATCTGAGAACAAGAACAAAACGTGCGCTATCTCATTGCAGAAGTCACGAACCGGTTCTAAGGCATTGGATGAAATTCCGGACGGGACCTATTTCTTTAGGTGCCAGCTTTGGTGCATCCTCTTTGACGGATTCGGTAGAAGAAAAGCAAAAGTCGGCTACGTCGCCATCAATTCTGAAACAGGAAACGAACTGACGGATGAACAGGCTGAGTTTCTTGTATCCCATGCCGTTCGTTTCGGACAAGATCTGAAAAACTATCGCAACTTGCCGGATGATGAAATGACCCAAGATGCGGTTGAGGACACAGAGGATTTGCTTGCCGAGAAACGCAACGAATACGTTACCTCAGTTCGACAAGCTGCAGAACAAGAAGCACTGACCAAGAAAAACACAAATACTCAAAAGCTCGTCTATTCCAAGCAGGTCTTCGCAGAACAAATGCAAAAGTTTGATGATGAGGAAAAACGTGGAGTACCCGGTGTTCAAGGTCGTCGGCAGGCTGAGAAACTCCGTTATGACAAAAAGTTTAAAGAGCTGAGCGACAACATCGCCCGTGCAGAGCAATCCATGACTATTCGTAAAGTCGAGACAACAACAATAGCCATTGGCTTCATTGAACTTTCAAAGGAAGACTGACGTGTCTTGGTTGAAAAAATTTCCGTCCTTGTTGCAATTGTTTGGCCTTCGAAAAAAGGCCGGCAAGGAGAATGTCACTCAGTCTTCCCCTGCTGCGGACTCACCCTCGCCCGCAGCCAGTACTCCTCCCGTGCAAGAGAACGTCACTCGCAGCACCGATGTCGGCGCCGCCGGCAACAACGACGAATGTCAACAAAGCTCTGTAAAACTGGATTCCGAACAACCCTCTCAGGTTAAAGAAACCAGCAAGACAACAAAGAAAAGGACGTTTAACCGTAAAACCCGTCGCCAAACTGCAACCATTCCTTCAAGAAAGCTTGAGCGGCGAACGAGCGTTGACACCAACAAGACCATCGAACCTGAACCCGGCGAATACATTCAAGAAATCGTTGAGGATGCGAAATTTGTTTTTAGCGCATCCGGCTATAGCGACAAGTACACACTCGCAGCGACCGAGTATGAAGGCATCGACTCTCGATTCGATGACGATAGTCAGACCGAAATCAAGATAGGCCTTGATGTCGGGACGTCCAGCGTTAAGTGCGTGATCAAACAAGGCCCCAACTTCACGGCCATCCCCTTTTTGCTTGGTAAGGGAATCAATGCCTATCTGCTTCCGACAGTTCTCTACAAAAAGGGAAACGGGATGTATACGCTCGATCCCGCCTACCCTGTCTTTCGTTCATCGTTGAAGCTAGACCTGCTCAACAACCCCGATGATGAAGAAGCTCGTCTTTGCATGTTGATCTTTCTCGCTCTCGTACTGAGGCAGGTTCGCGGATGGATTTTCGAGAATCTTTCTAAGTACGACGGCAAAACCATTGCATGGGAATGCGTCATCGGATACCCCTCTAACGATGAAGATGAACGCATCGCAAACGTCTGGAAGGAGCTCCTCTATAGAGCCTGGTTCTTGTCTGAACACGAAGGCCACATCACGACCCGCGTTGCCGATGAGTATTTCCAACGTGACCTCGACGAGCTTGGCGAAGAAATCGCCTATGACTACTTCCAAAGCGTTCCCGAGGTCTGTGCTGCTGTTGCCGGCTTTTTACGCAATCAGCCAATTCGCGACGACTTCAATGGCAATTACACGCTTGTTGACATTGGCTCGGGCACAGTCGATGCCTCGTGTTTTTCCTTCACGCGCTCGCCGACAGAATATCAGTACGTCCGATCCCTTTACAGTCTTGAGGTTCAGCCGCTCGGTACGACCAGTTGCCACCTTCGTCGCCTTGACTGGCTCAGAGCGTTGGTTATCGAGGCCAAAGAATCGGAAGAGTTTGAGCCCATTGCTGACGAATGGTTCGACAGGCTCAAACAAGATTTGAATACGGAAGAAGCCAAAACGCTCCTGTCGCCTCTGAAGGATTCATGCCGTGAGTATTACCAGGGAATCGAAATTACCGCCGTCAGCCCCTCCGTTGATCGCAAGTTTTCTAAAAAACTGACTGAGTTAATTGGGCGCGTCCGACACAAATGCATGACCAACCATTTCCTGACTTGCCAGGACATCGCCAAAATGCCTGTCTTCTTCTGTGGAGGTGGTGCCCGATCGAAGTTTTATCGGGACGCCTTCCTCTACAAACACAAGAATATTTCGTGGCTGCGTCCAGAAAGGATCATTGAGTCTGATGCCATCTCGGACCTTCAAGAAACGATGACGACTCCGATCCTTAGAGAAGATTACGATCGTCTTCTTGTGGCTTATGGGCTTTGCGCGGAAGAAGCACCGAAGTCAATCGAGGCAACGCATCTCGAAAGCGAACAATGTACAGGCTTCCAGGATCGGTACATTTCGAAGGACGACATTTAAGTACTGGCCTAGACAATAGCCGTGTTAGGCACCTTGTTGCCACTACAACGAGTTCTGCAGCGCTAGACTGAACCTATGACCAGAGTGGCTCCCGGGTTGCTGCCGAGACGAATAGTCGGCGCCGGAACAGCACAGGTGACTGAAGACCCGCCGTCCGCAATCTTGGCAACCGGTGGGTTTTCTTTCGCATCGTGCTTACGGAGACCTCCGATTTCTACAAACATGCCCTACAATCATGGCGTTCGGGGCGAACATGCTCAAGTCGATGCTGAACACCCATTAAGGCATCCTCCAGCATCACACTTGCTCGCTGACATAAGAGGTCAACACTCCTCAAAGCCTTGCCGTAACGACACGATGGCCTTGAATTCTCACCGAACACTTCATGTGTTGGCGCCGAAATATGGTCTTTACAGGCAGCAAGGGCTTACAGCTTCCGCCTCACCGTTCCTCGCAAAAATTCATCCTTCGTCCTAGAGCAGCAACCACCTTATTCGAATTTTTCGTAACACCGCCCAAAAGCAGCACCAAAGTGACAACGGAGGATGTGTCGAAGGTTATTCTCGATTCTGTCCATAATTATCTCTTGAACCACTGCTGTCCAAATTGAAAATATGCATCTCCGCATAGGCCGAAATCGGTTCCTTTCAAATCAATGGCTTGCAGTTTCGAGGCGAAAAGTAGCCCCTGTCCTGCAATTACAAGGGTAATTGCGCCTGCATTTCTATCTCCGGAGGCTTCTCGACGACCCGTTTTCCGTCGTTTATTCGCCCAACATCCCAGCATTGGCTTAAAGTAATCCAACAACATGTAGCACTGCTCGAAGATTCGATAGGAGCGTGTCTCGTTGGCATAAGCAAGCGTTGTGCGCTTCATTGGCTTGGCATCGAGGTGGCTAAGCTTGCCGCAAGCCGAATACAGTCCGTCGTCAATTTCTCGCAGTGAGTCGCAACCGGCCAGATGACAGAAGAGCAAAGCGATGAAGTGGTCCCACGCACTGAACTTGGCGGCGCTACGTCGGGGGGGGGCAATGTTTATCAAAATGTGCCAGCAGTCGAGCTTTAGGCAATTGCTCGATCAACTGAACAAAAAAGCTGATGAGGGCATTTTGAAGGGCGGAGTCTGTAAAATTGCTGGCCATGGCGAGAGCTGTATTGGGTGGTTTGGCGACTTTCCAATTTACATGCTTCCTCGCCTTTTTTGTTATCTGCAGTCACCTTAACGCCTGCCATAGCCATAAAAAGGGGCTGGCCTTTCGGTCAACCACTCGAGTTTTGCAAAACCCTCTGGCTTTGCAATTCAATTTGGACAGTAGTGCTCTTGAACAGTAGTTTTTTCTTCAATGTCTTTTGACTCCATTTATTTTTATGACGTTTATCCGACCTGTCGAGCTGATCTCAAAAAAAGAGGGAATTTAAGCTATGGTGCCAAACTTTAGCGGAGCTAACCAGCAGCTACTGAGCATGATCGAATCAAACTATAGTAAACGATGTATGATCCTATTTTGTACATCTTTAGAATGACGACTTATGATCTAAAAAGATCTAAACCAACCTTCAGCCGCGAGATCGTTATTTATGGAAACTGTCAACCTCTCAGTCGTAGATTGGCTACTGTTTGAAGATACGACCATCAACATAGCTAATTACCAACGCCCTTACGTCTGGTCGGAAAGCCATGTTACGGCCTTCACTGAAAATCTTCTCAATACGTTACTTAACAGAGAGAAGGGAGCACCCGATATCGGTGTCATCATTATTGAGCGTACTCCTAAAGGTGAGTACATTGCAGACGGTCAGCAACGACTTTTAACCTTTGCCATTTTCATGGAAGAATTCTATGGAAAAGGCTTACGAGACGCACGTAAGATCGGTGTTATCAAAAATTCGAGATTTCGTAGTTTACTTGAATTTCCTACTGGCAATCTACAGACTGTCATTCATGCTCGTCAAGCTCAGCGGACAATTCGTACTCTGCTTTCACAGCGTCAAGATTTAGCAAAATTAAAAAATAGAAAATCCTTTAAGGAATCTAAGAAGAATTGGATAACCTTCCTTAAGAGTGTCACCTTCTCCCTTGTTGAATTTACTCGCAATTCAGGTGCCCCATCAAATCCGGCAATCACTCAGTATTTTGAGCCACTTAATTCAACAGCGAAACCCTTAAATGGTGGTCAAATTCTTAAGGCCTATCACATGGGGAGAATTTTTGGAGAAACACCCGCTGATACATGGGATATTCAGTCAAGATACGAAGGGTGGTTTCGTCAACACAAACGGAATAGAAATCTTCGCCTAAGTGAATTTGATCCTATTATCTTCAACGGCAATACTAATGATTTTCTTTCAATCGAGAGATTCATTGATTCTCCGGGTCAAGATGTCCGATACAAACTTGGATGCGGCTTTGTCCAAGCTATTCAAGCGATTACACTCGGACAAGACGAGTGGTGGTTTGAGATTGGTCAGCAGGGTAAGCAACGACAACTACCCTTCGAACGCCTTGAAGGTCGAGAAAAAGCACGTCAAGGCGGATGGAGCGCATCCGCCCCACTTGAGTTTGGTGAAGCTCAGGGTTTCTTCAGTATGGTCAATCGTATTGGCCAGCTTTACACCGCATACTGTCAGGAGCTTCTTAAACTACCTGGTTGCGAAAACTGGCGAATCAAAACAAGTCTTTTAGCGCGCTCCACTTCTATATCTGATCAGGATCGCCGGCCCGCGATTCTCATCTGCGATGCAGCGCGCCGACTAGAAGATAGCTTTCAAATTCTCAACGACTGGAGCAAACGTGAAAGTCGATTACAGACTGAAGAAGCGCTTGGAAGTCTCTGTAAAAACCGCGAACGCAAACAGATTGCCGAAGGTTTTCTGCATGCCAAATCCTGGCTAGGACTCGGGAACGAAGGGGAAGACTTGCATAGCACCTACGGTTTTATTCCGACAGCAATTTTCGCTTCCGCACTGGCATGGACTGATCGGTTTCCGGATTACTCCGCGAACAAAGAGATTGTGAGGGTTCTCATGTTGCAACTCCTTTTTGCGAATCTTCACGAAAGAAGTGTCAGTGTCCTTAAGGTTCTGTTCATGAAGGAATCTGTCGCAGCTACCCAATTCTCCGGTCACGTTCAGGGAGCACTCTGGCGATTCATGAGAACCGCGCGCTGCAAATGGGACTTAATGGAATGGTTACAGAAATTCGAATACTTACTTACTCGCATATTGGACACGGTTAGCTCAAATGAGCTGAAACAAAACGTGCAACAATATGAATTAAAAGTCGAGTCCCTGACAACTCTTCGTGACAGTCTATCACTATATCTTAGTTTCTGATTTCGCCATGGCATACTGTACCAACATCCATCATTACGACCTTCATGCTTCTGATCTTCTACCTGGCTCGGAAAGTTTTTTAACGCTTCTCACAGGAAACGAGGCTTCAGCAGCCACTCTAAATATTCCATTCTGGCAACGCAATTACGATTGGGACAACAACCAGATTGTGAACTTTCTTTCTTCAATTTCAGATTCCGTTAAACAAAAAAAGGAACTTTACCTCGGAACACTTGTATTGGGAATTCACTCCGATTATCCAGGTCAGATTATTGTCATAGACGGCCAACAGCGACTACGATCGATCCAGAATCTTATTATCCTTTCTCAGTCTTTCTTCAATTACAAGAACAAAACTCGATGTATCCCTTTAGTACATGGACTCGGAAAGTCAAAAACTCTGCTTCAGAGAAAGGAAGCAATTTATAAAAGCTTCTCTTCAGACAAACAAAAAGAAAACTTTTCTAAATCAGCATTAGAAAATGTGGGCTTTGATAATACCGCACCTTTGACATGGTTGCCACTTATACACTTCCGTGTAATAGTCGCTAAATTTGAGGCACCAAGTAAAGTAGATAATAGAACAGTCAAACAAAATAAGAAAGATCCTTTTGATCTTGTAATGTCAACTCTCTTTGCCAACATCAACCGTCAAGCAAAACCCTTGGACGACATCGATGTCGTGAAGGCAAAACTTCTTTTTCGTCTACAGCAATCTGGCCTTGAGGATGAATCTGCTCAATTTGCGGAACAGTGGGAAACAGCAAGGATGCTACAACTTGTTCCTACCCAATCTGCATGTCGAGAAATTCTTCATGAAACGAGTATTCTCAATAGCAAATTCGATAAAGTTATAACAGCGATCCCTTATGACCCTGAGACGGTTCGCGTTCAATTCTCTCGTTATCTTTTGTTAGTTGAAGCTTTCGCTAGAAGCGCACAATCCCCTGCTGACCGGGAACGCAAAGATATTTTGAAAGTCGGAGAATTTGCTAAAGACTTTGAAAAATTATACATCAGCGACGACCTTGAATATCTCTTGTCTTTTTGTAATGCTCTCAAGACAATCAACAATCTATACTTAGACCACCACGATTTTTTACTGCTTTCACGACGTAATCATATGGAAGACGATGAAAAACCCTTAAGTTCTCTCCCAGATGAAAAACGTCGCCTTCTGATTTTTCAAGCATATATCAGCAGCGGGACGTCAAGTCCAAACTGGCTTGCTCATCCCATGCTTATGCAGCTTTTAACCAAACTGTCACAAGTAACTAATGCGAAAACTGAAACATTAAGCAAGATTTTAGTTCAACTCGAAACCAAACTTTTTGAACGACTTTGTGACAATAATAGCGTGCATATGGCCATTACCGCCCGCGATTGGTTCCTGTGGAGGGCACTTTTTGACACTCCAGATAACAACCCCGCTTATGATCTAGCCGTCAAAGGATGCGCTGCAATGATTTCAAGTGCACATTCGCGCTTTAAGGCCTCCTCTGGAGAAGAACTTTTGGCATCTCTTCGAGCACAAATTCGCCCCTCAACGGTTCAGATCATGCCAACATCCACTGGAGCTGATGAAGTTGAGCATTGGGTAGCACTTGATCGTGGGCGTTTGAAAGAAAAGGATTTGGAGGAACTTTACGAGCGCTTAGCTAACAAAGCTCACATTGCTAGCGGACTCAATCAGGCCATGAGAAACGACGGCATTCTCAAAAAGGCCGGTCACCTTGATCAGTATTGGTGGCCAACGCTTCAATTTTTAGCCGCTTATTCCATTTGTGGTAAAAAATGGGCAGTAGCTGATGATTCGCTGAACAAAAAGAACCTGTCTGCTTTCCTAAAGCCTCTAGAGATATTTTGGCAAACGGTTTCTGCACCGTTTGTCTCTGAGTCTCCTCGGGAACCATCCCAAGAAAGTTAACTAAAAGATTCCCAACTTTCTGAACTAATGAAAACGGCCAAAATCTTGTAGTAAACCAAATCGCAAATCAAAATACGTGTGCCGGAACCCTCTTGGTAGGTTTTCCGGCGTTTCTTTTTGCCAATTTACAGCAGATATGGCAAATTTACTGTGATTTTGCATGCATTGCCCCCACGTTTTAGCCTAGGTTTTTTACAGCAAGCACTTCCTTTTAGGGCACACTTGAAACGGAATTTTCATTTTCAACAAAAAATTTCCATTTAAAAACATTCAGTTGATCTCAGATGGAATTTCAGGCAAAATTTTAATTTTTAATGAAAATTCTTCGTTATGGCTAAATTTGGTTACGTACGAGTCAGTTCTGATGACCAAAACATAGAAAGGTAACTTGCCGACCTGAGGGTTGATCTGATTTTTGTAGACCACGCTTTCGGCAAAAACACCCATCGCCCAGAACTCCAAAATCTCCTCTCTCAGCTGCGTAAAGGGGACGTGATTTACGTCCACTCAATGGAATCGACTAGCACGTAATTTGCAGGATCTTCTGAAGCTTGTTGCAAAAATCACCTCGGCCCAAGCTACGTTGGTCTTCGTTAATGAAAAGTTGACGTTATCTCCTAACAGAGAAACGTCTCCAATGGCCGTGCTACTTTTCCAACTGTTAGGAGCGGTCGCACAGTTCGAGCGAAGTCTCATAAAGGAGCGCCAACGTGAAGGAATAGTGAAAGCTAAAGCGCGAGGCGCTTACAAAGGCAGAACACCTATCGACGAAACCAAACTTAAGGAAGCACTCCGCTTGTGCGAGACTGGAACCTCCGTAGTCAAAGCAGCTCAATACCTAGGGATCGGTAAAAGCACGCTCTACAACTACATTGCAAAAGCTAAGAGAGAACGGGACTGATATTCCGGCCATTGGCTGCGACTAGAGCCTTGGCTTTTCTAGAGACTTGTATTTCGCAAAACATCCATCAAGGAATAAAAAGTAATGCGATTAGAAGACATTGTTGAAGGTTGTCGCATCAAAGGCATTGCTGGCAGTGATGCCGTAACAATCGTTGCCACCCGACAACGAGGTGATTGTCTTGAGGTTACCTACAAGACAAGCCAAGGGATAACCGATGCAACACTTCTTTATCGAGATGACGAATCAGACCTGGAACTAGAAGTTCATACTCCTTGGACTTTTGATACAGACGGCAATACGTTGCGGTTGGTTCTTGAGGCCTACCGCATCAATTTAGCTCACATTTTTGACCCCTATCTTGCCGTTCACACTTCTTCAGTTGAGCCTCTCCCTCATCAGATCTCTGCCGTCTATCAGGAGATGCTTCCACGGTTACCGTTGCGTTTCATTCTGGCCGACGATCCTGGTGCTGGCAAAACCATCATGACAGGATTACTGATCAAGGAGCTGATGGCTCGGGGAGCACTTGAGCGCTGTCTAATTGTGTCGCCGGGGAGCCTCACCGACAACTGGCAAGAAGAACTGCACCAAAAATTTAACTTGCACTTTGAGATATTGACTCAAGACAAAATACGTGCAGCCGCGTCTGGAAATGTTTTTTCTGAAGTCAACTTCTGCATTGCTCGCCTCGATAAATTGGCTCGAGACGATGAACTTCAAGCCCAACTCAAAGCTTCAGAATGGGATCTGGTTGTCTGCGACGAAGCCCACAAAATGTCCGCAAGTTATTCCGGCGGCGAGGTTAACTACACCAAGCGTTTCCGACTCGGTCAACTGCTTTCAGAAATTGCCCGCAATTTCCTGTTGCTAACTGCGACTCCACATAATGGCAAACAAGCCGATTTTGAGCTGTTCCTATCTTTGATTGATCAAGATCGGTTTGAAGGAGCTTCCAGGTCGCACGAAAAAATCAATGATGTATCTGATGTCATGCGGCGTCTGGTTAAAGAAGAACTTTTGAAATTTGATGGTCGCCCTCTCTTTCCCGAACGTGATGCCTCAACCATCAATTACCACCTATCTGCTCAGGAAGCCGCTCTATACGAACTGGTCACAAGCTACGTTAAAACCGAGTTTAACCGTGCCGAAAAGCTACAGGACAACCGCAGGAGAACTGTTGGGTTCGCCTTAACCGTTTTGCAACGACGATTAGCTTCTTCCCCCGAAGCTATTTATCAATCGTTGCGTCGCAGGTTAGACAGACTTAACGCCCTGCTTGAAGAAAAAAAGCATGGAGACCCCAATCTAATCGTTTGTGCCACGAAAATCGACAAAGATTTCGATGAAGAAGATTTGTCTGACGAAGAAATGTCAGAGCTGGAAGAAAATGTCGTCGGACAGGCCAGTGCTGCAGACACAATCAATGAGCTTAATGCCGAAATTGAGATCTTGGCTGAGCTAGTCCAAAAGGCTCGGTCGGTTCGCAACAGTGGTGTTGATAAGAAATGGGCTGAGCTCCGAGAGCTATTGCAAAGCAAAAGTTTCACCTATTCTGAGGATGGAGATCCCGAGAAGATCATTATCTTCACCGAGCATAAGGACACCCTCCTATACCTTGAAAACAAAATCACCACATTATTTGGCAATCCCGATCTGGTAACAACCATCCACGGCGGAATGTCTCGCCGAGAAAGAAAAAAATCGGAATATCTGTTCAAACAAGACAAATCAGTAAGAGTATTGATAGCCACAGATGCGGCCGGAGAAGGCATTAATCTTCAACGCGCTCATTTAATGGTCAACTACGATCTGCCATGGAATCCCAACCGACTAGAGCAACGTTTCGGTCGTATCCATCGAATTGGACAAACAGAAGTCTGTCACTTGTGGAACCTTGTGGCCAATGAAACCAGAGAGGGAGCTGTTTTTCAACGACTATTTGAGAAACTTGAGCAAGAAAAAAAGGCTCTCGGAGGACGCGTCTTCAACATTTTAGGCGACCTCAAGTTTGACAATAGATCTCTCAAAGACCTGTTAATCGATGCAATTCGCTACGACAGTAACCCCACAGTCAAGCAACGTTTGCACGAGGTTGTCGATCGCACCCTCAACCATGAAGTTTTGTTGAAGCTTTTGTCAGAACGCGCCCTAACTCAGGATGTAATGGACATTCACAAAGTCAACGCAATCCGAGAGGAGATGGAACGCCTAGAGGCTAGAAAGCTACAACCTCATTTCATAAAAACTTTTTTTCTAAAAGCTTTTTCTCAATTAAATGGTCAACTTCGGATGCGAGAAAAAGGACGATATGAGATTTTGAGAGTCCCTTATGCATTGCGAAACATGGATACTCGCTCCGCTACAAGCCGTTGCGTGCTTGAGCGATATGAGCGTATTTGTTTTGACAAAGCGTTTTGCCACATTTCTGACTCAAGTTGCGACGCAGAGCTCATTTGTCCTGGTCATCCTCTCATGGATGCTCTTATTGCTGCAACTCTGGAAAAAAACCACGCAGTAATGAAACACGGTTCAGTTTTGGTAGATCCCAGCAACAACTGCACTGAACCCCGCCTCTTGTTTTGCATTGAGGACAGCATCGTTGACGGTGTCGTTGCAGCTACAGGGAAAAAGCGCGTTATTTCCAAACACCTACATTACGTGGAAATGAATGCTCGTGGCGAGGCATCAAACGCTGGGTATGCACCCTATTTGGACTATCGTGCGCTGACTCCTGATGAAGCTAATTGCATCTCTGATTGGCTATCTAACCAGAATTGGCTTTCTAAAGACCTTGAAGAGGTAGCCATCGACTATGCCTACGAAAAGATCATCCCGCTTCACCTCAATGAGGTGAAGCAACATCGTCTCGAGTTAGTACGTAAAACACGTGAGGCTGTTCAGGACCGCCTCCAACGCGAAATTAACTACTGGGATGCCAAAGCTGCGGAACTCAAAGACAAAGAGACTTCTGGGAAAAAATTTCCAGCAAACAAGCTCAACTCAGCTAAAGCTTCTCAGCGAGCCGATGCATTGCAAGCGCGACTTGACAAACGTTTGACCGCTTTAAAAAACGAAGAAAATGTCCGGGCCAACCTACCGATAATTTCTGGACTCGCTTTGATTGTTCCTCAAAGCCTTCTTAACACCCTGCAGGGCAGCGATGCTAAGGGTGTCAATGCAAGTTACTTTGGTAGCGGTGATAGAAAAAGCGTTGAACTCGCTGGTATGCGAGCCGTTGAGGCGATCGAAAAATCTCTGGGTTTTACACCTCACGATGTGAGCTCCAACAAATGCGGTTATGACATTGAATCCATTGTCCCAGAAAATAAACGAGAGGATGGCAATAGCTTGCGCTTAATCGAAGTTAAAGCTCGCGTGAAAGGAGCAGATACCGTTACATTGACACAAAACGAAATTCTCACTTCGCTCAACGCCAGAAATTTCATTCTTGCTTTAGTTGAGGTGGATGGCAACAAAACTCAGACTGTCTATTTGAAGCCCTCGATCTCAGCAGCACCTGATTTCGCAACGACGAATGTCACTTTCAATATTCAAAAACTTATTGCGTCCTCTAAGATTCTGCTTCAACGCAGTTACAACTAGGATCCCGTACAAATGCCTGTTAAGAAAAAGCTCATTGAAGTTGCCTTGCCTTTAGATGCGATCAATGCTGAAGCTAGCCGAGAAAAACACATCCGGGCTGGGCATCCATCCACTCTGCATCTTTGGTGGGCACGCCGACCTCTTGCAACTGCTCGAGCAGTAATTTGGGCCTCTCTTGTTGACGATCCCTCTTCACATCCTGAGCAATTCCCTGATGAAGCAAGTCAAAAGCAAGAGCGTGAACGTCTCTTCAAAATTCTTGAACGACTCGTTGTCTGGGAAAACGCCTCAGATGAAGAGCTCCTACTAACTGCAAAAGCTGAAATCTTGAAATCTACGGATGGGAACCCACCTGCTTTTCTGGACCCTTTTGCCGGAGGTGGCGCACTTCCTCTTGAAGCCTTGCGGTTGGGACTTGATTCCCACGCCCATGACATCAATCCAGTTGCCGTCATGATCAACAAAGCCATGATTGAGATTCCTCAGCGCTTTAGCGGTTCAATGCCGGTCAATCCCAGATCAAGAGCAGACAATCTATCACGCGGTACCTGGAAAGGTGCCGCAGGGTTAGCCTGCGATGTTGAATACTATGGGAAATGGATACTTGAAGAAGCAAAAAAACGTATAGGGAACTTGTACCCAGATATCACTAACGGAGATGGCACGACGGCAACTCCTGTTGCTTGGATTTGGGCTAGAACTGTCAAATGTCCTAATCCCGCATGCGGTTGCAATGTTCCTCTGGTAAAAAGTTTTGTATTGAGCAAGAAAAAAAACGTATTTATCCGACCAGAAACCACCGGCAATAAAACCTCCTTTTCTATCGAAATAGATAACGGCGAAGCCCCTTCCCCCACAGTTAGCCGACAAGGCGCACGTTGTCTTGCATGTGGCTCCCCTATTAGTCTCTCTTATATCCGAGATCAGGGAAAAAATTATCTGTTATCTAGCCAGCTTTGCGCAGTAGTAGCAGAAAGCAAACGAGGAAAGATTTACTTCGCTCCTGATGTACTACAAGAGCAAGTTGCATCTCAAGCTAATGCTCCCGAGGATGTACCTGATGCCCCCTTGGCCTATTATCCTGGCTGCATCAACACTAGTGCGTATGGATTAGATAGTTTTGACAAATTATTCACAGCTCGACAAAAGATAGCTTTAACTACCTTTAGTGATCTTGTTGGAGAGGCCCAGAAAAAAGCACTTAAAGACGCCATTACCGCTGGATTATCAACAAACTCTGATCCTTTAACCCATAGTGGTCATGGCGCATTAGCCTATAGTCAAGCAGTTGGTGTATACCTGGCATTTGTCATTGATAAGTGCGCAGATTATTGGTCTTCGATATGCTCATGGCATAACAGTGGAGAAAAGATTCGCAATACCTTTGGCAGACAAGCTCTGCCGATGTCGTGGGATTTTGCGGAAGTCAACCCCTTCTCTAGTTCTTCTGGGTCATTCGGCAACATGTTGAACTGGGTTGTTGACTGCATTGCACAACTTCCGGATGGAATTCCCGGAAAAGCCACTCAATTTGATGCACAAAGCGATTGTGGTCTTCGAAATGTCATGATTTCGACAGACCCTCCATATTACGACAATGTTATATATGCAGATACTGCCGACTTCTTCTACGTTTGGATGAGAAAAAGTCTCAAACCCATTTTCCCTGAACTTTTTTCTACTGTTTTAACTCCTAAAACAGAAGAACTAATCGCCAATAGATATCGTTTTGGCGGAAGTCGAGGCGCGGCTAAGACTTTCTTCGAAAATGGGATGTTGCAAGCATGCAAACAAATTAACCAGTACACCCGTGATGACATTCCTATCACTATCTACTACGCCTATAAGCAAAGTGATACAACAGAAAATGAAGGTCAACAAACCACCTCATCTACTGGTTGGGAAACAATGCTTTCGGCTGTGATCAACGCCGGTTTTTCAATAACAGGGACTTGGCCAATGAGAACCGAAATGGCAAGTAGAAGCATGGCAAACGGCCAAAATGCCCTCGCTTCTTCAATCGTGCTGGTTTGCCGTCGCCGGCCAATAACTGCTCCCACGGCAACTCGAGCGGAGTTTCTTTCTGCACTGCGCAAAGAGATGCCCGTGGCACTGAAGAAACTACAGCAGAGCAATATTGCTGCCGTTGACCTTGCCCAATCTGCGATTGGCCCCGGAATGGCTGTCTTTTCTCGATTTTCTCAGGTACTTGACTTGGACGGGAAGCCCGTGTCAGTCCGCTCTGCACTACAAATAATCAATCGAGAACTTGATGCCTATTTCAATGAACAGGACGGCGACCTCGACCCTGAATCGCGATTCTGTATCGACATCTACTCCCAATTCGGATTCTCATCCTTGGAATATGGAATTGCCGACACATTAGCTCGCGCAAAAAATGCTTCGATCAGTGCCATGGAAGATGCTGGTATTCTTTATGCAAAACAAGGGACCGTTCATCTGATTAAGCGCGAAGATATTCATAAGCGCCCCACAGGAACTGCCCCTGTTTGGCTAGTTACGCAGCAACTTGCTCATCAACTTTCCGTTAATGGGCTACAAAAAACCGGAACCGTGTTGCAAGGTGTTTTTGCCGACACTGCAGAAAAAGCAAAAGACATGGCTTATCGCCTGTACAGCATCGCTGAACGCAATGGTTGGACCGATGAAGCCATGGCATACAACGCATTAATTGTCTCATGGTCAGGCATTCAATCAGAAGCTGGGAAATATAAGCTTTCTCAAGCATCTCAAGGTGAACTCTTTGAGTAATCGAACAGGAAAGAGGAAAAACCATGACTGAAAATATCGATTTGGTACAGAAAGGATTCCGCATTCTCCTTCCTGCTCTAGGTCATTACATCGTCACAGAACTTATCTCCACCTACAACGAACGCTGGTGGGATGAGGTCTTGTCAGTGCTTTCTGACCAAAGCAAAGACATTGCTCCGATTGGTTCAGCCACGCACGAACGACTTGAGTCCCTAGATGTTGCCAACTTATTGCGGCTTTTCGATCGGATGTGGGGTGCCGTTTTCAAGAAAAAACTCTCCATCGATTACAGGACGTGGAGTAAGGAACTAATGGGAGTGCGCAATCGCGTCGCCCATGCCGGAGCCAAAGATTTCAGCGACAGCGATACATGGCGTGCATTGGACACAATGGCACGTCTATGTGGTGGTTTCGATGTTGAGGCCGCTGAAAAAATCAATGCTCTCTTACGTCAAAGTCGCTATGGTTCTGCAATGGGATCTCGAGTCGTCAGCACTCAGCTAGCGTCTGAGCCCGTGGAAAGCGCAAGCGCTGCGCTGGCACGTGGAGCACTTCCAAGTTGGCGTTCGATTGTCGAACCACACAAAGACGTTTATGAGGGTCTCTACAAAAACGCTGAGTTTGCAGCCGACCTAGCACAGGTCGCACGTGGAGAAGGGTCTTTCGAATACAGAGATCCCACTGAGTTCTTTGCCCGTACCTACATTACTCATGGTATGAAACGACTTTTGGTCCAATCGCTCAAGCGAGTTCTTGGACACGAAGGTGGCGACCCTGTCATTCAATTGAAAACAGCGTTTGGCGGTGGCAAAACCCACAGCATGCTCGCACTTTACCACTTGATGCGTGGGCGCTTATCACCCGATCTCGTTCCAGCAGTTCGGGACTTACTTAATGAAGTAGGAACAGTCTCTATCCCTACGGTAAACGTAGCCGTTTTGGTTGGCACCGCTTTAAATCCCGCTCAAACCAAACGCCCCCCACACATGCAGGGCATCTCCATCAACACTATTTGGGGAGAGATGGCCGCTCAGCTAACCTTTTCGGCAGGGAACCTCGCTCTTTACGACATCGTAAAAGAAGCCGATAAAAAAGGGGTCTCACCTGGCTCTACTGCGCTTAAGGCACTCTTTGATGCCTGCGGACCTTGTCTCGTTTTAATGGATGAGCTTGTTGCATACGGCAAAAAGTTACAGGGAAAAGACAACCTTCCAGCCGGAACTCTAGATAACTTCATCACTTTTATCCAAGAAGTTACCGAGGCTGCGCGTGCCAGCAAAAATAGTCTTGTTGTGGCCTCTATTCCTGAGTCTGCAATTGAGATTGGGGGGCAGGCAGGGCAAGACGTTTTAGCAGCCATTGAACACACTTTCGGTCGAATGGAAGCCGTCTGGAAACCAGTTGCCGCAAGCGAAGGCTTTGAAGTGGTTCAACGCCGCCTATTCCTTCATTGCAAGAACCCGGCCGCTCGCGAAGCCGTTTGCGAGCGCTTCAGCCAAATGTATCTTGAAAACCCAGGAGCCTTTCCCATAGAAGCAAGATCTCCTGACTACAAAACCCGAATGCTTAAGTGCTTCCCTATCCACCCCGAAATCTTCGATAGGCTTTACGAAGATTGGGGAACTTTGGAAAGATTCCAAAGAACTCGAGGGGTGCTACGCCTCATGGCAGCTGTCATTCACGAACTCTGGATGGAGGGGGATGCCAATCCTATGATCTTGCCGGGTTCTCTACCATTGGCTAAAAGCTCTGTTCGTGATGAACTATTGCGATATTTACCTGAGACATGGAACAGCATCGCCGATCATGAAATTGACGGCAGCAACTCCCTCCCCTACGCCCAAGACAAGGAAAATCCGCTATTTGGCAAGTATTCAGCCTCGCGCAAAGTAACGAGGACAATTATGCTCGGCAGTGCTCCTGCTTCCGGCGAGAATCACCGTCAGTTGGGTATTGAACTTCCCAGAATTCAATTGGGTTCCATTATCCCTGGAGACGCTGTTCCTCAATTTAAAGACGCTCTCTACAAATTGAGAGGAACTCTTTCATACCTATACAGCAATGACACCCTGGATCGCTTCTGGTTTGACACCAAACCTACATTGACAAAAACGGAACGTGACCGCGAAGCACAAATAAAGCTAGATGACATCAACCACGAAATTGAGTCTCTATTGCAGAAAACCGTACGCAATGAGCCTCCGTTTGGAGGAGTTCATTGTTGCCCTGCTTCATCCGCAGATGTTCCAGATGAGCAGAAAGTGCGGTTGGTAATCCTCGGAACAAAATTCTCCCATCGAGGCGGAATTCCCGACTCGACAGCCATTCGAAGAGCTACAGAGTTTTTGCACAACCGGGGAGCAGCCCAACGCATCTACCGAAACATGCTCGTCTTTTTGGCAGCTGATGGATCCTCTCTGAACGATCTTCAGTCTGGATTCCGTACGCTCAAGGCATGGCGTTCGATTTTGGACGACAAAGATGTATTAAATCTGGATTCCATTCAAGAAAAACAAGTTCAGCAAAGCATTCAACGCAGTCAAGAAACGGTATCCCTTCGTCTGAAGGAAGCGTTTCGATGGTTACTTATTCCCAAAATTGACCCGACCGTCAATCTTCGAGACATCAACTGGGATATCTCGAGAATTTCTAGTTCATCCGACTCCCAAGTAACTAACGTACGTCGTGCATTGGAAGAGCAAGGGGCGCTTGTATCCGACAGATTTGCCCCATTAATGCTTAAACGATCTTTAGACCAATATTTGTGGAAGACAGGCGATGTACCACATATCTCTATTTCAGATTTGTGGAAAGCGTTTAGTTCGTACTGCTACTTCCCTAGACTCGCTAACATAGCCGTTTTGCGTAACTGCATCACAAATGGTGTAAATCGTCCCGCCCAATTTGGGATCGCCACCAGTTTCGCTGGTGGCAGATACGAGGGTCTACGCAAAGACGAATATATCAGTGGGGTTGAAGATACTGACGTACTTGTCCATCTTGACATTGCCACGAAACAAATCGAGAATGACATCAAAGCAAACGATCTTCCACCCACTCCTTCGTCAACACCGGAAGACAATTCACCCCATGTCATTCCTCAACCGTCGTCTGACACCCTGTCGCACGCTCATACGCAAACGACTCAAACATCAGGTAAAAAGCGATTCTTTCTAAGTAAAAGTCTGGATCGTCGCCGAATCATTCGGGACGCACAGTGCATCGTGGAAGAAATTATCCAACACCTGGCATCAATTGACTCAAGTGAACTTGATGTCACGATAGAGGTTAACTTCAAATCCCCCAGGGATATTGATCAGAAAAAAATTCGAACTGTTACTGAAAACTGCAAGTCCTTAGGTGTCACAGAATATGGCTTTGAGGAGGAATAAAGAGCTCAATTCCACTTGATTTCTATTGGCACAGATATCACCTCGAGCAAGGAGCATTTCTAAATGCTTGAGGTGCATATCTGGCGAATCTGTGACCGCGTTTCTCCAACTCCTTGTCGAGTTCATCCAAATAGATGTTCGCAAGTAGCGGCGATAACGGCCCTCCCTGCAT
>ERZ860148.806-NODE-806-length-22675-cov-2.621795_pt1 | contig 22675 bp, 10 predicted proteins | sample MGYA00509981_ERZ860148 | MGnify/ENA primary metagenome ERZ860148 (study PRJEB30046, sample SAMN00715199) | human gut metagenome | study: EMG produced TPA metagenomics assembly of the A metagenome-wide association study of gut microbiota in type 2...
ATATTCGGGACCCTCCATTATCAAACCGCAAGTAGTAGCTGTAGACGGGTCATTCTGTTCTCTCGCAATAGCCGCTCCGGAGTACCAACCTTTACCATCTGTTTGACGATTACGATAATCATTCACTTTCCCATTTGCGTCAGTGATAATCTTGCCATCGGCAAACTTTGTACCTTCGGAAGTACGGAAAGCAATTTCACACAAACCGTCACCATCAAAATCATACAAGATATAAGAAGTATAATGTGATCCGGAACGGATGTTAATTCCCAAATCAATCCTCCACAAGAAAGTCCCGTCCATTTTATATGCTTCCAACAGAGTAGTACCATTAAACCAAACTCCCATATTCGCTCCGTCGTATGGTTCTCTCTTCACCACAATCTCTAATTCACCGTCACCGTCCAAGTCACCTAGCTGAATGTCATCAGGAGAATATGTAATCGATGCATCGGGTACATTCATGTCTAATCTAATCTCATGATAAAACTTTTCTGCCATTTCAGAGGTAAAGGTATAATCGCAAAGCGTTTCAGCCTGATTAGCAAGAGTAACCCGATATACATTCGTTTTTGATACATCAATATCTGCATCCACCCAGGAAGTCGTATTTGAAATAGGTTCTTCATTCAATTTCACTTCCGTCTCACCGTCTACTGATTTATAAATATCAAAAGCAACATTAGACGGATCGGTCTTCAATAATCTCCAGCTAATCAATGCGGATGCAATCCCTGATGCGTTATTGGGATCAGAAGCCGAAATAGGATCATAACTCACCCACATGGCGCGGCTACCCGTTATGACTTCGGTCGGCAGAGGAGGCAATTCTTCTGTTTGATTGCCATTGTTCACTTCAACGACGGGGTCATTATCCGAGCACGCAACTATGGCCAGCAGACAAAACAGCCCCAGTATTATATAATGTTTCTTCATTTCTTTCGTTTTTTTATTCTATAAACATCCGTTCTATGCAAGAATATCCTATTTCTATTCATCAGTATTCCGGTTAAGTTACCAACCCGGATTCTGCTCCAAATTAGGATTTTTCGATTTTTCACTCTGAGGAATCGGGAAGAAATACATCTTATCATCCCAACTTCTTTCTTTTACCTTACGTTCATACGTATAAGTATCATCCCCATTCTTCGTAATCTTCATTTCAACAATGTTCTTGAAATGTTTGTCCCCCTCCTTCCAACGACGTACATCCCAAAAACGATGTCCTTCAAAAGCCAATTCTACCATACGTTCATTCTGATATTTCTTCCAGAAAGCATCATTGGTCATCCCTTGAGGGAATCCGGGCATTCCGGCACGTGTACGAACTACTTTGATAGCATCTACAGCCGAAGTTGTAAATTCACTGTCCGTTGCATACGGACTACCCAGATACTTATATACAGCTTCCGCATAATTCAAATAGAACTCTCCAAAACGGAACGTAATCCATGAATGATAGGTCTTTGAAGCTGTACCGGCACGCAAGTCTACTGCCGTCTGACAATACTTCTTCAGATAATAACCTGTCGGAGTTCCGCCACTCAAAGGTTCCGCATTTAATCCGCCCTGATAGGTTTGCAGAGGAACAGTATTCCAGTTAGGCCATTTTTCGTCTCCATTCTTGGCAATAGTCAAATAGAAACGAGGGTCGCGGTTGGTATAATAAGGATTAGTAGGATCGTAGTTATCCAACTCGTCCGGGCGCAACCCTGTATCCTTCATCTCATACGCATCCACCAGTGTCTGTGTGGGACAGTTTCCACCTTTACAATTTTCCAACCCTACCGGGAAGTTATATCCCTCAAAAGAATTAGTGGTAGTAGTGGCACGACGGAGAAAAATCAATTCACTAGTAGCGTCATTGTAATTATCCTTACTCCAAAGTGATGAATAATCCTCCACTAAGAGTTTTGCCTTTTCAGCAAATCCATTACTGTCATCTAAAATTTCCTTATTGGCTTTAGCTGCACGATACCACAGTTCTCTATTATCAGTCGGATTAAATAAAGGACTTGCCGCATACAATGCTGCACGAGCTTTCAAGGCCAATACCGTTTTACGGTTGGCACGTCCTGTTTCCGCCGGACTACTAGGCAATGCCATATCTCCCAGTTTACTGTAATCGACAATAATCTTATCCTTTATATCATCACATTCGGCTATGATATAATCAAAAATCTCCTGTGCCGGTCTGCGCGACAATGTATTCGATTCTTCGGCTGTTAATATATGGTCGCTAAACGGCACATCTCCATATTGCCGTACCAAGTTAAAGTAGAAATATGCACGAAGGAAACGCACCTCATACTGGTAATTGGTATAACGGAACATTTGTTGTGCATAATCACTGTTCAAAGCCAACTCGGGAAATGTCAGTCCGGTAAACTTCTCCAGATATAAATTACAATTGGCTATCCCTTCATAACAGGACGTCCACATACTACTTTTAGCATTTGACGGACTCCAAGAACCATTGTAAAAATCTTCAATCTGATTTCCCGAATAAGCATATTCAGCCTCATCAGTAGCAGAACCAAGGATTGCCCCGCTATAGTTTCCAAAGTCCACATCCATGGACAAATAGATATTTGTTATCAGCCCTCCTACATTACCGAAGTTGAGCTTCACAAAATCCTCATCATAATTATTGTACTCATGATATTCCATCTTATCTGAGCAGGAACCGAGTGCGGCTACACACATCATTCCGTAGATAATGTTTTTCAGTTTCATTCTTTCGCTTTGTTTTTATGATTAAAAACCAATCGTAACACCGACTACTACACTCTTATTCAGCGGAGTCGCTACACCATAACATTCCGGATCTGCCACATCAATGTGATCTGAACAGAACAAGTCTGTTCCTCTGACATATAACTTGGCACTCCCCAATATCTTAGTCTTCTTCATCAATTCTTTCGGGAATCTGTAATACACCTCCGCATTACGCAACTTCAAGAATGACCGGTCTGCCAACCAAACCGTATTAGCCTGATAGTTATTGGCATTACTCTGTGAACTCAAACGAGGATATTTGGCATTTTGATTTTCCGGTGTCCAACGATTCTCATAATAATGAGTAGAAAGTGTCGTATTATTTATCAATGGCCAAAACATACTCTTCGTATTCAATAAAGCAGAATAGTTACCTGTTCCCTGAAACATTACATCTACCCCAATCCCTTTCCATTCGGCTCCCAAATGGAAAGAATAATAAATTTCCGGAGCTGTCGTACTATAACCAATAGCAGTTTTGTCATTAGCATCAATGATTCCGTCTCCATTCACATCTTTATATTTTATGTCTCCCGGCACTACCGTACTAAAGTTTTGCGGAAGGCTGTTTGCTATATCTTCTTTATCTTTGAAGAAACCTTCAGCTACCATTCCATATACTTGGCCCAACCGATTTCCTGTTTGCACAAGATTCTTATACAAACGCGGTTCTTCCAGTTGTTCCTTAATTTCATTCTTATTCCAAGCAAAATTACCGCCAAGGTTGAACACTACATCTCCTAACCGTTTCGTATAGTTAAGTCCTAGTTCCACGCCATAGCTATCAACGATTCCGGCATTCTCGAACGGAGCATCTACGCCCAACACATCGGTATATTTTCCTTCGGAAGAGACCCAAATATCTTTTCTCCGTTGATAATAGCCTTCTGCCGTCACATTCAATCCATTGAACAACATAGCATCAACACCAACATTATATTTATACGCTTTCTCATGTGTCGAATTAGCAGTTGCCAGGCGCCCGATAATAGTACTTCCGAATTCAGAGTCGTAACTACTGTTAAACTTATATTGCGTACCGGTAGTCGTATAAATCTGATCCCAATAGTCATATACGGTAGTACTTCCGTCTTTAGGCAGATAATCAACATTGATCACTCCAAACGAAGCGCGCAATTTCAAGAAGTTCACCCAAGACACATCTTTCAACCATTTTTCTTCCGAAAGTACCCAAGCAGCAGAAATGGTAGGAGAGAAAGCCCATTTATGTCCCGGTGCCAATAAGCTGGAGGCCGAGCCAACCAATGCCAGATCCAAATAATAGCGATTAGAGAAACCTACATGATTATACCAAGAAACATTTTGCCGATAAATAGTGGTATTCAGACCGTATGAATCACGATATTCATAATCCCATTTCAATTGAGAATACACATCCCACTTTTGGAACGAGCGATTATAATCTACACTACCTGCAAAATTAAATTGACGAGCCCAATTATCAATACCCGCACCCGAACCCATTTCACTGGATTCGCCACCTGAAATGGCAGTATAAAACGGACCGTTAGTTGTCCAGCTTGTTGCATAACCGGCATACGTATAAGTCTTGCTATGATCTTCCAGAATATTGGAATAGTTGTCATAAGCTAAACGAAAGTTAGCTCCCAATCCTTTCAGCAAACCAGACAAATCTTGTGATAAGGTAAGGTCGGTAAACAAACTGCGAGAGTGTCCTTTAGAATAAGCAGCTCCCTGCGATTGTGCGACAGGATTCGACGTGCCCGCCCAAGTGGTACTTCCTCCCCAACTGCCATCTTCCGTACGAACCGGAAAAGCTGCAGAAGGAATCGAATAAATCATATCCCATAGGTTAACCGAAGCCCCCGGAATCCGAGATTCGGATAATGTTCCGAGAAGATTTAACTTCAATTTGGTAGTGCCCGTTAAATCAATATCCAGATTTGTACGCAAATTAGCACGTGAATACATATTCTGTGTAGAATATCCGTCATTTGCATTCGGGGTCTTGATAAACCCTTTGTCTGTTAATAAATTCGCCATAGTATAGTAGCGGAACTTTGCTCCTCCTCCACGGAATTCGATCGTATATTTATTAGACACTCCTCTGTCTTTAAAGGTTTCATCAATCCAGTTCACATTAGGATAGAGATAAGGGTACATACGGGAAGCTCCTCCACTGCCTACTCCATTACGGAAAGCGTCGACTTCTTCTGGAGTATATCGAGCTCCCAAACCTTCATATCCACGCGCTTCATTCACTGCAGAAGCATACGTAGCCGCATCTACAAATTCCGGACGTCGAGACTGTGTGTTAATGATATGATCATACGTAAAGGTTATCTCTTTTGTTTTGTACTTACCACGCTTCGTCGTAATCAAGATCGCACCGTTCACTCCTTTGTATCCGTACAATGCCACAGCCGCGGCATCTTTCAGGATGGAAACGGATTCTACTTCTTCCGGACTCACCAAGCTCATGTCTCGTTCCAAACCGTCAACCAGCACAAGCGGTGTACTACTTGACAAGCTCTGCAAACCACGCACATAAAAGGTAGGATCTGCCATTAAACCTGTACTAGCTGCATTCTGCAAAGTAGTAAGACCCAATCCATATCCATATAAAGAATTGGATATATTCCGGGAAGACCGCTTATTAAACTCTTCATTATAGGTGGTAGAAACTGCTGCCGTTGATTCATGACGATTGAATGTCCGGTTAGCTCCCACATCAATAGTCTGAGCTGCATATCCCATCACAATAGTCATCGGACCATCAGCCTTTACCACAACTGTGGTAGAGCCTTTGTCGGCAGAAAAGACACTCAAGCGTTGTCCCTTCTCGACCGCAATCTCAAATTTACCATCTTTATCAGTTTCAACCCGGGTCTCCACTGCGCCACCTTCCACATTAACGGACGCTCCATAGACTGGGTTTCCCGATTTATCAACAACAATACCTATAATGTTGTTGTCTGTATTCTGCGCTCTGACCGGAATGCTCAAACAAACTAGTAAAGCCAGTATCAGAATCTTATTTTTTCTCATATAAATCAATATTCAAGTATTGTTTTAATCTGTTTCGTTGTCTCACATTACCAACCCGGATTCTGAATCAATCCATACCCTTTGTTAATTTCCGTTTGCGGGAATGGAGAAAGATACCATTTGGAATCAAATCCGTATGTCCACCAACGACGGACCGGTTTGGATAACTCAAACCTTTCATATTCAAAACGAGTAGGCTGCAATGCTCCCTTGTTCTTATCTCCTTCATTCCATTTAGCATTTCCCGTTATACGATTACCGGTATCATCCAAACGATAGGTGAGCAACCCGTGCAGGCGCTTCTCGAAACGATCGGCACGTTTGTAACGGATAAGATCAAAGTAACGGCTATCTTCAAGCCCCAATTCCCGAACACGTTCACACAGCAATTCTTCCAATAAGGCAGCTTTGTCAGAAAGTAAATTCTTATCTGTAACACACTCCGCCAAATCTTTCTTCAATCCCACGCGGGCACGTACTATATTCATTTGGTTAATAGCCCCCCGGTGATCGTTCTTAGCTTGAAGCAAAGCCTCCGCATAAGTCAAATAAATATCAGACAAGCGAAGATAAACCCAGTGCGTATACTGACGTTGGTACTCAGTTCCCAAATAATATTTCATATTTTTATAACCGGTCGCATAGTTACCAGATTCAAGTGCCGCATTTTGTCCTTCATCGTATCCTCCTACCCACAATTCATAAGGTAAACCGGACATCGTTCCGGCACTCCAGTCTAACATCTTCGGTAGTCCATTCACCATGCAATGCTCATACAGACGAGGATCACGGGTTAATACGATTTCCGACAATAGTTGTTCTCCATTTTTAAATGTTCCGGTCAAGAACATTTCATCCAACTTACCTTCTGTTTCCGCCTTTTTCCAGTCAAACGGAGTGCCGTCGGCCCATGGGAACATCTCCACATATTCCTGTGTAGGCGGATATTCAGTACGGCAAAGTGACGGAACAGCCCAAGAATGCCACATATAAGAACTTGAGTTGAAAGCGTCCGACATATTCGTGCGAACAGAATGTAAGACTTCCTTGCTGTTCTGACGAATATACCCCATACGATATGCCTGACGATACTGTTCCGGTGTTTCTTCCGAAGCCTTATTCAGGCTATACCCGCCTTGACTCTCCAGCTCTTTAAAGAATGCTTCACAAGCCTTCAAACAGTTATCCCAAAGCTCCGCACGATAGCCACCGTACCATACCAGACGTTGCTGTTCAGCCTCTGAGGCTCCTCCTGCATATCCGTTGACATCGTTAAACAACGGAGAAGCGGCAAATTGCCAGATTTTGCATTTCAATGCCATCGCACCGGCCTTTGTCCAGTGTCCGGCCTTGCTAGCAAGATCGGCATCAGCATAAGCCCACACCAACCCGCCGGAATTGATAGCATCATCCAACATCTTTATCATGTAGTTAACAGTCTCCTCTACCGTAGCACGGGGGATTTCATAACCTGACTCCGTACCGGTGAATGAAGCATATAACAATGGAAGACCTCCATAATGACGGAACATATCAAAATAGCGTGCCGCAATCAGGCATTTAGCTTCTGCCACCAACTGAGTTTTTTCAGTGCTATCCATGCCCGGCACTCTATCTATATTTTCCATTAACAACCAGCACCAGCGCACTACTTCCCATACCATTTCCCGTGTATATGGGAAAATATTACCACGCGTGCCATAGTTGGCATTGAGAGAACCCAAATAATACTGCTGATATACAGTCGCATCACTAAAATAAAGTGACCAGCAGTCTGTTAGCGCATCCTTCTTTCCTAAATAAGGACTGGAAGAATCAGGAATATTACCGTTACTGTCCGTATTATAGGGTAATCCGTAATACTGTCTACTGTAACAGGTGTTCAAAAATTGGCGCGTATATTCCGCACTATTGAACACTGTGTCAATAGTAGCATTTCCGCCCGGTGCCTTATCCAAAAAAGAGTTTCCGAATTTAATTTCGTCCACACATGAAGTGGAAACCAAACAAACTGCCGCTCCCAACATCGCACCGATGAACCATTTATTTTGTAATTTCATTGTATCTTTCCTTTATCTATTTTAGAATCCTAATTTCAAGCTCAACGTATAAGTCTTGGACAATGGATAAGAAGGTGCATTAGTAGCTCTTGCCTCCGGATCACCCCACAAATAAGGTGTAATAGTCCACAAATTATATCCTGCAAAAGCCAACTGACATGTATTCAGTCCAAGTTTCTTCATTAATGGGAAGTGAAAATTGTATGCCACCTGAAGAGTTTTCAAACGCAAGTATTTGGCATCTTTCTCATATAAAGTGGAAGTAGCATAATTATTCTTTGCATTATCAATGGTAGCTCTCGGATACTCCGAAGATTGTGACGGATTTTCCGGTGTCCATGTATGATCCAGATGGTATGCCAACAATCCTCCCTGCTCGCTATTGGAAGATGAATAAAACGGTTGACGAAATACATCCGAAATCATACGACTTACATTCCAGGCCCCTGTCCATTGAGTACTTATTTCCAGATTCTTCCAACTGAATCCTAAATTAATACCTAGCATATATTCAGGATCGTCTGTAAAGCCATAGTCATAACTTGCATCATTTGCATCAATCTTACGGTCACCATTCAAGTCAACATATACTGCATCTCCATTTTGAAGAATACTCTCGTGAGTGGGGAACGGACGATTAAATGTCTGCTCATATAGCGCAGGTGTATCCTCATCATAGAAGCGCCAGAAAACATATTGACTACGCGAACCGATACGGTGTCCCTTCTGATATTGATATAAATTATTCTGCGGGGCTTCCTTCTTTTCAAGAATCTCATTCTGATTATAAGAAAGGTTAATACCCGCCCAATAACGGAAATTATCGCCAATCTTATCGTTCCATTTTAAAGAAAGTTCCCAGCCCCAACTGTCTACACTTCCTAAATTTGAATAGGGAGTAATGAACCCTAACATTCCCGGAGCTGTACCGTCACGCAAAAGGATGTCATTACGACGTTCTTTATAATATTCAAAGGTTGTTTTCAGACGGTCATCAAGGAAGTTAATATCAACACCATAGTTCCGTTTCAGAGCTTTTTCCCATGTCACAGCAGGGTTATTCTTAGCTACCTCACGCGCACCCAGACTAACAGTACCATTATCTGTTCCGAATCCATATCCCCAGGCGTTAGTTGCTCCTCCACTTGCCGTTACACGATTTGCCAAGTCACCTAAACCGACATTATATGGATCAGCCATATACATAAACCGCGATCCTCCAATATTATCGTTACCTACCAAACCGACACTGGCACGTAATTTCAAGAAGCTAACCACCGACTTCAAAGGACGGAAAAACTTCTCTTCACTCATCACCCAACCTATAGAACCAGCCGGGAAATAAGAAAAGCGCAAATCGGACGCAAAGTTTTCCGAACCGTTATAACCCACATTAAACTCTGCCATATAGCGGCTCTTCCAATCATAAGTGACACGTCCGACTAATCCGACATATCCATGAGGAATGTCCGAATATAATTTCGGATAATACTCTTTCTGTTGATTATACAAAACTAAGGCTGTCACCGTATGATCACCAAAAGTACGATTATAATTAAAGCTGGCTTCCATATACCAATTACGTGCTTTGCCTGTAGTATACGAATACTTCACATCTGTATTCTCTCCAAACTTACGATAAGCAATACTACCGTCATCCATCAATACAGGAGTGTATGTAGCAATAGACCCACCAGAACCGACTTTATTAACTGTAAACGAGCTGTTATAAGATCCCTTCACTTTAAAAGAAAGTCCTTTAGTCAAGAAGTCCATTTTTTGATCCAGAATCACATCCACATTCAGCGAATTGTTGCTGGTCTGGCTGAACCCATTTCCATAATATCCCATACCTGTACCTCCTGTAAATGGTAATTTCAGTCCGTCTGAATAAGTCTCATCGCTCGAATTTACCAATTTTCCATCTATGATTCCCGGACTGGAGAAAGGAGTAGCATAATACATATTTTTAATCAATCCGGAAGATCCCTGACTCGTACGCGGTTGATCTGAATTATTCACATTACCACTAATATTGAATGACAAAGTAGTCGTTTTAGTGACATCCATATCCAAGTTTGTACGATAGTTAAACCGACGGTACTGATAGCTTAAATTATAAGGAAGATCAAACTCACTAAAAAGTCCTCCTTGCGTATAAGCACCTGCAGAGATGAAATAACGTACTTTATCTGTTCCTCCCGAGATGTTCAGATTATGCTGGCTCTGAAGCGTAGAGCTTTTCATAATATAGTCAGCCCATTGTATATTTGGGAAACGAATAGGATCGGAACCATCTGCAAATTTTTGAATCACGCCATCACTAAATAAGGCAGATTTGCCATCACCGGACATCATTTGATTATGAAAACGGGCATAGTCATAGGAACTTGCCTGTTCTACCATTTTTGTAGGCATCAATACAGAAGCAGAAGTAGTAAACGAAATTTTCGCCTTTCCTTCCTTTCCTCGTTTAGTTGTAATCAAAATGACCCCATTTGCTCCACGAATACCAAATACGGCTGTTGCCGAAGCATCTTTCAAGATAGAAATGGATTCAATTTCATTCGGGTCGATATCACTCATACTTTCACGATCCACACCGTCTACCTGAATTAACGGTGAAGAATTTTCCCAAGTAGCTTTACCACGAATAAAAATTTCAGCGGCATCCGCTCCCGGCTCACCGGAATATTGTACGGTAGTCAAACCTGTCATCTGCCCTCCTAATACATTGGAAACCGAACCTACAGATACACGGGTCAATTCTTCTCCCTTCACACTAGCGATAGCTCCTGTCATGGTCACTTTCTTCTGCGTACCATAAGCTACGATTTCCACCTCTTCAAGTGCTGTCACATCCTCTACCAGAATGACTTTCATGTCATTTTTCGCTACTACTTTTTTATCGGTATAACCTATAAAAGATACTTTCAATTTCGCACCGGGACGTACATTTATTCTAAATACACCGTCAATATCGGTAATTGTACCATTAGATGTTCCTTCCGCAAGTACACTTGCTCCAATTATCGGTTCGCCTTGGCTATCTACTACTGTTCCTTTTATAGTACTTTGCTGCTGTACAACTTCGATGGCTGCCGAAGCTGTTTGCAATCCCCATGCAGGTGCAAAAGTTGCTATAGTGAAAAACAGAGCGACAGGTAAGGTTGTCCCCTTTATAAAGTTTTTCTTATTCATATATGTATATGTTCATGATATAAGTATAATTTTAACGGACTTTATATACCGTCATTATTTTAGAATGCAAGCATCATACGGAAATAACCGGCACGCGAATCACGTTCACAAATTATATGATATCTTCCACCAGCCATACCGTGTGTCCATTGGTTGGCTGGAGAACGCTGTGTGCTACTCCAATAGTGTCCACTGTTAGTTCCTGACTCGACAGAGGTCATCTCATCACCATTTACATTCTTGAGACAACGGTTAATAACACTCAAATTCTTAGCGACTGTATCCCAACACATTATAGAGGGCAAATACCAAGGAGTCACATTTGCCGGAATAGCTTCCGCTTCACGATAAGCCTTGATATACGCATAAGCATGGTCGCAAGTAGAAGGACTACCCATACCTTCGTAACACATAGTAAGTAACTGTGTATTATTGTATCCCATTAGTGCTGGGAAAACCAATGAAGCATCATTCTTGTTAACATCCTTCTCTGTGTTACAACCTACAAACTTGTTTGCCCAATTCTCATCTGAAGTAAACCAGTCTGAATAATAACCGGACTTACTTGAATGGAACATTTTCAAAGCAACATCATTTTGTTCACTATCTTTTACCACAGAATTCTTAATAGATAGCACTATACCGTGCGTACATGCAGGGAAATCGCGACGCAAAGCATCAACTTCTGCTGAATAGAGTTCAGTATGTGTTACACTGGGTTGTGAATTTCCTACATAACATACAATACCAATCACATTCTCCGGCACCGTTTCCGCATCTACTGAAACTATTTTTCCATCTGCACAAAAATAGTCTCCTACCTGCAAAGTATGGTTGATTTTACTTTTATCTTCGATGGTATACATTTTCGCCGTTCCTCCTTCCAGCGTACCTTTAGCTTCATATTCCATCTCACTTACTCCAGAATAAGTACCCTTAATTGAGAATTCCTTCTTCGGATTAACCAAGAAACGGTATGTATCCGTACTTTCCTGATAATAAGGAGTTGCTTGAGTATTGTTCACTGTAAACGAACCGGCTGTTAATGGTAACAAATAATCATCTATACCGCCATTTGTAAAGCTATAGGTCAAATTAGGCATCTTCACTACCGCAAGAGCCATCCGATGTTGCATAGTAAAAGCGATCTGTCCTTTCAAACGATCCCCCTGAACACTACCCGTACTCGTCATCAAATCATATTGTGTATAATTTCCTTCATTTTGTTCACTGCCTATTTTCCAATTGTTGACGTATGTTTCAAAAGGATCCACCTTCGTCGGATCAAAAGTCACATTCGCATTATACGGATAGTATGCATAAAAAGTCATCCGCTGAAATTGTGAACCTTTGTATTCAATAGGATCCCCTCCATCAGTCAATTCCCAATAGCCATCTGTCAGTGTGAATTTCCGATTCTTGATATCCTCTACCACCGTTTCTCCTCTTACCGCAAATATACCGATAGCATCTCCGTTAGAAAATCGGGTAGTATATCCATTCTCTGTAGCACGTGTCTTACCACTTTCGTCCATAAATCCTTCATCAGACACACTAATCTGAAATCCCTGCAAAGAATCCGGTGTTTCTCCGGTGAGTTCTTCATTTTGCGAGCAAGACGCAACTATGGCTGCGCCAGCCAGAAAAAGCATTGATATATAATTATATATTTTCATAAATCTCATGTTTATATTTTTAGCATTTTTATCTATATTAGATTGGTAAACAGATCACTTCACAACAGGCTGTGGAGTTACGGTTTCTTCTGTAATATTCCAACTAGGATTAGTTATCTCTGTTCCAGTTTCAGCTATACTCGGGTCGGATGTTATAGGATCGTGGTTTTCATCCTCCCATCCTATTATTTGCGTTTGTTCTGTAATTGTCAACACATAATTATTGTCCTCGTATTTATTTGTCTTGATGATGTAATTATAAGAAAATCCTGATTTCAATTCTGTCAAGTTAGCAAACTCGGCTTCATAAAGATAACCGTTCATTCTAGCTTGGATAGTTACTTTGCCTTGCACCTTCTGTGGCAGTAAAATAGCTTGTACTGTATAATTATCCTGCTCTCCTATTTTATCCCAATAAATATCATCTTTATCCGTAACAGGGTCTTCACTGACTGTTGTCTCCCCTGTTTTAGGATTAAATGTACCATTATTCTTAAGCCCAATAAGATAACAAGTTATATCTGCCAAGTCCACACCTTCGCCAGCTTGAAACTCCAATCTAATACGACTCATCACATGATTGAATGCTAATGTCACGTTCGGGGTTTGTGATGTAGCCTTCCCTTTGGCAAAAAGAAAATCTATCTTCGCACGTTCTTCTGCTGTAGCTTGATTTTCACTAGCTGTAGTCACTTCTAATGCAGGTTGTTCTTCACCTGATGTACCAGAAAATGGAGCGTATGCCACTACATCATACTCTCCGGAACCTAATACCCAAATTTCTTCTGCATTTCCTCCTTTTGCCGCAAAAAGACCATTGCCCTTGTATTTGTAATGAATATTCACTTGTTCCGTACCACAAGTGATTCCTACCGAGTCTTCTGCCTCCCAGTTTGTTTCCGTAGCTCTTGTAACAAGATTGCTAGCCTCATGATTGTTTATTACTGCACTAAAAGAAACTTTCGCTCCCGTATCACCGGTAAACTGAATATCAGTTTCTTTAATATCGTTGCTACATCCTGCTAAAAGTAGTAAGGCAACAGCAGTTGTGACATAGTTTTTTTTCATACCATGTTTTTTAAAGTTAAACATATTTTTGTTGATTAGTAAAATCGTCGTAAAGTAAAAAAGACAATGGCTGCATTCTTTTCCAACCAGCAATTGAAATAAATGAAGCATTTTTTTTGTTGTTTTCCATATCTATTAGCTACATCTGTTAAGTTAAACAAAAGTTAGATTCTCTTTTTAGCATAACCACCTGTGAATCAAACGGATACATATAGATAGCAATCAATTGAGGATAGGATTTGAACAATTAGTACCATTAATATCTTTTTTACCTATTATGAGTTATCCGGTATGCGAATCTTTCTTCGTTCCACTATAGTTATCTTTGCGTTTGACTATAGTTATCCGCAAGGGTAACTATAGTGTACTTTGCGGATAACTATAGTGGAACGAAAAAAGGATAGCGATCGGAATGAAATCGATTAGCAAAAGAAGGAACTAAAAATAGCAGTGAAAAACTATCTATACTATAGCAATTGGTCAAGTACGGCACGGAACACCTTATCGGCATGTTCTTGCATAATCTTAATATAATTAAAGATAGGACGGTTATTTTTCATACTGTGTCCGATACAGTATTCTATTTTTTCAATTTGAATGCCTAAATCATATCCGTGTTGTGCAAATGTCTTTCGGGCGGAATAGTAAGTAACCTTTTTCTTTACCCCCGAAAGTTCTGTTACCTTATTTATATGTCGGAAGACTAAACTATATATTTGTTTATAAGATGAATATTTACCAAACTGCAAATGCCCATTTCTCGACATATATTTATCTATAAGCACTTTTGCTTCAGGCTGCAAAGTAAATACAATTTCATTTTCTCCCTTCTTGCTATTACGTGTTTTGTGACGCACATAACGCATATCGTTCTTATTTTTAAAATCATATGCTAATAAATCTCTCAGGTTGATACCGCCTAAATAATAAGTAAGCATAAAAATATCTCTCACCATGGATAAAGAAGGCTTTAAAAGCCGGACATCACGTATTCTCTTCAGTTCATCTATTGACAAATCAAGTTCCCGCACATTACTTGCCGGCATCTTAAAGAGGACAAAAGGATGAATGGAGTAAGATACATAATTCATCTTACCGGCATAATTTAATATCACCTTTATCAAAGTCAGATATATTCTGATAGTTGTATCTGCCAGATTCTCCTCGTGAAGAACTTTGGCAAATCCTTGGATATGTATAGGTGTCAATTGAATTAAAGGAAAATCCCCTTTCATATATTTGACTAATCTTTCGGAAGCTATCTTATAAAGTTTATAAGATTTCTCCCGCTCTTCTCCTTTCATGAAATTCATGTATTCTTTTGCAACAGCTTGAAAGGTTATACCTTTTTTCTTTTGTTCATAAGTAATTATACGTATAAGCTCGGTACATGAAATTGCTGGTAAATAGCTGATCGATGTAACAATTTCTTCATACTCATTGATTAGTTTCCGAAGACAAGCATTCATATTCGCTGCATTCTCATGCCTTACTACTCGACCATTTTTTAGTTGATTGGCAGAATCCAAAGTAAATTGGGTAGATATATATCTGGTTTGAGAATGATGTGCTACGGCTATCCTTATTCGATGTCTGCCATTTGATAATTTTTTAGTTGGAACAACTACAATTGAAAAATTCGCCATATCATTTTTAGGTTTATAAATTACTATTTTCCATACAATAAAATAGAAACAAAAAGGTTCATAGTCATTAGGTACTAATCGAAAATCGCTCCTACAGCATGGAATATCGTGCAAAAGACGGTATTTTCCATGCATTTGTACGATTCTGCATTGCTATATCTTGATTAAGTCGTTATGTTTGCAACACTTTTTCACAGGTAGAGTGTGAAAAGTTATGTTTAAAAAGAGAATCTAACTTTTGTTTAACTCTATAATAAATACGCTATGTAAATATATTAATATCATACAATATATTATACTACTAAACCTCTATAAAGTACTACGTTACAGGAATATCCATATAAAATATAAAAAGAAACAAAGAGTCTTCATTAGAGGATAAAAAGATAAATCAACAATAAAGGATCTATAAACCAATATTTATAACTTAATAATTAAAGTATGAAAAGCAACAAAAAAGGTAATCACCTGTATGCCTATAAGGATACTATCCGACGGCTATTTCTTCTCACTTTGTTCTCCTTTTTAATAGTAGAATCCTATGCCCAAAACAAAACGATTTCGGGTACGGTTACAGATTTTACCGGAGAACCGGTTATTGGTGCCAGTGTGTTGGTTAATGGTACTACTAATGGTACAATTACTGATTTAAATGGCAAGTTTTCTCTTTCCAATGTACCAACCAAAGGTACAATCACTATCACTTATATAGGATACAAAAAGCAAGAAGTATCCGTAGCAGGAAATACTAACTTCAAGATAACTCTTCAAGAAGATACTGAAACGCTGGATGAAGTAGTAGTTGTGGGCTACGGTGTACAGAAGAAAAGCGATGTAACTGGCGCTATGGCCCGCGTAGGAGAAAAAGAATTAAAAGCAATGCCTGTAAGAAATGCATTGGAAGGAATGCAGGGCAAAACAGCAGGTGTGGATATTACATCTAGCCAACGTCCCGGAGAAGTCGGTAACATTAACATTCGTGGGCAACGCTCTATTAATGCAGAACAAGGACCACTGTATGTCGTAGACGGTATGGTAATTCAAAATGGAGGTATTGAAAACATCAATCCTTCCGACATTGAAGCTATTGACATTTTGAAAGATGCTTCGGCCACAGCCATTTATGGTTCACGTGGTGCCAATGGTGTAATTCTCGTAACTACTAAAAAAGGAAAAGAGGGAAAAGTAACCCTGAACTATTCAGGTACTGTTACTTTTGAAACATTACATGATGTCACAGAAATGATGTCTGCTACAGAATGGCTGGATTATGCTCGCCTAGCCAAATACAATGCGGGTTCTTATGCTTCGGCCACTCCAACTTTTGAAGCAGATAAAGCAGCATTCGGAAGTGTAAGCGCTTCGTGGAAGAATATCGAGCAAGCATGGTCAAATGGCAATTATGATCCCTCAAAGGTCGGCTCCTACGACTGGGCATCTCACGGCAAACAGACGGGTATCACCCACGAACATACCTTAAGTGCCTCCGGAGGTTCGGACAAATTCCAAGGTTATGCTTCATTCGGCTATCTAGATCAAAAAGGAACACAACCAGGACAAGCCTATGAACGTTATACATTAAAGACATCATTTGACGTAACTCCTGTTGATTGGTTCAAAATGGGTTCTTCAATTAACGCATCATATTCTACTCAAGACTATGGATATAGTTTCTCTAAATCCGTAACTGGTTCCGGTGACTTCTATAGTGCATTAAGAAGCATGATCCCATGGACTGTGCCTTACGATGAAAACGGTGAATATGTCCGTTATCCAAGCGGTGACGTAAATATCATCAACCCCATCCGGGAATTAGACTATAATACCAATCAACGCCGTACTTTCCGTGCTTCTGCCAGCATGTACTCACAGATTGATTTCGGAAAAATTTGGAAACCACTGGAAGGTTTATCCTATCGTCTTCAGTTTGGTCCCGAATTTCAATTTTACACTCTAGGAGTTGCTAACGCTGCTGATGGCATCAATGGAGATGGTAACAACGGTGCACAATATAAGAACGAACAAAAGCGTGCATGGACATTGGATAACCTGATCTATTACAATAAAACTCTAGGTCAGCATAGTCTAGGAATGACATTGATGCAATCCGCTTCTGCCTATCATTACGAGATGGGAGATATGAGAGCCACCAATGTAGCCTCGTCGGATGAGCTTTGGTATAATATGGGATCTGCCGGTACATTGAATTCCTTTGGTACTGGACTAACCGAAACTCAGATGGCATCTTATATGGTTCGACTGAACTATGGTTACAAAGATAAATACTTGTTAACGGCATCTATGCGTTGGGATGGTGCCTCTCAATTAGCCGAAGGGCACAAATGGGCAAGTTTCCCCTCTGCAGCTATTGCATGGAGAATGGATCAGGAAGATTTCATGAAAGACATCAGTTGGTTGAATCAGTTGAAACTTCGTGTAGGTATGGGTGTCACAGGCAATGCAGCTATCAAAGCATACGCAACCAAAGGTGCCATCACCGGTTTATACTATAACTGGGGACAAAGTGATTCATCTTTAGGTTATGTACCTTCCGATCCTTCACAAAAAGAGCCTGCTAAAATGGCTAATCCAACCTTAGGCTGGGAACGAACTACACAATACAATGTCGGTATTGACTATGGTTTCTTTAATAACCGACTTACCGGTAGTATTGATGCATACAAAACAAAAACCAATGACTTATTATTAGAAATGTCAATCCCTTCATTAACGGGTTATGTTTCTACGTATGCCAATGTGGGTAAAACATCCGGATATGGTATTGATTTGCAAGTAAATGCAATACCAGTACAAACCAAAGATTTTACCTGGAGCACTACTTTAACATGGTCTATGGATAGAAACCGAATTGACGAATTATCTAACGGCAGAACTGAAGATGTGAATAACAAATGGTTTGTCGGTGAAGAAATCGGTGTTTATTACGACTGGGTATATGATGGAATATGGAAAACGGAAGAAGCTGAAGAAGCTGCTAAATACGGACGTAAGCCAGGACAAATCAAAGTAAAAGATTTAAATAATGATGGTGCAATAGATGCTAACGATGACAAGCAAATTGTAGGGCATACACGTCCACGCTGGACAGGTGGATGGAGCAACACTTTCAGCTATAAGAATTTTGAGCTTTCCTTCTTTATTCTGTCACGCTGGGGATTCACAGTCCCGCAAGGAGCTGTAACGCTCGACGGTCGCTATATGCAACGTAAAGTAGACTATTGGGTGGCTGGTACAAATGAAAATGCAAAATACTATTCACCCGGTTCCAACGGCGAAGGAGCCGATGCTTTCAACAGTGCAATGAACTATCAAGATGGATCGTACATTAAAGTACGTAATATTTCATTGGGCTATAATTTTACCCCGCAACAATTAAAGAAGTTGGGTATCAATAATCTGAAGCTATATGTTCAAGCCATGAACCCATTCAATATCTATAAGGCATGTGACTTTTTAGATACAGACTTGGTAAACTATGACAATAATACCAAGACATTTGGTTCACCTACCACTTTGAAGAGTTTTGTAATAGGTGTCAACATCGGATTCTAATCAACAAATTAAAGTAAAGACATTATGAAATTAAATAGAATATTATTTGCTGCTTTAATAGCCAGCGTAACAGGAAGCTCGATCACATCGTGCAGTGAGTCTTTCCTTGATGAAAATCTTACGACTCAATATAGTACAGACCGTTTTAAAACCCAGGAAGGTCTTGATGAATTGGTAACTGGCGCCTATCAGAAACTTAAATTTAAATTCAATTATATATGGGGGATCCAATGTTACAATATGGGAGTGGACGAGTTTACCGATGCTAACAATGTAATTCCTGCATGGAATCACTATAGCCAGGATTTAAACTCATCTGAAAATGGTGCCAACCAACCCATCTGGGATAATTACTACGGACTAGTTGAACCCGCAAACATATTGATTCAGAACATACCTCAATATTATAATCAGAGTTCACCTACATACAACACCCGTTTAGGAGAAGCACATTTCCTTAGAGCTTATGCTTATTTTGAATTAGTAAAACAATTTGGTGGCGTACCTTTGAAATTAGCTCCGTCTACAAGTGCCGAAACATATTTCACACGGAATTCTGCTGAAGAAATATACATACAGGTTATATCTGATTTTGGAGAAGCCTACAGACTACTTCCCAATAAAGGTGAATCAATCGGACGGATTAACAAATATGCTGCCGCACATTTCCTTGCAAAAGCACATTTATTCCGTGCATCTGAATTGTACAGCGATTGGAATAGTAATTATGTAGCATCCGACCTCGATGCTGTTATTCAATATGGTTCGGAAGTAGTAGATGCACATCCGTTGTGTAGTGATTATGTAGAACTTTGGGACTATGAACAGCCAAACGGAGCCAATGAAAAAGTAAGCGAAGTGATTCTAGCGGCTCAATTCTCTAATGATGAATCAACATGGGGACGCTTTGGAAATCAGATGCATCTTTATTATCCGGCCGTATATCAAGGCAATGATATAGGTGGATGCAAACGTGACATCTCAGGAGGACGTGAATTCTCATACGTAAGTGCTACAGAGTATACCATGCAGGTATTTGACCGTGTCAATGACTCTCGTTTCTGGAAATCATTCATCACCTGTTATGGAGCCAACGAAACCAAAAGCGCTCCTACCTGGACAGCAGAAGATATGCCATACGCTCCGGCAGGTGTAAAAGAAGGTGACAAACGTTTTAGTGGAGGTGAACTCGGTATGAAATACATCGTTAATGACCCGGGAGACAACCGCTATGAGAAATATCCCAATGCTCCGGCATATACTGTTTTGAAAGATGGAAAAATGTGTAACACGTATACATATGTACGCTATTTCAAAGGGCAGGAACACAGTTGGAATGTAAATGAAAAAACAGGTAATTATTACGATATCATACCCCACAAACGTTCCGTAGCTTTATCTAAATTCCGTGATGGTTACCGTGTTTCTATTGCGTCTCAATTCGGTACTCGTGATGCTATTATCGCCCGTTCGGCAGATGATGTACTAATGGTTGCCGAGGCATATATTCGTAAGGGGGAAGCCAACTATGACAAAGCTATCGAGTGGATGAATAAATTACGTGAACGTGCCGGTTATAAAACAGGTGAGGATCGTAGTAAGAATGTAGATGGCGGACAAGCCTATAAGAACAATCCTTATTGTTCGGGAAAGGGGGGCGGTCATTCTTCTGAAGGTGCTATTTACTGGGAAGAAAACACCTATTACGAGTCAAACAATATAGAACAGGAAACCACTGCTTCTACCAAAACAACAATGAAATTAAATAGTGTATCAGATGTATATAATTCTACAGTAGATGTCCCTATTTACAACGAACTGGGCTGCACATCCAATGCTGACAAAATGATGTGCTTCCTGTTGAATGAACGTACAAGAGAACTTTGTGGCGAATTGCAACGCTGGGAAGATCTGGCACGTACCAAGACGTTAGACGCCCGTTGGCATAAATTCAACGATGGTGCCAGCAGAGGTCTTGGCGAATTCAAATCGGAGAAACATTACTATCGTCCGATCCCCCAAGCCTTCTTGGACGGTATCACCAATTCAAATGGTTCTGCATTAAGCAATGAGGAAAAGAAAGCAATGCAAAACCCGGGATATTAAGATAAACAGCTAATCCTATTGCCACTTGTCACTCTTTGAAATAGAATTTCTAACCAAAGAAGAACAAGTGGCAATATTTTTTAATGCTCCTTTCATTTCGTCTTCTTCACCATGAACTCTTTAATCTGTTCACTAATCTGCTCCATTCCCTTTATTGAAGGATGACCACTCTTTTTGTCAATGTCATGCAATTCTATACAATCAATATTATAATGATTACAGATAGTTCTGACTGATTCATTAAACTCTTCCTTTAAACCGGAATTCAATAGAAAATAGATTTCAACATTAGGATAGCGATCAATCATGTGATCGAGCATATAAGCCATAGCCGGACGAAATTTATACAAATCATCTTTAGTCCATCCCACATACTGATACTCCCCAAGCGGAGAGCCAGCCCAACAATCATTAGTTGCGCCAAAAACAAAAATTACATCCGGACAACCCAGTTGATCCATACGGGTTATAAAAGAACGATCCGAGTAATCTTCATTGCGATAACCCGTATTACAAATCGTTGCACCCGAAAATGAATTATTGACACAAAGGCGGTAATTATTCTCTTTAATGAATTTATGCCACCACGTCTGTTTTACTGAAGTCACATCTGTTTGTTGTCGTGGAGAGACATAATACCAAATACTATTCGTATCTGGTTGTAGATATCCTTCAAACGTTGAATACGAATCGCCTAAAATAGAAATAGATTTCAGGCTTTGGGCAAAACTTATACTGCTACATAAAATAGTAAGTAGCAGCAAAAAACAGGATTTCTTCATACTAGAATAAAGTTTTCAATTTTGCCGCTAATATACTACATTATGCTAATATGACAGTACGATTTTTTCTGCCAATTTCAGAAAATGATTATTTTACCTCCCTTTCATAGGTCACATTCTTCTCTACTACATTCTCCACATTATTCACTTTCTTTACGAACTTCTTCACTTCCCCTACCTTCACATTCTTGATTGTTACATTCTTCACCGGAAGTTTTGCATCTCCTTTCAATTCGTAAATAGCATCTGCCGACTCACAAGTGACTTTATCCATATAAATGCCATCAATACGGGTAATCCGTTCTTCATAAGTAGGTACCAAATCTTTCCATTGATAAAGCACTTCGGTATCTATTTCAAGTACACGTTGAGCCATTCCTGCCTGTACATTCTTCATATAAACGTTTTCTATAAACCCACCTCTACGATGATTGGTTTTTACGAAAAAAAGACGCATTACTGAATTCGGAGCTGTGCAATCATGCATATAAATATTCCGTATTCCTCCGGAAATTTCACTTCCAATACCAAGCAAAGTATGTCCTTTAAGAATCTGGCAATTACGGATAACAATATTTTCGCAAGGAGTATTCAATCGCCAGGCATCTTGATTACGTCCGGCTTTAATCACTACTGCATCATCACCCTGATCGAAAGAACAATCTTCTACCAGAAAATTACGGCTCATTTCAAAATCAATACCGTCATTATTATGTCCATGCGCTTTTACATCCAGATTACGTACCAGTCCTCCG
>ERZ860148.815-NODE-815-length-22588-cov-8.264235_pt1 | contig 22588 bp, 17 predicted proteins | sample MGYA00509981_ERZ860148 | MGnify/ENA primary metagenome ERZ860148 (study PRJEB30046, sample SAMN00715199) | human gut metagenome | study: EMG produced TPA metagenomics assembly of the A metagenome-wide association study of gut microbiota in type 2...
TTCGATAACCGACACCCGGCAGGTGTGTTTCCTGATCTCTAATAGCTGCACCCTATGAATCATCCAGTGAATCAAGCGGATTGGGTATGCTTGACTTGTGTGCGCTCGTCACATGAAGATAGATTGAGGTGGTCTTGATGTCATTATGCCCCAGCAGTTCCTGTATGGTTCTCAGGTCTGTTCCTTGCTCCAGCAGGTGGGTGGCAAACGAATGGCGAAGCATGTGTACATGTACCCGGTGCTTGATTCCGGCACGGCTGGCGGCTTCTTTCAGTATCTTTACCAGCGCACTTGCGGAATACTGTTCTCCGGGTGTCTCTCCCTCGAACAGCCATTTCTGCGGACGGTACTCCTTGAAATATTCCCTCAGATCCTTCAGCAGCTTTTCCGACAGCAGCGAATACCGGCATTTCCGTCCTTTGCCCATGATACGCACAAGCATCCTTTCGCTTATGATGTCCTTCGGGGTAAGGTTCAGCAGCTCGCTCCGCCGTAATCCGGCTGAGTATATCAATGAAATCATGCAGCGGTGCTTCCGATTCGACAGGCACGCGAGGATACGGGCCACCTCATTACGGCTCAGCACTTCGGGCAGTGACTTGTATTCCTTCGCGCGGGTAATGCCGCCATAGTATTGGCGCTGTCCGCCCTTTACCTGCTCGTAGTAGAACTTGATGGCGTTGATGCGCATGTTCTGCTGCGATACCGATATTTTCTTTTCGTTTACAAGATAGAGGATATATTTGTTGATGTCAGCCACTTTCAGGCGGTCGATGTTGCGGCCTTTATGGTATTCCATAAAGTCGCTGAAATAAGCACGATAGGTTTTTATGGTCGATGGGCTGTACCGTTTCCGCTCCAGTAGTTCAAGATAGCCTTCCGGCAGTGTGTATTCCCTTTTGGGTTTGGGATGCCTTACATAAACCCTGCTGTAGTCAATATAGGGGTGCGGGGAGTAGCGGTCGTAGAAATCCGATAGCCTGAAAATGGCTGCCGGTATGTAGGCTGAACCATTATCTGCCATTTCCACATCGGCGTCACGGACGAGCAGCTGAGATATGTCTCCATTGCCTGCATAGTCTATCCGTATGTAGTCCGCACTGTCCTTCTTATCTTTGTACAGAACGATGTTTTCTCTCTGTCGCTGAACATTGTCCATATTGCTGAAAGTAAACTCATTGCTGCAAATATAAATAAAAGGAATACAAAAACCAACTGATTAGTCGGTTTTATTGTGTTAAAACTCTGCACTTGTAGGATATATAGAAACCGTTCTGGTTGAAAACCCGGTTTCAGGCTTTAATCAGCGAGTAGATGAAATGTAGTTTTTTTGCCAGTTGCTTGATATTCAATCCTTGAAAGAAAGAATGTTCAAAGGAGATACCGAAAAATACTTGCCAGAACATCGAAGCGGCTTCTTCCACATCCACGTCCTGCCGGATTTCCCCATTCTCTTTTGCCCTTTGGATGGCGGATTTCCATAATTGGTAGTTCTGCTTGAATATGTCAGCTATTTTCTTTTCCGCATTGGGATAATATAACCGTACCTGCATCAGCAGATGGTAATAGTAAAAATTGAAGCTGCACCCGTATGGATTACTGTTATCAAGCAGACGTCCGAGGTTGTTCATGGTTCTTTCCACTCCGGCTATATACTGGTCGATAAACTCCGGGAACGAACCTGCTGTAAATTGGAACTTGTTTTCCAACTGCTGGGTATGGAATACATATTTGTCCACAACTGCCACGAACAAATCCTGTTTGAACGGGAAATAATACACCAGTCCGGCTTTTGACAGGCCGCAGGCTTTGGCTATTTCCATCTGGGTTGCTTTCTCATAATTCATTTTGGCGAATACCTGCAAGGCCTTTTCCAATACTTCTTCTCTGTTTGTAAACATACGCATCCATTTTTGTTTCAGTTACGAAGATACGGATTTTCTCTTTTCAAACATTTGTATGCCAGTGTTTTTTTATTGTCATAAAATAACACGGATGTCTTGTAATACATTTCTTCATTGAAAAAAGTACGGGCGGCCGCCTCGCTTCATGCAAAGGCTGTCGCCCGTGGTCATTACCGGACAATGCGGAACTACAGCTTCATGCCCTTCGGTTCCGTCAGCCCCGGTCTTCCGATAACCAGATGGCTGCGCACGAAGTCCGCGTGCGGGCTTTCCGGCTGCTGTTCCGTCTGTTTCTTCTCGCTGCCTTGCCGGTTCTCTTCCGTGCTTTCCGGCGTCGGCGGAGCCAGCTCCAGCTGTATCTTGCGGTCCAGTGCGGCGAGTTCTGATTTAAGCTGTTTCAGCTCGTCCTCCTTCTTCCATGTCTTTCCGGCAATCTCTTGCAACTGCGGGATTTCACGCTCCAGCGTGGCGATCTTTTCCTTGTACTGGTCGATGATGCCCGGTATCCTTTCCAGTGCGTTCAGGAAATTCGTGGCGGCGGCATGTGTGTCAGCCATTGCCAGATGCCCGTTGTTGTAGGTGTACTTGTAATTGCCTTCTATGACAAAGCGGTTGTCGATAAACTCCAGACCTTCTTTTAGGGTCCTTTCGCTGACCACCTTGATGGGGAAGCCGTACAGTTCGCCCACACGCTTGTACTGTCCGCCGGTCGTGGCGTTCTTCGCTATCTCCTGCAGACGTTTGCCGATGGATTTTTCATCCGTCTGTTCCAGTCCGTCCACCCGTATCGGATTCAGGCGGTTGCCGTCCTTGTCGGTCTGTGCCGCTGCCGTAAACTTTTCCCAGTCTTCCGTCATACCCCTGGCTTTCTCTATCGAGTCGGACAATGTGGCGGTTTTGGATTCAAGTTTCCGTTCGGTTTCGCGTCTGCCCTTGTTGAATGATTTGCGTTCACCCTCCAGCGAGGCTATCTTTTTCTCCAGCTTCGCCTTGTCCAGCAGGTCGGTGTTTCCCGACAGTATCGCCATGTATTCCGAAAAATTCATGCCGGATTTCTCGTCCATCGCTCCCTCGTCTATGGTTCTCGCACCCATCGCGCCGCTCTTCAGCTGACTGATGAACGTCTGCTTGCAGTGCAGCAGGTTGAACTTGTACGAGTCCAGCGACTTTTCCACCGCATAGATGATGACATCCACATTATTGCCGGCAAAATGCTTGGCGATCTCGTTTCCCGCACGCACACCACGCCCGTCACGCTGTGCAAGGTCGGACGGGCGCCACGGTGTGTCAAGATGATGGATGGCCACACATCGTTTCTGTGCGTTCACACCCGTACCCAGCATACTCGTCGAGCCGAACAGCACACGTACCGAACCTTCATTCATGGCGGCAATCACCGCCTTGCGTGCCTTTTCTGTCTTGCACTCCTGTATGAACCGGATTTCCTGTGCCGGTATGCCGTGGTCCTCCACTAATTTGCGCTTGATTTCGCTGTACACGTTCCAGCCTTCTCCCGTCTGGTATGTTCCCAGATCCGAAAACACGAACTGCGTTCCTTTCTGTGCTTCATACCTGTGGTAGTATTCCGCTATCATCCTTGCGCAGTGGCTCGCCTTGTTGTCCGGGTGGTCTTCATACGCCGGGTCTATCATGCGCATGTCCAGTGCCATCTTCCTTGCGTAGTCCGTGGCGATGAGCATCTTCGCCTTTTCCTCCGTTTCCGACAACGGCAATCTGCCGAGCAGTGTGGCGTCGCCCGTCTTGGCAAATTCCATCAGCTGTTTGATGAAATATTCCTGGTCGGGTGTGGGCGGTATGTTGTGCAGTATCTCGTTCTTGTGCGGACGGTCCACGCCCACATCCTCCGCCGTGCGGTAGTCCGTGATTTCATTGTAGAACGCCGCCAGCTCCGGCACCTTGATGAAGTAGCGGAAGCGTTCCTTCTGCACGATGTTGTTCGTCACATTGAACTCGAAATCCGTCGTCTTCTTGGCGAAGATTGCCGCCCATGCGTCAAAGCATCGGATGTCCTGCCTTTCCAGCTCCTTCGGACGCAGGTACTTGAAAAGCAGGTACAGCTCCGTCAGCGAGTTGCTGATGGTCGTGCCCGACAGGAACGTCGCTCCCAGATCTTTTCCCGTCCGCTCCTGAATGGTGCGGATGGCAAACAGCAGGTTCAGTGCCTTCTGGCTGCCTTCCGAGTTTCCCAGCCCCGCCACACGGTCATGTCTTGTGTTGAACGTCAGGTTCTTGAACTGGTGCGATTCGTCTATGAAAATATGGTCGATGCCCATCTGCCTGAAGTCCACCACATCGTCCGTCCTCGACTTTATCGCGTGTTCCACCTTCTCCAGCTTGGCTTGCAGGTTGAACTTGCGTTTCTCCAGTCCTCTCAGCATCGCACGCGACACGTCCTTGCCCTGCGAGCGCAGCACTTCCAGATTTTCCTCCACCGTATCCAGCTCTTCCTGCAGGATGCGTTGTTGCAGTTCCGGCGACTGCGGGATTTTTCCGAACTGGTCGTGCGACATGATGATGCAGTCATAGTCATTATTCTTGATGTTGTTGAAGAACCGCACGCGGTTGGCGGCCGAAAAGTCCTTTTCCGAGGCATACAGGATACGTGCGTTCGGATAGGCTGTCTGATAGGTCGCTGCAATTTCGGAGACATTCGCCTTCAGCCCGATAATCATCGGTTTGTAGGCAAGCCGGAGACGTTTCATTTCATGTGCTGCGATGCACATGATCAGCGTCTTGCCGGTTCCAACCTCATGGTCGCAGATCCCGCCTCCGTTCTGTTTCAGCATCCAGACACAATCCTTCTGTGATGGGTAGATGCTTTTCACGCCCCGGCTTTCCAGCCCCTTCATGTTCAGGTCGGGAAATGTCTGGTGCGAGCCGTCATATTTCGGTCGAACGAAGCAGTTGAACTTCCGGTTATACATGGTCGTCAGACGCTCCTTGAACTGTGGCGACTGTTCCTCCAGCCACTCAGTAAAGCCGTTACGGATTTCGTCAATCTTTACGTTGGCGAGCTGGATGCCCTCGCTGTCGCGTGCCTTGATGTCGTTTCCGTTCTCGTCCTCGCCGACCTTCTTCATCATGTCTGGGCAGGTGTTGTGCAGGGCGTGTTTCAGCAGGCTCATGCCGTCATAGTTCCGGTAATAGCCCTTTACACAGAACTCCTCCCATATTTTCATGTTCTTGTAGGCACATGCCACCGAAAACTCGTCAAGGCTCGGCGAATAGGAGATTTTCACTTCCGTGTCAAACAGATGGCTCATGTAGGCGGCATAGATGCCTGTCGGAATCCATCGCTCGCCGAAATTGAAGTCCAGTTCCTCAAAACCGATACGCTGCGGCGTGGCGGCTTTCAGGGCTTCAAGAGACTGCCCCGCATCCGCAAGCCGCTCATGTCCGGGATGGTCGTTTATCCATTCTTCCACACGCTCCGCCTTCTCTATCACGTTTCCGGCAATGAAACGGTCCTTTATCTCATAGCCCGAAACAAGCGGGTTGTAATAGATACGTCCCTGCAGGGCTCCGAGCAGTTCCTCTTCCGTGCTGTCGGTAATGGCACGCATGAAGTCGAGGTCTATGCCGCCATATCTGTTGAGCGAGGCGGACAGGGCTTCTTCGGGCGACCCGGCATTGACGTATGTTTCCACCGAAAAGGAAACGGGACGCTCGAAAATGTCCGCCTTCACGAATTTCCCCTCTTCGGCACGTTCCAGTGCAAGGACGTCACGCCCGGAGGCATCCATCATCAGAAGTTTTGCATTCTGTCTGGCGTTCAGGTTGCCGTAACGCATCACGAACTCGTCATAGGACACGTTCAGGTATTCACGCTGACGGCTGTCCTCCGTCCGGTTTTCCGCCTCATTCCGGTACAGGCGTTCATAGGCGTCACGGATGGATATATACAGCAGGGCCTTTTCCTTCTGGTAGCCTTTCAGGTCAAGCGGGTGGAAGGTGGCTCCATAGGGGGTGATGCCCCTCAGATACCCGACGGCGGTCCCTTCCGCCACCATTGAGCCGTCACGGTGATGGGCTTCCACCGTCCCACTGTACGGGTGCGGTGTCAGGTCGGCAGCTTCCTCCTTGGCAGGTTCCGTATCATATTCCGGGAACAGCGAAGCGGAGGTTGTTCCCGTCTGTCCGGACTGTACGGACGGATTCTCAGCCGTAGCGGTCATACCTTCCGGCAATGGGCTTTCATCTTCCGGCGCCTGTTCTGACCCGTGTGTCATGTCAGCCTGCTGCACCGGCCGGGAATCCGACGATGGCACAACCGCCGGGTCGAGGGTGTCTTTCATGCCGGACTTCGCAAGCAGTTCCTGTCTGTGTTTCTCCGCCTCATGCCTGAGCTGGATACGCACTTCGGGGGTAAGGTGCATCATGGTTTCGTAAAAACCGTTGATGGGCGGGTTCTCCTCCCAGTCTATATCCGCATATATGTCGTCCGGATGGGCTTGGGCTGCCGTTTCTTTGGCTTCCGCATCTTCCGTTTTTACATCTTCCGCCTTTTCGCCTTCAGTCTCCTTTTGCGGGGAAACGGCAGGTGCAGCCGCCGGTTCATCCATAACCTTCGGCGTAACCTGTGCCTGCTTCTTGCCGTTCTTGTCCTTTGACTTGGCTGCGGACTTTTTCTTTTTGCCCGAAAGGGCCTGATTGCGTTCCTCTTCCGTATATTCCCACAGGTCAAAGAGTGTCAGTTGCACGGTTGGAGCCTGTTCCGGCTCATGCGTCCCGGTCTCCTGTCTTTCCGCAACCGGTTGTGCCTTTTCTTCTCTCGCTGCATCCCTGTTCTCCGGTTGCTGCCGGACGTGTTCTGGTTCGGGAACTGACCTTTCCGCCTTCACTGTTTCAGTTTCCGGTATGGAGATGCTCATGGCGGATTGTACGGTCTGTTCCGCCGCTGTCCTGCGTCCCTGATAAAGTTCCATGTCCAGACGTTTGCGCAAGTCCTCCGCAAGCATCCTGCCCAGGTCTGTCGCGATACCTTCCACACCTCCGCTGTGCGTATATATCATGGCGGGTTTTCCGTACGGGTCGGTACCCCTCTTCGCATCGGTATGTACGATACGTTCCGTGTGGTAGGCGAAATAGGCGTTCTCCGTCAGTCCGCCGTTATGTTCCGTCTGTATGATGGTCAGTACCCTCTCTTCCTGCGTCAGTTCCTTCTTTTGCAGGTCTTTTTGCAGGATGATCAGGTCGCTGCCGGCTCCCGTACCCGCATTGTCGGTAAACAGGTTGTTGGGCAGGCGGATTGCCGATACCAGATTCGCCTTGCTGAACATCTCGTTCCTGACGGATACCTTCGAGCTGTTCAATACCCCCTGCGAGGTGATGAACGCCACGATGCCGCCGTCACGCACCGCATCCAGACCTTTCAGGAAGAAATAGTCATGGATGGCTTTCTGTGCCGAACGTCTGCCAAAGGATGCGCTGCGGCTGAACTCCGCATCGAACACTCCGAAATCCCCGAAAGGGATATTGGAGATGGCAAGGTCAAAATGGTTCAGAAACGGCTTTTCGATTTTCTCGAAACCCATCGTGCGGATTTTCTGTTCCGGGTAAAGACAGCCCAGCAGCTTGCCCGTCAGCAGGTCCTTCTCGAAAGCCATCACATCCGCCTGCGGCTGGTATTGCAGCACCGCATCCACAAAAGCACCCATACCGGCGGACGGTTCCAGTACGCGGTCGGGACGCACCTTGCGGTCATACAGGGCTTCCGTTATTGCACCCGTAATTTCCGCCGGCGTGTAGAATGCCGTCAGTACCGATGATTTCAGCGAGTCCACATAACTTTTGTATTCCCTTTCATCCCGGCTGTTCTCACGGATCAGCCGGTGCAGTTCGATGGTCGGGGCAAACAGGTCGAGGTCAGATTTCGCCCAATGGACGGCATCCGTCAGTTCTCTGGCTGGATTCAGTATGCACTTCAGTCCCCCGAAGCCGCAATACCTTTCCAGCAGCACACGTTCACGCGCGGTGGGCGTGCGCTGTTCCTTCTCCAGTGTGAATGCTGTCCGTATCGCCTCGATGTTGTCGCGCAGTTTCTGCTTGCGGTTAAATGCCATACTCCCTCAGGTAAAGGACGACGGCTCCCGTCAGCTCCGTATAGAGCAGGTCATAGTCGGACGACAGGGCGAACTGGTCGTCTGACAGGTCGTAAATGGAGAATACGTTGCCCACAAGCGGCAGCAGTTTCTCTACGAAGCCCTCACGCGCGTCTTCCGGAATCTCTTCATGAAACTCGCTTTCCACGACTTCACGCAGGATGGCGTATCGGGAATAATGCAGGCCGTGGACGAGCGCGGACATGGCAATCTCCTGCGCACCGTCGGGAGTGTACCCCTCAAGCCTTGCACGCTCATAGGCTTCTGCGGCTTCATCGGCACGCGCCTTCACGAAGGCGGCATCGGAAGCCTGTTCAAACTTGTTTTCCTTGAGATAGTTCAGCAGATACAGACCGTAATAGGAAAGTTCGGTCTGTTCAAGATTCTTCTTGTTCATTTTTACAATGGATTTAGTGATTTGACAAATGTCCGGATATACGGGGAAGGGGAAGAAAAAGGCACCCGGTATCCCTCCGAGTGCCACCACTAAATCCAAAGTCTTGATCAGTATGATGATTTATGAACCTTGAATCAGTGGCAAAGGTAGTCCAATCCGGATGAAATACGAAATAATTTCCGCTGATAATTCATCCGAAAGGCGGATTACCCCTTACTTCCCATTCCTCACTTTCTCTTTTTGGCGGATGCCGCACCGTCCTTTCTTTCCGGAAAGACAAAACCGGTGTTGAAGTCGGCATCAAAGACCAGGGCGGCATCGAAACGCTTGCCCTGCTTGTTCTTGAATCCCTTCAGGACACCCGTCTTTCCCTTTGTCAGCAGTTCCCTGATTTCATCGTCGGTAAGCATCCTGTTGGCTTTCAGCCTGAATATGGGCAGGCCGCATTCCGTGTTGTCGCATCGTACCACCTTGCCGAAGAACTGCATCCTGCCCGTTCCGCACTTGGGACACGTGCAGCCGGAATCCTTTTTCCCGAACAGCTTTTCGCACGACAGCAGTTCGGAGGTGATGGATGTCGCATATTCCTCAATCTCCTTGCGGAACTTTCCGGCAGGTACCTCTCCGCGTTCGATGCACGCCAGTTCCTTTTCCCATTCGCCGGTCATGGCTACGTCGGCAATGCGCATGGTCTTGACAATGGAATAGAGGGCAAGCCCTTTTTCTGTGGGCACAAGGCATTTCTTCTGCCTTGTCACATATTCGCGGGCAAAGAGCGTTTCAATGACGGAGGCACGGGTGGCGGGGGTTCCGATACCGCAGTCCTTCAGTGCCTGACGCAGTTCCTCGTCCTCGATTTCCCTGCCGGCCGTTTCCATCGCCGAGAGCAGGGTGGCTTCCGTATGGAGAGGCTTGGGCTTGGTCTTTCCTTCCGTCATGGAACAGCCGCTGAGGTGCAGCAGTTCCCCTTCTTTCCAGTCCGGAAGTATCGTCTCTTCCTGTTCTTCCTTGCAGACGGCACGCCATCCGGCCTGTTTCACTACATGACCTTTGGCTGAGAACACCACGCCGGAACATTCCACCGTGACGGCTGTCACGTCCTTCACGCATTTTTCCGAAAAGGCTTCTATCATGCGTCCCGCTATCAGATGGTACACCTTGCTTTCATCTTCGGAGAGGAACAGGGGCTTTTCTCCCGTAACCAGCAGTGCGTGATGGTCTGTCACCTTGCTGTCATCAACGCTTCTTCGGGTAGGCTCCGGCTTTTGCGGGATTTTGTCGCTCCATTGTGAGAGCCTGCTGATGAAAGCCAGCAGTTTTGGTATTTCCGCAAAGACATCTTCCGGGATGTATCGGCTGCCGGTTCGGGGATAGGTGACGAGTTTCTTCTCATAAAGTTTCTGCGTGATGTCGAGTGTTTGCCCTGCCGTGAACCCGTACTTCGTGTTCGCATCCTTCTGGAGTGTGGTCAGGTCATACAGAAGCGGTGTTTCTTCGGTTTTCTCCTTTCGTTCGACTTTCACGACAGTAGCCGTGTTGCTCTCCTTTACATTATTATATAGGGCTGTTGCGGTTGCCTTGTCCTTCCATTTCTCCACCGACGGCATTTTCACGACTCCGTCACTGTCCTGTACTTTTGCCACGATATGCAGCTGCCAGAAGGCTTCGGGAGTGAAACGGCGGTTTTCCCAATAGCGCTCACAGATCATCGCCAGTGTCGGCGTCTGGACACGTCCCACCGAGTAGGTTCCGCGTCCGGCTGCGATGGACAGTGCCTGCGTTCCGTTTATCCCCACCAGCCAGTCGGCTTCACTTCGGGCTTTGGCGGCATGGTAAAGGTTGTCATACCTGCTTCCGTCTTCAAGGTGTTTCAGTCCCTCACGGATAGCCTTGTCCGTCAGGCTGCTTATCCACAGACGCACGAACGGGACCGTACAGCCGATATAATGATAGAGGTATCGGAATATCAGCTCACCTTCGCGGCCGGCATCGGTCGCCACAATAATCTGCTCGCTGTCCTTGAACAGTCTGGTGATGATTTTTATCTGGGCGACCACGCTGCTGTCCGCCTTGTATCCTTTTTCCGTCCTTACCTGTCGGGGAACAAGCGTGAAGGTTTCGGGAATGATGGGCAGATTGCTGCGTACAAAGCCGTGCAGGTTGTATTCTTCCGGCATGGCGGGCTGGACAAGATGTCCGAATGCCCATGTCACATTATAACCGTTTCCGGTCAGATAACCTTCCTCTCGCTTGCCGGCACCCACGATGCGGGCAATTTCACGTGCCACACTGGGCTTTTCTGCTATGATTGTTTTCATACTGATTTGTTTTTATTCTGTTTTTTATGTTTTTGGATTTAGTGGTGTGTGGGGACTATACTTTCATGCCTTTGTTTTTCTTGGGCTTTTCCTGCTGCTGCTTCTGTGCGTCATCCTTCGGGGCTGACTGTCCCTGCTGCAGCGGCTCCTTGATGTTCTTGGTCGCCTCGTTCGTCTTGCCCTCGCTGTTTACGGCTACCTGTGTCCGGCTTTCGTTCGACGGGGCGACTTTCTGGGCATTGTCCGGATTTTCATCGTAGCGGTACGGGCGTCCCTTTTCCGGATTGAACTTGACATACATGATGGCGTGCTGCCCCTGCTTGTCCGTCACGTTCTCCAGTCTGATGGTCTTGCCTGCCTTGTAGTCCGCCTGCTGCTGTTCCGTCAGGGGCTTGCCGCACCATTTGGTGATGCCGCGGATGCTGCCGTCCTCGTTCGTCCATGTGTTCCTTTTCTGCTGCTTCGCATCCTGCTTTTCAGCGTCGTTCATGTCCGGTCCCAGTTCCGGCAGTTCCGTGTTGTCCTGTTTCTGTACGGTACGCGGGGACTTTCCGGTGCCCGGCACGAACTCGACTCCGCGCTGTTCCACATTCACCTGCAGGGTCGTTACGAACTTCCTTCCGTCATTGCGTTCCACCAGCTTGTCTTTTACCGGCAGCCCCGCACGGAGCATTTCCTGCTCCTGTTTGGTGATTTCAGTCTTTCCGATTCTTTCCGGTATGCGTACCTTGCTGGCAGGGACATCGGTGATTTCGTTCGTCTTGCGGTCAATGCTGATGTACGAGGGGATAATCTCTCCGGTTTCCTTGTCCACAAGGTCAATCACACGCCCCATGTTGCCGGTAGCCTTCAGGTTCCTTTTGTCGTATTCCGAGAACTTGTGTCCTTTGTATTCGTCAAGTTTCTGTTCCTTGCGGATGAAATGCGGTACAAGACCGATGCTGCCGTCCTCGTTTTTCCTGAATGACAGGCGGGCGTCCAGTTCAAAGGTTTCCTCCCCGAACTTTGGGGACACTTTCACCAGATCCGACTTGCCGTAGTTGAGCATCTTCTGCAGGTCACCGGACTTTTCAAGCTCCTCACGGTCGATGCCCCATTTCTCTTTCAGTTCCTGCCAGTTGATTGAACTCTCGTCAATGGGCTGATAGCCTTGTCGGGTCTGAGGCTTTTCCTGCGTTTTTTCCTGTTTCTGTTCCATGTTTTCCTGTTTTTGGGTTTCACCCTGTTCCTCTTTCTTCTCTTTTTTCTCTTCTTCCGCCTGCATCTGATAGGGGAATGTGTCCACCTTGTGCGGGGCAAGGATGTCCTTGTTCTGATAAGGATTCTGCAGCAGGTCCTTCATCACTCCCAGAAGCGAATCCACCTGATCTGCCGCTATGCGGTAGAAACCGAAGCGGCTGGGTTCCTTGCATTGCCGGAAGAAGTTTTTGAAAAAGTTGTCGAGCATGTCGCCATGCTTGTCGAACAGTAGAAAATCCTTTGCGTTGTCCAGCCTTGCCGGAGTCCGCTTGGGCGAGCCGTCCGCATTAAGGCCGGCTACCACGCTGATTTCGCCCGTCTTTTCGTCACGGACTATCAGCACGTCCTTTTCGTCGCTTTTCTTTGCCATTTGAATAATTTTTAATTGTTATTTATTAAAGAAATTATGGATACGAGCCTTGTAGAACTCGACATCGTCCTTCTGGAAGTCCTTTACGTGTTCCGACAGGAATTTCAGCACGTCATCTTCGCTGTAATAGGTCTTCTTGCCCAGTATCTTGTAGGGCAAGGCTCCCGTGCTGCGGTAGCGTTGCAGTGACCGTTTGCTTATCTGGAGCAGCAGGCACAGGTCCTGGTTGTCAAAGAGCCGTATCCTGTCCGGCGTGTGTTCCCGTTTTTCCGGTGCTTTCAGGGCAAGCAGCATCTCGTCCTGACGTTCAAGCCTTTCAAGGATGGTTTCCATCCACTGTTCGAACAGTTTCTTTGTCAGCAGTTCCATGTTCATGTCCTCCTTCCTTTCGGCTGCCTGCCGTTTCCGGTGGGCAGTCTGCTGTTATGGTGCAGTTCATCGAGTGTCCTGCCGTCCTCCCGGATGGTATGGGAGTCAAGAATCCTCCGGATTTCCGAGAGCCTGTACTGGCATTTGCGCCGCAGGACCACGTATCTGATACGGTGATCATCCCTCATGCGCTGCAAGGTCCGCTTGCTTACGCCCAGTTCTCTGGCGGCTTCATTCGTGTCGAGAAGCCTGTCCGTATTTTCACGTTTCATCGCCTCCCTGATTTCACGGACATAGCCGGCCACTTCTGCTATCTGTTCCATCATTGCCTTGTATGCGGAACTTTCCATCGTTATCACTTTCATGTTCTGTCTTTTTTTCTTGTTCCTGCGGCAAAGTTCAGCAATAAACAAAAGGGGCTTTAACAACTCACTACGTGGCTCACGTGAGATTTTTTTGAGAAATGGCTCCGTTACCCGGACAAACGGCGCAACAAGTTGCCAGTTAGCGGAATATGGAATCTTTTTCCGCCTGCGTCGTTACCTTTGCACGGAACTAAAATCAAATTCTTATGGAAACGGTATCTATTGAGAAAAAGACCTTCGAGGAACTGATGGCGCAGTGGGACGCCTTTGTGGAAAAAGTGACCGCCTTGCAGCGCAAGGGGGACGGGAAACGCCTTGCCCGTTGGCTCACGGGCGACGAAGTGTGTAACCGGTTACGGATAAGCCAGCGCACCTTGCAGAAACTGCGTGACAAGGGATTCATCGGCTATTCACAGATCGGGCACAAGTTCTTCTACAAGCCGGAAGAGGTCAAGCGGCTGATTCCGCTTGTAGGCATAATCCACCCCGGCGGCAAATAACCGAATATTCACCACTAAATCCGAAGTAACATGATGAAATTTTTGTATTTATTACTATTTGTACGTATATTTGTAATTTTAAAAAAGCAAATTTTTATTTTAAAATTAAACAACTCTTTTTGTATATGGAAAATAATGAAAGTATTGAAGAAAAAATTAATTGGAAAATGATAGACCAATTACATAATGCTACAATAAACTTTTCTAAAAACAGTTTGGAAATAAAAAAACTTGTATTTGTTGTGATTGGAATTTCTACACCTTTAATTATTAACTTATGTAACAATCAATTGAATAAGGCTTTATTTATTTCATTGTATATTATAATTGGCTTATTTTGGATTTTAGACTCTTACACATACTATTATCAAAAGAAATTAAGGAATAATATGGAGTCGTATATTGCGAAAATTCGTAATACGAATTTTGACAATTCCACAAAAAGATTAGTATTAATATTTAAGTCCTTATTTAACTGGTCTCACGCTTGTTTTTATGGAGTATTAACAGTAATAACAATACTATTACACATTTTATTTTCTTATCACATTATTGGATGAATATTTTTATTAGCTATACTGTAAAAGATAAAGAAGTTTCATTGAATAATTTAAGGGCTATTTCAATAAAGCTAAAACAGATTGGCAATGTATATATTGATATAATCAATAACGACTCACTCAATAAACAAGAACGAGTTTTTTATGAATTGGATAATAGTGATATAGTAATATTAATTATCAGCCCTAGTGTATATCAGTCCAAATGGGTTAATATAGAACTTGAAAGAGCCAAAAAACTATTAATACCAATTGTACCTTTTACTATAAAAGAAATAAAGACGCTAGATTTAGATCTTATTAATAAAATGTTACTCCCCCCCCTCTCAAAGACTACCTAATTTTTTTGCAAATAAGATCTTATTGTATCTAAAAATTGATGTAAACCTCAAATAAATGATAACGACTGTCACTATAAGCCTTATAGTGACAGTCGTTATCATTGTATATAGAAATTAGTTTTCAAATGCTTGTGCACACAATTACCGGTAATGTTTCACTGAGTGTGTCTGAGGCAAGTTTGCCTTAGAAGTGATGATGCAAAGTTAATAGACAATTAGCGATGAAGAGGACTCACAAATGGTAATATTTGCAGGAAACAATATTATTTTTTAAAGAACAAATTCATAAACCGTTGTTCTTCCCCCATTTGTCTTATTGATTCTAACCAATTATATATCTGCCTACTACAATATTTAGGATTGCCATTTTTATCCTTCTCATTTTCAAGAGCAATGGCCATTAATGCGAACTCATTCTCTAGATTTGTATCAAATACGCCCAAATCATCTGTATTTATTGATACTGACATTTGGGGACATTCATGAAGTTTTTGCGCATCAGTTTCAAGCTCTGCATTATAAAATTTTGTTATAGGATGTTCAACATATCGTTCAAAATCGCCTATTTTCAGATTTGATGTTGGATTCGTTTCTATCGCTATGTGTTTTTCTGCGATATCAAATCGCATCTTTGTTTGCAAATTACTTATTAGTTTGATATATTCTAAAGAAACTCTAAATTCTTCAGATACAGAACCACGTCTTTTTACTCCTGGATCAAAGTGATATTGAAAATATAAGTTTCTTGCATCCTCAACTTGCCTTGCAGCATCAAATACCTCACCTTCATTTACACCGCAACGTTCCCAAAAGGTTAAAGGATTATTGAAAATACATTTATTTTCAATATTATTCTGGTTATTTTCAGGATCATCACCTCGCAATAACCATGACTGATAATATATATGCGGAGGAATATGTTTACCATTCATATATATATCACTAAACAAACGCCAATAGTTATTCTCAAGTTCTTGGATTAAATGTAATGAAACATGAATATTATAGTGTTTAATCTGTATAAGTAACCAAGATAGATTATCTAAATAATCCAACTTAGACAAGACAATACACCTGTTTCTTTTCTCATAATATCTATAAGCATCAATTCCCAAAACAAGTCCATGACCAATTCTATCTCCTCGGCCAAAATGTAAAAATTTTATCACCTCATCAATGGCCCTTAATCCATCTGCTATATCAAGAAAATCTTCACCAACATGATAAGTATAACCCAATGGATTCCTTTGTACATTTCTAATCATATAATCTTTATCTTCATACGAATAATATTTCAAATACCTAAAAGCATGAGCAAATATCTCAGGCCTTACACCAATTTCTGAACTCGCAGCATCAATACCAATTATCCGATTGGAAATAGAACAAAATTCTTTACGTATAATATTTATTGCCTGTGCTTGCCTTCGTATTTCATTTCGTAACTTATAAAAACGTGGCCTTAGCATAGCTGTATCTTCATCTTCAAAATAATTAATCTCAGACTTAGGTTTCTTAATAAAATGTAAAATATAGTAAAAATTATCTGTTACAATTTTGCAGTTATTATTTTTGTTAAAATAAAACAAATTGCATACTGGAGTAATAAATTGTGGAGACAGAGCTACTTTATCACAATTCTTTATAATCTGTATATTAGCCTTCACACTATTTTTAGGAGATATTCTAGCTTCCAGATAATTAACATGCTGATTTTCAAATACATTAGAAATAGCACTACTAACTAATAGTTTCTCATAAATAGAATTATGTTTTATGAATTGGCATTTTCGATCTTGATACTCTTGAAAGTTTGCGAATCCTTGAGCTTTGTTAAGTTGAACTAGTTCTTGTCTAATTTGAGATTTTATGACAAGATAGGCATAAAATAATATAGCTAAACCTTTATATTTCTTTTTTCCTGCATATATTTTAGAAAACATTTTATACATAATCCATCTCTCCCCAGAATGAATTACATTAATATATGCATTATGCTCATAATTTTGTTCTGACAAATCAGTTTTAATTGCATAATCTACACATTCACCCATATATTTTCGGCCACAAAGTTGTTGTAAGAGAGTTGTTAGATTTATTAAATCTGGAATAAAAATGGCAATATCTGTATCTGACGTAGCTCGTAAAACATTATTAATTAGATTATCAACACTATCATTACTAGTAGTACAATGATTAACAGATATTTTATCTTCATTAAATATAACATTTTCTCTTGTAATTTTGTTTTTGTCATTGCTTGATATATCACTGCATGATGTATCTATTTTTATTAACTTCATAAATAAGTATATACGAATAGCATATGCCTTAACATACATCATATAGTTAGAACTATATCGCTGATACGTATATACATTTGATAACGCCAACTTAGATTTATGTAATTGATCAAAATCTATCTTACGATTCCTAATATCATTCATTAATGACAACCAACCGATTTGGAAATTTAAGGATGAGCCCCAAAGATGAAAATGAAGTTCGGACAAACCACGATTATATATAGTATTGAGCATTCTATTGTTAGTCTTGATTGTAGGAAGCCAAGCAAAGAAATGTCTCGTTCGTTTACTTATTAAATCAGAATTTGCAAGATAAGCTGTAGTAAACATATCTTCGCCCAAACATGATGCAAGTTCCCGCCAATATAGTAGTTGGGAGAACTCACACATTACATCATTATTATTTTCTACTAATATATTATTAGTAAAATGAAGTAAAGAATTAAATATATTGCAATCGCTCTTCTCACGTGTACGTGAATCTATGGCTTTATACCACTCTGCATGTGATTTATTATCAATATTTTTCAACTCATCACGGTTGTGATTAAAATCTATAGTCTCAGCTATATCTATATTATATGAATCATAATTGCCTGATATATAATCATATCCGTCAATTTGATATAAACTTCTAATTATTCTTTCCGGATTCTGGCGAAGAAATAATATTTGAATTGTCTGAATTAAATTTTTCATCAGATGAATTATTATATATATTCATAAATATTTGTTTATATAACGAGTTCTCATTTATTTTTTCTAGAAAATCAAGAATTACTCTCATATACTTAAATTCGATAGCTGTGCATATCCGAAAATCATCTCCCACATATCTATAATATTTAAAGTTTGAAAGTTTTTCAATAAAATCAACTATTTTTTCAAATATCATATCACTTTGGCAATTATATATACTATCTTTTTTATTAATATTCCCCAAATAATCTTCTAATTGTTCTATAATATCAAAGTTCATTATGGCAGAATTTTCAATAACAGCGTCTCGAAAATGTGCGTTATCATTAGTTACTACTTTATCTTGATTAAGCATTCTATATATAATAGATCTTTTCTTCCCTTCTTTGTCTCCAAGACGCTCAACAATATTAAAAAAATCAAAGAAATCCTTTTTGATTTTTATTCCAACCTTTTCTATATAAGTTATATATGTAGAATCTGTTTGTAAATATACATATTTCCTATATAAATTATAATATCTAATGACATTCAACAATATTGAAATAAAATTGAACGTTATTGTATTATTATCGCTATAACCATAAGATGGAAATGAATTATAATAACACAATTTTGAAGATCGAGCAAAATGCGGTTCTGTATAATAAATAGTTGAAAGCAAAAAGAACTCAAATATATTAAATTTTATAATTTCTTCCTCCGTTGCATTTCCTATTCTTTGTATTTTGAGGGTATCCTTATATAAAGAATTCAATATGGTTGTTGAAGTAACTCCAGCATATCGTTTTCTTACTTCTTTTGAATCAATATTTATATTCAACATACAATTCCCAAGCATTATTTCATACTCAAATATATGATTAATGTTATTAACAGCTTTATATAGAACAGATTTGTTTTGATAATTAATAAATAATTCCGAGTGTTCTTTGAGGCTTGACACTGTAATCATATCCTGAAATCTATTATATAAAAGTATAGAGTATATAGTTTTAATTGCAAAAACTAATCTTGTAATTGATGGTTCATCGATGCTCATCAAAGCATCTAATACAGAATAAACATCTGCGATATACACGTTAAAACCACGATTATAAAGCTCTACAATTTCTTTATTAACAAAAAATACCTTATCTATTTTATCCTTATATTCACGATATAAGTAATCTATAATAAATTTATTTATTCTACTCGAATCACATGCTTCTACATCTTTGATAAAAGCATATTGCCCTGCTGTTAATTTATCTAGACACCAAGATTCAATGAAATAGTGTTTAAAAACTTTTCTATTCTTATATTCTATCGCTTTACGGTCTTTTTCGTCTGTAATAGTATGTAAAGGCTGCATTTTAATAAGCATTGCTACAAAATTCAACAATTCTCTTAAATTACAAGGTACTATCATGCTATTATTGTAATTAGGAGTATTATAGAACATGATATGAGTCATAGCATATATCATTTTTAATACAGCCTCTTGTATTGATAAACCTTTTATATTACCAACATACAGTCCTTTAATATCTAGTTCAACCTCTGAAATTTCATTATATGTTGGAATATTCAAACGATGCGATAATGGCAAGAATTTTATAAGATACCGAGAGACCATATCATCTATCTGGTCCATACTATTTTTATTATTGAAGTCTTCCAAATATTTTTTTTTAATAAGATCTGACAGTTGTACAAGCTTAACACCCATCAATATCAAAACATTATCAATAATAAGATATTTACGAATTTGTTCAACCATATTATAAGTATGATTTGTTTGTACATCAAGGTCATCAATTGCTATCACTAGCATTTGTTCTTTTTTATCATCCTCAGACCTAAAGTATTCAAGATAACACTTAACAAGCTCCTCCATTGTATTATGCAAATTACTTCCAGAAGCTAATTTTGACAATTGTTCTACAGCATCATTACTCTCATAAATAAAATTATTGGACTTGGTACAGTCTAAAGCATCTTTAACATTTTGAAATTTTTTAACGAGTAGTCTTTTTTTCTCTAAATTTTCACCATCAAAGCTATGTTTACTACTGTTAACATCCTCCTTAAAAGATTGGAACATGTGAGCTATAACAATTTCAATTATATTACTTTGTTCATCTAAATACGAAGGATCAATTATTGGAAGTTGAGTATTATACGATATATTTGTTCTTTTAATAACAGCAGGCAAAGATTTACCTCCTTGTTTGTCTAATGAATAATATATAGATTTAAGGCACGAGGTTTTACCTGATCCGCGCTCGCCAATAAATGCAATAATATTATTTTTCTCTCGGTTATATTTAGAATTTTCTTTTGTAATAGGATCTGAAATATCAGAAATAAGAGAAAAAGCTCTCTCATATATATCTTCAAATATTGATTCTTTCAAAGTGTTCTCATCTCTTAAATCCTCAAATTTAGATCTGGTTTCATCTCCTAAAGTAAAAGTAAGCTTTTTCATATGCATATTTATTCAATCATTACATAAACAAAGATATCATAAAATAACAAGAAACGATAAAATATAGTAAAAAAAAATCAGATTTACATAAAGATGTCAGGAGAAAAGTCAATAACAATGAAGCTAATAAGTACCACATAACTATATTTATATCAAAGTAACACATGAAAATTAAATAAATAGTGATGCTTGATGCCCATTTTGTATCGAAATTAGTTCACTCAAACATATTATATCTAATAATAAAAGAGCATTATAATACATTTCCAAAAAGCTAAAGTTAATCCTGCAAGCTATTTATTTAAGTTTTTGCAACTAAAATTTATTGATGAATGAAATCAAGATCAAAAACGAATATATAAAATGGGATATCCTAATCAATAATTTATCTAACTTACCGAAAAGGAATATTATATTATTACACTGAACAATGAATTATATGTAGTAACTCAAGTGAAATTATTTTGAGAAATGGCTCCGTTACCTGGACAAACGGCGCAACAAGTTGCCAGTTTTCAAAAATCCATTGCTTTACGCATGTTATGTCTTTTATTTGCAGCAAAACAATTTTCAAACGATAACTAAAAAAGGAGGCAAAATGGAATTTGTAGGAATTGAAAAACAAATGTTTGAGGAAATGGTACGAAAGTTCGAACAGTTCGAGCAAAAGGTTATGGAAATTTGTAACCAAAGGAATGACAAGAAATTAAACAAATGGATGGACAACCAGGAAGTATGTAATTTTCTGAATATATCTCCGCGTACTTTACAGACTTTACGCGATAACGGAACATTACCTTTCTCACAGATAAAACACAAAATGTTCTATAAGCCCGAAGATGTACAGAATATTGCAATAAGAATAAAAAACAATCCTCGTACCACTAAAAAGAGAGTCTAAATCTTATAAGATTACACAACCACTAAATCCAAATAAAAGATGAATGATTTTAATACTGACAGTAATGCATGGATTCAACACATTATGGAAAGTTTTGAACGCATGCGAAACAGAATTGAGAATATGGCTCTAGCAAACCGTCCATTATTGGATGGAGAACGTTATCTGACAGATAAGGAAGTGTCAATTCTATTAAGACTCAGCAGAAGGACACTTCAAGATTATCGTAATGAAGGAATAATATCATACTATCAATTAGGTGGTAAAATCCTATACAGAGAAAGCGACATTGAAAAAATGCTTCAGGAAAATTATAAACAAGCTTATAAAACAAGATAATTCTAATTGAAACGGCAAGAGCCGATAGCTGAAGGTACCGTCCTACTCCGCTATCGGCTCTCATTACAATTCACATTTTAACATTTTACATTAACCCCTTTTTGATTAATAAAGCAAAAGAAATTTTTTGCTGATGTATTCATAGCTCTATATATCAAAAAATTCCGTAATTGACAGGCTACATAAGTATCCAATTGGAAAGCCAATGCAAAAATCATTTCCACACTATAAAGATTTTCATAGAACCCATCTTTTCGTTTAACACGTTTTTCGACTTCTCCTGATTTCAATATACCCTTTTTATAGATGGCTCGGACTGCAGCTCTGAAAGTAGGTGCTATAATGTTAAAAAAATCCACTAACTCCGGCTCATTCATCCAAATATCAGAAGTACATTTTGTTTGAATTTTTATATTTCCATACCCGTCAATGGCTATTTTTCCTCTTTCCATACGTTAAATATTATCGGGGTTGATTATATGTTTTCTTTTCTCCATTAGTTTATCCATATCTTCTGAAATCTTGTCATCTGTAACTTTTGCGTATCCTTGTGTCGTTCTGATATTTGTATGTCCCATCATTTTGGATATGCTTTCCATAGGAACCCCTGCAGAGACCATCAGGGTACCAAAAGTGTGACGACTTTGATGATATGACAGGTTATGTTTGAACTGATGGGAAAATCCCAACTCATGTATTTCAAACCAAATCATATCACGTATTGGTAACGGGAAAATGGGTTTACTGTCATCTGTCGTATTATACAAGGATATTATCTGCTCTGCTATCGGATGCAACGGAATAAACGACTCAACGCTTGTTTTCTTACGATAAGTTCTGATATATTTCCGCCCTTCTGCAGTTGTACCAATATGATGCGGATAAAGATTGCGTACATCAACATAAGCCAAACCGCAAAAACATGAAAATATAAAGGTCCTTCTTGCCAGTTCTTGTAATGGATCTGGTTTAGGACTGCTCATTATCTCCTGAAGTTGTTTCTTGCTTATATACATAAGCTTTGCGGGTAGCCTCTTTTCATATTTTATATCATCCAAAGGATTATATCTCAAAATTCCGTTGTCCACAGCAAGATAGACCAGGCGTTTCAGCCAACAAAGACAATGGTTCCGGTATGACGACTTATGAGGGTAATTTGTTTTCAGATACAAAACGTAATTAATACCGAATTCTTCGGTAATATCTGTAAAAAGCATGTCCTCCTTACCCAGAGAACGGATATACTCACCCAAGTAGTAATGATACATTTTTGATTGCCGGTAACTGGAAGTTGAATCTATTTGAATGGAACGGATTTTTAGATTTTCCCGTTCCACCTCTCCTGCCTGTAATATATACTTCGGGATACCGACAGCTCCAGTCATGGC
>ERZ860148.853-NODE-853-length-21774-cov-3.812146_pt1 | contig 21774 bp, 20 predicted proteins | sample MGYA00509981_ERZ860148 | MGnify/ENA primary metagenome ERZ860148 (study PRJEB30046, sample SAMN00715199) | human gut metagenome | study: EMG produced TPA metagenomics assembly of the A metagenome-wide association study of gut microbiota in type 2...
AATACTATCATGAATACACCGATTGCTATAAACACGAGCACGAGTCCGCCTGAAAGTGAGTCTGCGAAGGTACTCTTGGTGTTCAGTGAGCTGATTATGATTGCCGGCACTGCGCAGAGTATGCAGAGCATGATACCCACTGTTAAAAGCATCGCATGTGTGGAGCGGTAGCTTTCCTTTCGCTCGATGACCCAGTTTGCCGTCTCAAAATCTATGCAGTAAGGCTCTTGCTTCAGGTAGCTCCACTTGGATGAGATAGAGCCTGAAAAAATGAAGAAGCCGACTGCCACCGCGACACACAGGAACAGGAAGGTAATGCCGATTGCATCAGATGCGTCAGGTGAAGCGAGTGAACGCGGAATGCATTCGCTGAATATCGGTCCAAGGCTTGCGAGGATGCAAAGCAGCACTCCAAACGCTGTGAGATATGCTTGTTTTGCCGAATCCCTGAGGAATGCGGCAGCAGTCTCGCGGGAGAGTGTTTTGGCAGCAGGCATTGCCTGACTGGGATTCACGAAGCTCTTGATACCGAGTGAGTCAGCAAGCTCGTCAAGATTTCCAAACTCTGATATGACTATGCCTATGGCTTCGTTGTCAGATTTGCCCTCTGATATTAATTCGTTGTATTTATCCTCCATCATCTGATAGAGCTCATATTTGGCTTTTTGCACCTCGGGGGTATTCGGGAGGTGCGAAAACATATTTTCCAGATAATTCTTTATAGTTTCCATAAAATGTCTCCTTTAAAATCGAATAAATTTGCTTACTACATCAAGCGTCAGCTTCCATTCCTCGCATTTCATCCTGTAATACTCTCTGCCGGCATCAGTAATCTGATAGTAGGTCCGCCTTTTACCGCTTGCATTGTCGCTCGAAGAGAACGATGAGATATAACCGTTTTTCTCAAGGCGGGTAAATGCAGAGTATAGAGTTGTTTCTTTTATGACGTATTTTTCCTCGGATATCAGCTTTATCTGCTTTGAAATCTCGTAGCCGTAGGACGGTTTGTCGAGAAGCAGGTAGAGGATGATGGTATCGTTGTATCCGCGGATAACATCGCTGCTTATATTGACCATTGTTCACCTCCTGTTTTAAGTGTTTAATTTCATCAGGCATGTTAAAATTATTCAATACTACGTGTAACGTACTACGAGTGTCATACTATGTCTGTCGTAGTAAACATATCACATGTTTTTTTTCGTGTCAACCGTCATTTTAGAATAAATTAGTTCTCACCGTAATTTTAAAATAATTAGTTCTCACTGTAAGTCTGTATAAAATTAGTTTTATAAAAAATGTTCCGGATAGTTGCTATTATATTAAAAAGTTAGCCACTCCGTACAAGAATTAGCGGTAAAATACGTTGACATACATCATATCTTTTGCTATAGTCTTTTAAAGCAAAGGCGATTAATTAAATACACACTACCTCTGAGGGAGTAGTTCGCGTATTCTTAAATATACGTGGTTTGTCAACAGACCGGTCAATAGACCTGGCAAACATTAAAGAATGAGACTCAAGTATGCAGCACACAATAAAGCTATATAAGCCATATAATTATAGCTTTATAAGGTTTCGTGTCTGCATGCGAGGGTCTCATTTTTTCATATGGGAGAATTTAATCGCCGCACACTAGGCAAAAGGGAGAAAAATATGGTATTATTTATTGAAATCCTGCTCATAGGAGTAGGTTTGTCAATGGACGCCTTCGCAGTATCCATCTGCAAGGGACTTGGAATGACAAAGGTAAACAGAAAGCAGGCGCTGACAATCGGTCTGTATTTCGGAGGATTTCAGGCGCTCATGCCGTTTATCGGCTATATGCTGGGCATCCGGTTTGAGAAGTACATCACAAGCATTGACCACTGGATAGCATTCATTCTGCTGGGATTTATCGGTGGAAAGATGGTTTATGAGGCAGTAAAGGAAAAGGATGATGACGCGGTCGTGGAAAAAGACCTGGCGCTCAATCAGGGAGAGATGCTTCTGCTTGCAATTGCGACAAGCATCGATGCGCTGGCAGTCGGAATAATGTTTGCATTTACCTATGAGAGCTTAAACATCTACTGGGCTATTGCAATCATCGGACTTACCACCTTTGTGCTTTCAATCATCGGAGTCATAGTCGGAAACTTTTTCGGCAATAAATATAAAAAGAAATCAGAGATAGCCGGAGGAATCATTCTCATACTCATTGGAGTAAAGATATTGCTTGAGCACCTGGGAATTATAAGCTTTTAAAAAATAGAAAATGGAGGATTCAACATGGAAAATTTCATCAATAATGCACCGTTTATAGTGGTGCTGCTTAGCCTCATAGTGGGCTTTGTATTTCTGGTAAAGGGCGCAGACTTGTTCGTGGAGGGCAGCTCAAGCGTGGCAAAGCGCTTCAAGGTACCGTCACTTATCATCGGATTGACAATTGTTGCGATGGGAACCTCACTTCCTGAAACCGCAGTCAGTGTGGCAGCATCCATAGCACACAATAATACGCTTGCAGTCAGCAACGTGACAGGCTCAAACATATTTAACCTCATGGTAGTAATCGGTGTGTGCGCTTTGATGACACCGGTAGTGGTGGACGGAGCATCCTTAAAAAGGGATTTTCCATTCTCGATGATATGTGCCATTTTACTTCTTGTCATGGGAACAATCGGCATGACACTCGGCAGAGTGGATGGAATAATACTGCTCGGCTGCTTTGCAGGATACATTTTCTACCTTGTCAGACACACATTAAAACAGAACAGGCAGTCATCAGATGAGGAGGTCGATGAGATACCTCTCATCTCAATGCCAAAAGCAGTGATTTTCATTCTAATCGGAGCTGTCGGTATCGCAGTAGGCGGAGATGTCGTAGTAGACAGTGCAAGCCGCATAGCGATTGACCTTGGAATGAGCCAGACACTCGTCGGACTGACCATCGTATCTATCGGAACATCGCTTCCGGAGCTTGTGACATCAATAGTCGCAGCCAGAAAAAACGAGGTCGATATGGCGCTCGGAAATGCCGTCGGCTCATGTATTTTCAACATACTCATGGTGCTCGGAATTGCATCAGCCATCAGCCCGATAGCATTCATACAGGAAAATATCATAGATATTATTGTGCTTGTGGTATTTTCGCTCATCGTGTGGGTTATGGCATGGACAAAGCGTGAGATAAAAAGAGGCGAGGGCATCATCATGCTGCTAATGTATGCAGCATATACAGCGTATATTATTATACGATAGGGTAAAATACCTTTTGAACCTTTAATGCATAATATTACTTAGAAAATGTGCAGATACTTATTGAGTATCTGCATATTTTTTAGTCAAATATATGCATAAAGGAGGAAAATATGCAACAAAATATGTCAATGCAAAATATATCAATAGTAAATAGAAAATTTCCCACAAATTTTACACAGCCACCTCAATATATTTTCAATTATTTGTTATGCTTATAAGTGCAGAAATAAAGATTACAAAACATGTACGAATATTTTTATGAAAAGCAGACTATAATTTATGATTAAGTAACAAAACAGGAGGCAATAATTTGACATACGATGAGATAAAAAAGAATAAGGAGGTCTGTGAATGTTTAAAGAAAGGGAATGAAAACCTTGGAGTATTGGGCTTTACAGACCATTCGGCAGCTCATTGCACAATGGTAGCCAAAAGAGCAGCATATATATTAAAGAAATTCGGTTACAGCGAATCTGATATTGAAATGGTAAAAATCGCGGGATTTATGCATGATATCGGAAATGTGGTAAACAGAAGCCGTCATGCGGAATATGGTGCAATACTGGCAAACGAGGTACTCAAAGGAACAGATATGAGTCTGAAGGATAGGATAACGGTTGTGTCTGCGATAGGACATCATGATGAGTCAACCGGAGGGGCAACGGATCCTATTTCAGCAGCACTCATCATAGCAGATAAAACCGATGTGCGCAGAAACCGTGTAAGGAACAAGGCAAAAGAAAATTTTGATATACACGACAGGGTAAATTATGCAGTAACAGATGCAGCTCTTAAAATAAATATGGATAAAAAAGTCATAGCGCTTAATCTGCAGATTGATACGAAAATCTGCTCTATGTATGAGTATTTTGAAATTTTCCTGGGTCGAATGATGATGTGCCGTGGCGCAGCAGAGGTGCTAGGTGCAACTTTTAAGCTTACGGCAAATGGTTCGAAGGTGTTGTAGAAGTGTATCTACAACATTTGAACTACATATTTTGCGTAAGTTTTCTGTAATTCAGATGCACGACGTCTGCTAATGGGAATTTCTAAACCATTCTTTAAAATGACGCACTTGGAAGTAATAGTGCGTATATATCTTAAATTAACAAGATAACCTCTTGAAGGAGAAACAAATCCATATGGCATAAGCTGTTTTTCAACATCAGATAAAGTGGATCTTGAAACTAACTGATTGCTTGTCAGTTGGTATCTGATGCGAGACTTACTCTCTTTCATGGAGGTTATAAAAAGTATTTCATTTATTGGTACAAAGTTCTTTTCTCCCTCGGAATCAATTACTACAATATTTCCGGAACGACGGTTAAACTTTTTAAAAATACTACTGAATAGCCGGGATACAGAGGTATAATCAATAGGCTTTGTAAGAAACTGGAAAGGCTGCACATTAAAGCTTTCCTGCATATATTCAGGATAAAATGTGGTAAAAACAATAAGCAGATCGTCATCTACATCTCTAAGCTGCTTTGCCAGCTCCATTCCACTCAAATCAGGCATCTCAATGTCCAAAAGTACGACATTGTAGGAATGATTATTATATTCTGAAATTAATTTTTTGGCTGATGTATATGAGGAAACCGTAATATTATTGTCGGTTTCGATGGTGTATTGTAAAATGTGCTTTTTCAAAAGTTCTATATCTTTTATTTCGTCATCGCATATTGCTAGGTTAAGATTCATTTCCTGTTCCTCATAGTGATTTGATATGGATAGTATACCATAATTTGTGTTTACGTGTGAAAAATACTGTTTAGCTGCTCATAGGCACGATAACTGTTACGGAATATATGTCATTCTCATGCTGTATGACACAGAAACCGCCACAAGTTTCAGCCGAGTTTTTGACATTTTTAAGACCATATCCGTGAATGAAATCAGTACTTTCAAAATCCTCCGGAGCCTTATCGGAAGAGGTAATAACATATGTGTTGGCAACGTGAATTGAGAAGTTATCATCTGCAGTACGTATGGATACGTTAATCTTGGCATTTAGCTGGTTTTTACAGGCATTAAGCGCATTATCAAGCAGATTTCCAAGAATAATAGTCATATGATAGTCGTTTATCGGAAGTATATCATTATCAAATTTCAAATCAGTCTGTAAAGCAATGCCACGAGACTTCGCTTGAAGCAGCAGGTTACTCACAAAGGCATCTACTACGAGATTTCCGGTATTAATAGTGCAGTAGCGCGATTCTAAATCGTGCATGATCTCTCGTGAATAGGGAATTATGTCATCATATTTTTTATTATTAACGCAGCTTTCCATGTAAAATAGATGCTTTTTGGTATCATGCATAAAACTACGGATATTCTTGTAAGCCTCTCCGAGCTGCTGATATTTGCTGCGTTGAAATTCAAGCTGTTCTTTTTGAACTGCAAGCTGAAAACGAAGTTCCTCAGTATCAAGGACGTTGTATAGCAGGATATAGTTCATGAAGTTGATAAACAATACAAATGCAGTAAGAATGAAATAGGTTGATGGCAGATTTATATTCAGGTATAAAATAGGTTTTGACAAAAGCATACATATAGAAAGAACCGGTATGATCAATAAAATCATAGTATAGTTAAAAGAGTGAAAAAAAGCTGTCCTTTTCCACATCAAGTGAATAATCATTGAAAATAGAAACAGAAAAAGAGCAGCAAGCATGGAAATGCTAGAAAAAACAAAATTATCCATAACATCTGCTATAGGATTATAGGAATATATACTTGTTGTGATAAAATATGAAAAATTTTCAAAAACAGCACCAAGTATACAGTATTCGATTGATAAAAAGACTCTGGTTCTGATATTAGAAGAAAATAAAAAGCTAAGTAGTAATGTAAAAATTATGGAAACGCATATACGTATAACGGTTGCAAAATTGGAGGTATTTCCGGTTAGATGTAAAGTAAGTGCATTATAAGAAATATAGCCTGCAATATATATGGCAAGAACGGAGTAGTAAGGAAGCTTTGAATGCTTTTTCCCAAGTATGGTCTGAAAAAATATGAAAGCAGATATGCCGGCAAAAAAGGCATCAAATAGGTTTAATAATATGATTTTCATGAGGTCTCCTTTATTTGTATAGTTTTTTAAAATTAACTACACCATATTACTTGTTTATAAATTTATGTAATTTTAAACTGTTTAAAATATATCCGGCATAAAGACCTGTCATACATACGGTCAGACTTAAAACATTTGGATAAAGAACTTTATTCCAGTGTAGCAAAAATGAGAAAAATGTAAAGACAGAATCACCAATAAACAGAATAAGAACTCTTCGTTTAGCTGCTTTTTTCATAGTATCAGTAAAAGGTCTGTTCGGTGTGTCAACAGGTGAAATTATTAATATGAGTACCCAGCTGATTACAAATATTAATAATGAAATATATATAGGAATTGTTGACACAATGGTGTTAAGACTAATATACAATGCAAATACAGTATATGACAAGATAGTACATGTAATATGTCTCTTACAATGGTAGCCACCGGCTACAGCTCGTAAATATCCGGTTATAATAACATAGGTTATTGTGATTGCTGATTTATGTAAAATAAATCCGATTAAAATCAGGGTAAAGTTGTATAATGCAAAATTGAAGATATAATCAAAAATATATGCATATGAGTCGATATATTCAGAATCAATAATGCCGTTTGTAGCATATTTTTTTGATAATTTGTGTCCTAGTGATAACATAGTAGCTCTCCATAAAAAAATATATTGAATTATATCATAATACTTTTAGTAGAAAACGTTGTTGGGATAAACGGTTAAAAATAGGGAGTGAGTGGTAAATTTGACCGCTCACTCCCTATTTTCGACCGTTGAGCACAAATTTAGCGTGTTTAATGATTTATGTGGTAAAGTATTGATATCAAAAAATTGAGGAGGTAACAAAGATGAACAAACGAAAGAAAACAGGTATGTATTTGGGGAAGGTAATGTGCAAGTTCGCAGAGACTTTTGCGCCACAGGCATCAGGGCTTTGCAGGGGACAATATTATCAACCAAAAGAACCGGATAATATGAAATTGTTTGTAGCAAAATGTCAAGGCAAAAATGTATAAATGGAGGAAAAATAATGATGGGATTAAAAGGTAAATTGGGGACAGCTTTATTATCAGCAAGTATGTTAGGCATGTTAATTGGAACACCTGTACAGGCAGCAAGTAGCGTGTCAGGAAAAATTAATGGTTCAGTTTGCTCCGGTAGTGTGTCTTATGTGTATGCATCACCAGGAGGCGCAAAAAATGGAATACAGGCAAAAACAATATTCGGAAATGGCGGAACACTGAAAGTGACAGCATATGTATATTATAAGAGTAGTGGTAAAAGTTTTAAGAAATCATCATCAAATTCATCAGGAGGAGGCGGCGTGGCTACAATAGCCAGAAATGATGATGTAGGAAATGTTTATGGCGGTTCTGGAGTGCATTACGTAAAATCAGGTGCGTATACTTGGGAAGAAGAGACAAAAATAGATACAACATGGTAAAAGATACACAATGATATAATAAGGCGGTTTTTGTGGACCGCCTTATTAAGTAAAAGAGGGATTTTTATGAGGAACAAAAGAATTAAAGTATTGGTAATAATTATGCTTATGGCGATTTCAATAATGGGATGCGATAATGCGAAGGACTATAGTGGCGAGTATAATTTTGAAACAGATGATCAGTATTCATATGCAACAAGTATAGTATCATGGAAGAAATATCAGTCAGATGGTAATGGACAATACATTTTGATGAATGATTATATATATTATTACAACAATGAAACAAAGCAGATGAATCCATTGTGTAGTAAGGCAAATTGCCTTCATGATATGGAAAATGATAAGGAGAGACGAGGAGACTGCAATGCCTATTTGAATAGAGGTGGTGATACTGATGGAGCTTCATCTGATGTAGAAGATTCTGGGTATAAGTATATACAGTATTACGAGGGCAATATATATTACTTTATTGGATCAAGCCTATATAGTGTCAGTAAAGATGGTTCAAGTAAAAAGAAAATATATATGGTAGGAGATGGCAAGGAAGTTGGTAGCTGGCTCATCCATAGAGGAAAACTATATTATGGGCTTAAAGAGTATACTTATGAAGGGGAAAAAGTATATAAGAAGGGTATTATCAGCATGATAAAATTAGGAAAATCAATGGACGAGAAGAACTCTGAAGTTATATTTGAAACTGAAGATGAATTAAATCTTCAAACAATGGGAAATATACAAGCCTATAAGAATAAATTATTTTTTCAAGTATCGTGTAATAGCAAAGATTTCACTATGACTGACAATGAATCCTGGATAAAATCTCTAGAACCGAATTATTACATGTATGATGTTGATAGCAATCAATTGTCAGTAATTGATGTCCCTGACAAAAAAAGCAATACTGATGCTATTGGAGCGATAGCATTTTTAAAGGACAAGCTGCTTATAAAAAAATATGATGATATGCAAGATTTGCAATATGAGACACCGATATATGCAATGAACTATGATACGAAAGATATTTCTGTCTGGATGGACGGGATACCACAGGATTCAGGAATCATGACATATGATGATTATGTGATAATAGATGATGCAGACATACAATTTTTCAATAATGATAATACTGAATCATGTAATGTGAAAATATATTCTTCCGATGCAAAGCAGGTATCTGATTTTGAATATGAGCTGAATTCAGTAGGAACATTTGCAGGATTTGGTCCTGATGGAGTTTCTGTTGATGTTATTCAAAATGATACATCATGGAGTGTGTGTGAAATTAAATTTGATGATGTTAAAAAATGCAATGGTGATAAAATAACTCCTAAAATAGTTAATGTACGTGATTTTGGGGAGCTTAATAACATTGTATGGTAGTTTGGGGGATTTGTATTGTTTATTGGAGAAATAAAAAAATTAGTAAGAAATAAGAAGTTTATAGTTGTTGTCAGCATCATGCTGCTTGTAGAGATAATGACAATTATATACTGTCTTGGTGAGAAAAATGCGGAATATGTGGATTATAGAAATAGTCTGCAAAAAGAATACATAGAAACGTATGATATATTTATAAATGGCATAGATGAAAGAGCGCAGACACTTCTTTCGTCATTAGGAAATAATAATGATGTCTATTATAAGCGCAATATTGACAAAATGGTATCAGATTACAAAAGATTATCCGGTGTACAGATTGATCAAAAATATAATTGGGGTGTCGAAAAATACGCAGACTATACATACGGAATATTTTTTTGTATTGTATTTACGTTTGTTTGTATGGAATACATATATGTTTCAGAACGTAAAAGCGCAATGCTGGGTATTATTAGGGCGACCAAAGAAGGAAGAAGCAGAATTATTTTGTCAAAATGGACAGTGCTGGTTGTGATGACAGTTATTTTTTCACTTGTTCAGGAGATAATGGTAATTGTCTTTGATTCATTTATGTATTCAACGGGAAATCTTAAGTGTTCAATTCAGAGCTTACAGATATTCAGGGATTGTCCATATGAAATCAGTATGTTTACAGCGATTATAATCTCAATATTAAATCATTTGTTAATTGCAATAATTATTTGCAGTATTGTTTTTGTATGTTTTGTATCAATAAATAGCAGAATAATGGAGTGTGGTATTCCAATTGCTATTTTTTTATTAGAATTTTTGAGTTTAAACGATTCACCGAATAACATATTTTATGCATGGAATATGAAAAATGTTATTGGGGTGTATCAAAATCTTAATATTGCAGGAACCCCGGTTGATAAAAATTATGTTAATTTTATTGTGGGATTAGCGATTATTGTATTTGCAACGCTAATCGGAACCATATTGTTCAGTATACGCTATGTTAGTGAGATTAAGGTTGTGTTGCAATATATACGGGAAAAGATTCGTAATATTTTTTCACGGCTATTATGCGTTGAAAATATGTATGTTAATGAATTTTATAAGCTGATGATTGTACAGAAAAAATGGCTATTACTGTTGTTTTTATCTATTGGTATTATAGGTTCATATAAGACATATATGCCGGCCAATACTTATCAGAGTGCATATGAAGCGACATATCATATGTATTTGTCTGCTATACATGGAAAAATTGATGAGCAAACTGTGGACTATATTGAAAAAGAAAAGCAGTATATTCAAAGCGTGGAAAATCAGATAGAATTGGCGATAGAAAATAATGGAATTGACACAGCCGAGATAACAGCAGAGTTAGACAGTAGAAAGAGAGCGTTTGACAGATTAAATCAGCAATATGAAAAGATGACAGATGATGGCAGCGTTGGATATATGATAGACGAGATGAATTTGAATTCGGTAATGAAAAATTATAGGAGCGATATAATTATTTTTATGACCGTATCAATAGTGCTTGTTATGTTTATTTCGGGACTGTTTGCCTCTAAAGATGAAATGCAGGTTAGTCTGTTGCTAAAAACTTCAAAAAACGGAAGATACAGGCTAATGAGAGTGAAAAAAAGCTGCGCTATAATTATTGGAGGTATAATATATCTGACCGGCCTTATACCATCAATTGCAGGTTATATGCATGTTTTGGGGATAGAAGAACTGAAAGTAAACGTTAATAAATTATATGAGCCTCAAATATCAGCAGAAATATCGTTACTTGTATTTCTGACATTAATCTATTTGATAAAAGCCTTGTATTTTGGACTTATAGGAGCTATTACAATTGCTCTTTCGAAGAAAACAGGCAATGAATTTGTAGTATCGGTTTTTGTGACATTGTTTGTTATAGTTATTGCTTTAATTCTTTACTTCTCAAAAATCAATTTAACAATGATATTAATAAAGCTGGCAAACAGGGGGATTATATGATGGAACTGCGTATTAAGAATATCAGTAAAACTTATGGAAAAAGCAAAAAAGCTCTTTGCAACGTAGACATAAGTCTTACACCGGGAATATATGGGTTACTAGGCCCTAATGGCTCTGGAAAAAGTACATTAATGAATATTATAACGGACAATTTAAAAGCGGATCGGGGATGCGTCTATTACGATGGAGATCCGATTAGTAAATTGGGAAGTAAATATCGTGAAAAAATAGGATATATGCCGCAACAACAGGAGATTTATGACAATTTTACCGGTGAAGAGTTTCTGTGGTATATGGCAGCTTTAAAGGGATTAGAAAAAAAGTATGCAAAAAATAAGATAGATAACCTTTTGAAAGTGGTGAATTTGACTTCTGAGAAAAACAAAAAAATAGGTTCGTATTCAGGTGGAATGAAGCAGAGAATATTGATAGCACAGGCATTGCTTAATGATCCGGATATTTTGATAATGGATGAGCCGACTGCAGGGCTTGATCCGAGTGAAAGGATTCGCATTAGAAACTTTTTGAGTGAAATGTCGGAGAATAAGATAATTATAATTGCTACACATATAGTCTCTGATATCGAATTTATTGCAAAAGAAATAATATTGCTTAGTCACGGAGAAATAATTGAGCATGGTACTCCACAGCATTTACTAAAAAAGCTAAATAATAAGGTATACGAGGTCGAAACATCTTCTGAGGATGAATTCAAACAAGAAAATGTCATGATTGTTAACATAAAAATGGGAGCGAATGGAAAAATATACAGAATAATAAGCGAAAGTGAACCTAGAGGTTATAATTTTTCTGTTGTAAAGGCAGGTCTTGAGGAATTGTATATGTATTATGTCTCATTGCAGAGCTAAAGGAAGAATAGCTTAGTAATACATAATTAAAGTACAATTATTTCTTTAATGAAAGATAAGTTTGTTGACTTACAACAGTTGACAATTTAAAAGCCACATGCTACTCTAGAAATATATGAGATAAAAGCGACGAAAAAGAGAGTACTTTTATGGCAGATTCACAGAGAAATCCCACACAGGCTGAGAGGGGATGACCTAAAGTAGGAGGAACATGGCTTTGGAGCAGCAGTATCGAACCATTGGCTAGATACTGACAGGAACCGCCTGTTATAGCGGAAAGAGGCGCAGCAGAGCCGGCAAATGATACCGGATGATTTTGATAGCTGTGTGAAGAGAAGTGGTACCACGATATAATCGTCTTCTTGGGAGTTTTCTCCCGAGGAGGCGTTTTTTATTATTACGGCTTCGCACGTAATATATTGAATTGCCGGAGAGCATACAGTTGTTCTGAGAAAATAAATATAGTATTTTTTCTGAGGAATATACTGTATGTGATACGGCATTATAGAAGACTATATGTGCGAAGCATTAAAAACCAGGAGGAAACAAAATTGGCAAACAAAGGTAAATATTACATGACAACAGCCATTGCGTACACATCAGGCAAGCCTCATATCGGAAACACATATGAGATCATCCTTGCAGACGCAATCGCCAGATACAAGAGAGCAGAGGGATACGACGTATATTTCCAGACAGGAACAGATGAGCACGGACAGAAAATCCAGGAAAAGGCTGAGGCAGCCGGAATTTCACCGAAGGAGTTTGTAGATCAGATTTCAGGTGAGGTAAAGAGAATCTGGGATATGGTAAATTCATCATATGACAATTTTGTCCGCACAACAGATGAGGATCATGAGAAATGTGTAAAGAAAATCTTCAAGAAGCTTTACGATCAGGGTGATATCTACAAGGGCTCATACGAGGGACTTTACTGTACACCATGTGAGTCCTTCTGGACAGAGTCACAGCTTGTGGACGGAAAATGTCCGGACTGCGGACGTGAGGTACAGCCTGCAAAGGAGGAGGCATACTTCTTCAAGATGAGCAAATATGCAGACAGACTCATCGACTACATCAACACACACCCTGATTTCATCCAGCCTGTTTCAAGGAAAAACGAGATGATGAACAACTTCCTGCTTCCGGGACTTCAGGATCTTTGCGTATCGAGAACATCATTCAGCTGGGGAATTCCGGTAGATTTCGATCCAAAGCATGTAGTGTATGTATGGCTTGATGCCCTCACAAACTATATTACAAAAATCGGCTACGATCCTGACGGATCATCAGAGCTTTTCAAGAAAAACTGGCCTGCAGATCTGCACCTTATCGGAAAAGATATCGTGCGTTTCCACACTATTTACTGGCCTATTTTCCTTATGGCACTTGACCTTCCGCTTCCAAAGCAGGTATTCGGACATCCATGGCTGCTTCAGGGCGGTGACAAGATGAGTAAGTCAAAAGGAAACGTTATCTACGCAGACGATATGGTCAGACTTTTCGGCGTAGATGCCACACGTTACTTTGTGCTTCATGAGATGCCATTCGAGAACGACGGAATCATCACATGGGATCTCGTAATAGAGAGATTCAACTCAGACCTTGCAAACATACTTGGAAACCTTGTAAACAGAACAGTTTCCATGAGCAATAAATATTTTGACGGCATCGTAAAGAGTACAGGCGCAACAGGCGATGCAGATCAGACTGCCATTGACGCAGATCTTAAGGCTGTTGTTACCGGCACAAGAGATAAAGTGGCAAAGAAAATGGAAGGACTTCGTGTGGCGGATGCCATCACAGAGGTATTCGCACTTTTCCGCCGCTGCAACAAATACATCGACGAGACAACACCTTGGGTGCTTGCAAAGGACGAGGCACAGCAGGAGCGTCTTGCTGAGGTGCTTTACAACCTTACAGAGTCAATCACAATCGGAGCAAGCCTTCTGCATTCATTCCTGCCGGAGACAGCAGAAAAGATTGTAGCACAGCTTAACACAAAACTCCGTGATTTCGATGACCTTGACCAATTTGGTCTCTATGAGAGCGGCACAAAGGTTACAGACAAACCTGAGATCCTCTTCGGCAGATTAAAGGCTGAGGATGTGATGCCTGAGGTAGAGAAAATCCAGGCAGCACAGAAAGCAGAGTTTGAGGCTGAGCAGGCTAAGCTTGCTGCAGTTGAGGGTAAGGCAGCATGTGGCTGTGGTGCAGGTGAAAATGCCGCAGATGGTGCAGACCTTGAGCCGATGGATGTGGAAGCAAAGGAAGAAATCACATTTGATGATTTCGAAAAGCTCCAGTTCCAGGTTGGTGAAATCGTAAAATGTGAGGCAGTTGCGAAGTCAAAGAAGCTTCTCTGCTCACAGGTAAGGATTGGAAACCAGACAAAGCAGATTGTATCAGGCATCAGAAAGTACTATTCTCCTGAGGAGATGGTAGGCAAGAAGGTAATGGTTCTCGTAAACTTAAAACCGGCTAAGCTCGCAGGTGTTTTATCAGAGGGAATGCTGCTGTGCGCAGAGGATGCAGAGGGCAATCTCGCACTCCTGACACCGGAGAAACCAATGCCGGCAGGAGCGCCTATCGAATAGGACGTAAGCGATGAGAAGTACAAGATTTAAGGCGAATATGAAATTGTGCTTGCATAATTTCATATTTGGCTTAATCGAAGTTCGGTGACCGCCGAACCATCCCGGAAATTCTTGATTTGCGGGATTGGTACTTCAATCAGAAATAAGCTATAATATATCTCAAAAAATGCACTTTATTGAGCAGGGAAAGGAGTCTCATATGGAATATTTTGATATAGTGGACGAGCAGGGAAATCCAACAGGACAGACCGTAGAGCGCAAGCAGGCGCACAGAAACAATATACTTCATAGGACTGCGCATGTCTGGATAGTCAGACGCCGCGGAGATTCCATACAGATACTTTTGCAGAAAAGGTGCATGGAAAAAGACTCCTTTCCGGGCTGCTACGACATATCAAGTGCGGGACATATACCGGCCGGTGTGGACTATATACCGTCTGCACTCAGAGAGCTTAGGGAGGAGCTGGGCCTGACAATAGAGCCCAAACAGCTTATCGATTGTGGACTGCACAGACACCATGCAGACGAGGTTTTTCACGGAGAGAGATTCCTGGACAACCAGATAAGCAAGGTGTTTCTTCTGTGGCTCGATGTGGACGAAGCGGACATCACCGTGCAGAAGGAGGAAATCGACTCTGTAAAGTGGTTTGACTATGCAGAGTGTAAGCAGGACGTAATAAACGGCACGATTCCAAACTGCATAGATGTGGCGGAGCTTGAGATGCTTGAGTCACACTTTGTAGAATGAAATTTTTGTGAAATAATCATAAAAATATATTTTACGTTAAATCAAATTGGGAGGATACTATGAAATCAACAAAAGACTCTCTCTTAGAGGATATCAAGGCAGAATTTGCCGAGGTCAATGCCATGATGGAGGCGCTCGAAGCAAAGGAGCCGGAGGATGAGGCGAGTGAAGCCTATGACAAGTGGATTGAGGAGTGTGAGCAGCTCGCCATCGAGTCAGAATCGCTCATGACACTTATAGATTACAAGATGACACAGGGATTGTAGAGGGATATCCTGTATATATTATACAAAAATAAACACCCGGATATAGATAAATTGCTATATCCGGGTGTTTTTTATAAAGAAAAACTTCAAAAAAATGAAATTAAATATATAAAAAATTGTACAAACCGTGTTATACTTTATACGTTACACTAAATTCAGTAGGAGAAAAAGATGTTATCAGTAATAGAAAAAGTCAATGACGTGGTCAACAATTTTATCTGGGGCGTGCCTGCGATGATATGTATCATAGGTGTCGGGCTGCTTTTGAGCTTCAGAACGGGATTTATTCAGATTAGAAAGTTTCCATATGCGATGAAGGTTACGCTTGGCAGGATGCTCAAAAAACGTGAGGCATCTGACGGAGCGCTCACACCGTTTCAGGCAGTGTGTACGGCACTTGCGGCGACGGTCGGTACAGGAAATGTGGCAGGAGTTGCGGGAGCCATCGCGATAGGCGGACCGGGTGCGGTGTTCTGGATGTGGATTTCAGCACTTCTGGGCATGTGCACCAAGTTCTCGGAGGTCACACTTGCTGTACATTTTCACGAGAGAAATGCAAACGGCGACCTGGTAGGCGGCCCTATGTACTATATTAAAAACGGTCTTAAAAAGCACTGGCACTGGCTGGCATATCTGTTCTCAGCGTTTGGCGTGCTCACCGTGTTCGGTACAGGAAATGCTACACAGGTAAACACCATAACCACAGCGATTGATTCAGCTTTATATAATTACGATATAATTTCAAAAGAGTCGGCATCAACGTTCAATCTCATAATAGGAATAGTGCTTGCCGCTCTTATTGCGCTTATTCTGCTTGGAGGAATCAAGCGTATAGGCCAGGTTACTGAAAAGCTTGTGCCATTTATGGCAGTGATGTATATTCTGCTGGCACTTGGAGTAGTAATCGTCAACTTTAAAGCTATACCGGGCGTATTCGGGGCAATAATAGAGGGCGCGTTCAATCCGTCAGCAGTGACAGGCGGAGCAGTAGGAAGCTTTTTTATGAGCATGAAAAAGGGAGTTTCCAGAGGAATTTTTTCAAACGAAGCAGGTCTTGGAACAGGCTCTATCGCACATGCCTGTGCAGACACTAAAAAGCCTGTAAAGCAGGGCTTCTTTGGCATATTTGAGGTGTTTGTGGACACTATCGTGATATGTACACTCACAGCGCTTGTCATACTTTGCAGCGGAGTTTCTGTGGGCTATGGAGAAGCAGCAGGCGCAGAGCTTACCATCAGCGGATTTACATCCACCTACGGCGGCTGGGTATCAATCTTTACAGCGGTTGCCATGTGCTGTTTTGCATTTTCAACCATCATAGGCTGGGGGCTTTACGGAACCAGATGCATAGAGTTCTTATTCGGAACTAAGGCAAATAAGCTGTTCATGGTAGTATATTCGCTTGTTGCGATAGTCGGTGCGACAATGAACCTCGGACTGATGTGGAGCATAGCGGAGACCTTCAATGGCCTTATGGTCATACCAAACCTTATCGCGGTATTTTTGCTTTCGGGTGTAGTTGTAAAGCTGGTGAAGGAATATTTAGCAGGAGAGGGAGCTGCATCTACCTTGAAGAATAGCCGGGAAGAGGCAAAAAAAACATTTTTATAGAATATGAGGGTATAAGTCATTATGGAAAATAAAACTGATTCATCGTTTGAAAGAAGCTTACTATTCAGAGTAGTTGCAATTATAGTGTGTATAATTATTGTGTGTATAATTATTGCATGTATTTCATTTTTTGGACTTGCAAAAAGCTATTCATCGCCTGAGTCAAAAATAAACAAAGAAACTATAAAGTATCTCGATGAAAAGGAAACAACTGCATTGGAGCTGAGCGCAAGTGCTACAGCAGTTTCAACACTTATTACATTAGCGCCGGGAGATGATGGAACTCCTGTTGCAAATAAATTAATGGATCTGGCAGGATATTTTTTGATTGTTGTATCAGCAATATATCTTGAAAAATATCTGCTGACTATTTTTGGCGCGCTGACTTTCAAATGGCTTATTCCGTTATCAATGCTCGCGTTGGCAGTATATTTTGGAAGCAAAAAGGAGCTCTTTTGGAAAATAGGTGTAAAAATATTCATTTTTGGTCTGGCAATATATGCGGTTATTCCGGTAAGCGTGCATGTCTCAAAAATGATTTACAGTACATATCAGGAGTCAATTGATGCGACAATCGATGAAGCAAATGATTTAGCGGATGAATCAGAAGCATCAAAGGATGATGATAAGGATAGCAAGAAGAGTAAGGACTCTGAAAGCAGCTTTATAGATAAGGCGAAGGATGCAGTAAACAGTGTGAAAAATACATTGTCAGTTACCGCAGATAGTGTAAAGAACATGGTCAACAAGTTCATTGATGGACTGGCAGTGCTTATAGTTACAACGTGTCTTATTCCTGTACTTGTGATAGTATTTTTTATCTGGTTGGTGAAGCTTGTATTGGGAAGTGCGATATCATCGCCGGGAGCTGTAGCGATGAGAGGCGAGAAGGATAACAAACATGATAATATATAGAGAACGAGTAAAAAATACATTCGCAGAATACACATCAGGGTACAATGCCACAGACCCAAAGATTAAGCTCAAAATAGACCATACCTATAGGGTAGCGGAGCTTTGCGAGCTGATAGCAAGGAATTTAAAGCTTGATGAATATGAGACAGATGTGGCATGGCTCACAGGGATGCTGCATGATGTCGGAAGATTTGAACAGATTAAGCGCTATAACACATTTAACGATGCACAGTCTGTTGATCATGCCAATTTTGGAGCAGACCTGCTGTTTAAGGAAGGGCTTATTGACACATATGTGGATGGATTTCATGATGATAAATACGGCACAATTGTTGAAAATGCGATAAGAAATCACAGTGCTTTCAGAATAGATGAGCGGCTCGATGATTATACGGTTATGTTTTGCAATATACTAAGGGATGCTGATAAGGTGGATATTTTCAGGGTAAATGTAGATACTCCGGCAGAGGATATATATAATGTGACGACGGAGGAACTGAGAAATTCGCAGGTAAGTCCTGAGGTTATGGCAGCCTTTGATGAGAGGCACGCGGTACTTCGTTCCTGTAAAAAGACCGTGGTAGACCATGTGGCAGGGCACATTGCACTGACATTTGAGCTGGTTTATCATATCAGCCTTCAGATAGCAAAGGAGAGAGGATATCTTGACAAAATGATGGCATTTGAGTCGGATAATGAGGTTACAGGAAAGCAGTTTGAAGAGATAAGAGCGAAGCTAAACGAATATGTGGCGTCAGTCAAACCATTATAGTGACTAATGCAGGGCAGATGAAAAATATAGGGGAAAGGGATATGGCAGGCTGATGGTTGATCATGTTAAGAAGCTTGCCAAAGCGCGTGGCTGTAAGGCAATCATATTGGATTCAGGTATGCCTCGAAAAGCTGCACATACATTTTATGAGAAGTATGGATTTGAGTTGTTTTTGGGATAGCAGGCAATCTGAAATCATAGCGTAGAAAACCGTATTGTCAGTATCACACAGCCATGGATTAGACCAATCGTCAGAGGAAAAACAAAAGCCCCGGTAGAATTTGGTGTAAAGTTTGACCTTAGTGTTGATGATAATGGTCTTGGCAGAATAGAGAAAATATCCTACGATACCTATAATGAAAGCACAGTACTTATTGAAGCAGTAGAACGCTTCAGGGAGCGAACCGGTCATTACCCGGAACGTTTACTGGCAGATCAGATATATCGAACCAGAGATAACAGAAATTTCTGTAAAACTCATGGAATACGATTATCCGGTCCAAAGCTTGGGAGACCAAGTCTTGCAATGCAATCAGCGAAAGAGAAAAAACAGGAATACCAGGATAACACCGATCGAATTGAGGTAGAGCGTTCCTTCAGCTTAAGCAAACGCTGTTATGGAATGGACTTGATAAGAACCAGGCTCTACGACACAACACTTATATCTATCGCGTTATCTGTGTTTGTGACAAATCTTTTCAAGATACAGTCACAGATACTTTTTGATCTTCTTTGGCTGAGGCAACTATTAAGGTATCAACCTGCTGATTTTGAACCGGAAACGGTTTGATCAGCAGACACTAGTTAGAAATTTGTTTGATCATTTATATTCTGAAATAATGCACAGCCGGAAAACATAATTCAGGAAATTCGTAAAAAGTATTATTTTAAAAGTAAAGGGAATGTGGTAAAATAGGGTATGCAGTAGAGGGGCAGTTTTCAGTGATACTAGGAACTGCCTTTAATAATAAAAAATGTTATTAGGATAACATTAAATTCAGAAAGTACTTAGGAAATTCAATATGATAAAACAATTGAAAACAATTTTAGGAAGGTATGTAAAAAAGAAAAAAATAGTAACAGAGATTCCAGAAAGAGCAATAACGAATGAAACTGATAATTATGATATAAGTGTTAGAAAGTATAAAAATATACCATTGTATACTGAAGAAGAGATGGAGAAAGCACCTATTGACGATAGTGACGAAGTTAGATATGAATGTTTAGGACGCCAAGTAATAAATGGCTATGTTGGATTATATAAAGGTAAATGGATAGTAGGAAGAAGACGAGATGGGTGCATTGTTAAAACATGCAAGGATTTATTGTTTGATAGTCTAGATCCTGAAAAAGAAAAAAGAAATCGATACATTTTAGAAGTACAAAATAAGGCATTACTTGGAGAAGACATAGCAAATGAGATATTTTGTAAATTTACATATGATATAGAAAAGCAGGATATATTTGCGCTTCATGTGACATTAGAACGAGAATATGTTGAAAATGAAATTATAGAAGATTCTGGAACATATGGCGGAATACATTTTGTTCCCATTGATAATATTGATTTATGTGCGAACAAAGAAAATACATATTATGGGAATAAAATAGCATTATTGAAGCCAATAAGTGATGAAGTATATTATGAATATATGGAAGATACATTTGTTGGTAATAAAGTGTATATTACAAAAGTGATGTATTTATCAAGTGTGGAAACATGGAAGTATTTGAGTCAGTTAACTGTAAGTCTCAGAGAACATAAAGAAAAATTATGCCAATATTTGAAAGGACTGGAGAACTTGCTTCCAGAAGAGGATTATACATCCAGTATAAAGTTTATTGAAGAACTATAGAAAAGAGAGACATGCGTATGGAAAGTAATGTTTTGGCAACGGTATTAACCTCTTCAGTAGTTGCAGGTGTAATTTCATCATTAGTTGCATATTTTCAGTTCCATAAAAATAATAAATTAGTGTACATAACAAATGAAAGAAAAGCGTGGAGAAGCGATATACGTAGAATTGCTGAAGAGATTGAGGCAGCAACGGGATATGAAGATATTCGAAAACCTTTGGTGGAGTTAAAGGTGCGTATTAATGCGTATGGAAAGAATACAGATGATGTAAAGAAGGATTCACATATTTGGAAAGTAATTGAACGGCTGCAAAAACAGAACGATGATTTCGATGAGGCGAAACAATTACTAATTTTGTATTTATCAACACTATTAAAAATGGATTGGGAAAGAAGCAAAGAAGAGATAAAAGGAAATACTTATAAAATTGTACTATATTTTGTGACGCTGGCTACAGAAATTGTTTATTGCTATATTTATCTAGTTGAACTGAAAATATCATCGAACTTAATGTTTATTGGATCCATTATTATCATGATGTTACCAATTATTTTGCCAGAGAGGTCAGGTATAAATCTTGATGATGCGATAGAATGGGTAAAGGGCAAAGAAAATATATTTTTTCATAAGTTCATAAAAACTATGTGTATTTGCTTGCTATTATTTATTGGAAGTATACTATTAGAATGTTTATTTGACAGTATATTGATGAAATGGACGGAGTTTTGGCTTCCGATGGTTTTATTATTTGTTGGTTTTACAATAAGATATTTATATGAATATAGAAAATACTTGCTCGATATTTATTATATTCAAAATATATCAATGTGCAGAAATACTGAAAAAAAGTGCATGCATTATGAAAATGGTATTAAGGATGAAAAAAATATATGAAAAAATCTGTCATTAACTTGACACAATCAGGGTATGAAACAAGGAATTTATTTTAAATATGAAAAGGAATAATTGATGAATTATATAGGTACACAGAATTTTGAAACAAAACGATGCATTTTACGAAGAATCAAACT
>ERZ860148.866-NODE-866-length-21499-cov-3.524762_pt1 | contig 21499 bp, 18 predicted proteins | sample MGYA00509981_ERZ860148 | MGnify/ENA primary metagenome ERZ860148 (study PRJEB30046, sample SAMN00715199) | human gut metagenome | study: EMG produced TPA metagenomics assembly of the A metagenome-wide association study of gut microbiota in type 2...
GCCGTATTAAAAGGCGTTGCTGAGTTAGATTTTGGTGACTTTGAAGATAATCATATTGATTTATTCGGCGATGCTTACGAATTCTTAATTTCCAACTATGCCGCTAATGCTGGTAAATCGGGTGGCGAATTCTTTACGCCACAATGCGTTTCCAAGCTAATTGCTCGACTGGCTTTATATGGACAAGATAAAGTTAATAAAATTTACGATCCGGCGGCCGGTTCCGGTTCTTTATTATTGCAAGCGAAAAAACAATTTGATGAACACATCATTGAAGAAGGATTCTTCGGGCAGGAAATTAATCACACCACTTACAACCTTGCTCGTATGAATATGTTTTTGCATAACATCAACTACGACAAGTTTGATATCGCCCTTGGCAACACTTTAATGAATCCGCAATTTGGTGACGATAAACCCTTTGATGCTATCGTTTCTAATCCACCTTACTCCGTGAAATGGATTGGCTCTGACGACCCAACGCTAATTAATGATGAACGTTTTGCTCCTGCCGGCGTACTTGCGCCAAAATCCAAAGCGGATTTTGCCTTTATTTTGCATGCATTAAGTTATCTTTCAGCAAAAGGCCGCGCGGCGATTGTCTCCTTCCCCGGCATTTTTTATCGCGGCGGTGCGGAGCAAAAAATTCGTCAATATTTGGTGGATAATAACTGTGTGGAAACGGTGATTGCCTTAGCGCCTAACCTCTTTTTCGGCACCAGCATTGCGGTGAATATTCTAGTGCTTTCCAAACATAAACCCGATACCCAAACCCAATTTATCGATGCTAGCTGTTTATTTAAACCCGCCACCAATAACAATATTTTGGAAGAGGAACATATTGAGCAAATTCTCAAACTGTTTGCCGATAAAGAAGATGTGCCGCATTTAGCCAAATCCGTGTCCTTTGAAGACATCGTTAACAATGAATACAACCTTGCGGTGAGTTCTTATGTAGAACAAGAAGACACCCGAGAAGTCATTGATATCGATAAACTCAACGCAGAAATTAAACAAACCGTTGCCAATATCGACCGCTTACGCGCGGAAATTGACAAAATTGTGGCGGAGATTGAGGGGTAAAACACCATGAAAAACAACCGCACTTTTTTAGAAAAATTATTGGATGGGGCTGAGGTTGAGTGTAAGAAACTTTGTGAAGTTTCAGAAATAGAAAAAGGAAAGCAGCTTAATAAAGCACTTTTAGCTGAAACTGGAGAATATCCTGTAATAAATGGAGGAATCAATCCTTCAGGTTATTGGCACGAATATAATAATGAAGCGAATACGATTGTAATTAGTCAAGGTGGTGCAAGTGCAGGGTATGTCAATTGGATGACAACGCCATTCTTTGCTGGTGCTCATGCTTATGTTGTGAAAGCTAATGAAACATTAGTTCAAAAGCGTTATGCGTATCATTTTCTTAAAATGAATCAAGTTAAATTTATGCAAAATCAATATGGAGCAGGAATACCAGCTTTAGCAAAATCAGATTTAGCTAATTTACTTATCCCCATCCCCCCACTCTCCGTCCAAACCGAAATCGTCCGAATTTTGGACGCATTGACAGCGCTTACCAGCGAGCTTACCAGCGAGCTTACCAGCGAGCTTACACTACGCCGGAAGCAGTATGAATACTATCGGGAGAAATTATTAAGTGAAGAAGAACTTGGGAAGGTTGGGTTTGAGTGGAAAACGTTGGAAGAGCTTGTTGAAAAAACTCAAAATATAAGATGGAAAAACAATACTAAAACATATCGCTATATAGATTTAACGTCTGTAGATAGAGAAAATAATAGTATTACTGGAACTATTGAGATCAATGCTCTAAATGCACCTAGTAGAGCACAAAAAATAGTCAAAGAAAATGATATTATCTTTGCAACAACCAGACCAACACAACAACGTATTGCATCAATTACTAAAGAATTTTCAGGTGAAATAGCGAGTACAGGATACTGTGTGTTACGAGCTAATACAGATATTGTTTTACCAAAATGGTTATTTTACTTTTTATCTACCATTAACTTTAAAAATTATGTGGAAGAAAATCAAAGTGGATCTGCATATCCTGCAATCTCAGATTCAAAAGTAAAGGAATTTAGGATACCTGTTCCCGATGTAACTATCCAGCAAAGTATTATTGAAAAGTTAGATAAATTCTATGGTCTAACAAACTCATTACTCCATGGTTTACCAAAAGAAATTAATAACCGTACAAAACAATACTTATATTATCAAAAAGAGTTACTAAATTTCAAAGACGAAGATTTATGAGTAAAAAATTATCAGAATTATCTCAAGATTTAATGCAAGACGAAGGGAGAGTTCATTTAATTTATGCCTTCAATGGAGTAGGAAAAACAAGGTTATCAAATGAATTCAAGAAGCTAGTTCAATCATCTACACCTATAGATGATAATAGAAAAATAATATATTACAACTCGTATACTGAAGATATTTTTCATTGGGACAATGAGAGCCCAACACCAATATTAAATATCCATAAAAATAAATTTATTGACTGGGTAAACAATACATTATATGAGGATGAAAGAGAAGAAATAATTTTAAACTTTCAAAGATATATAAATAATAATAAATTAACCCCTAAATTTGACAAAGACTTTTCTAAAGTTATTTTTTACTATGCTAGTGGAGATGATAAGGCAGAAGAAAAAATTAAAATATCAAAGGGGGAAGAAAGTAATTTTATATGGAGTATCTTTTACACCATTTTAGATAAAGTAAAAAGTAGCTATGAAGAGTCCGATAATAGGTTTGAAACTATTGAATATATTTTTATCGATGATCCTGTTAGCTCTTTAGATGAGAATCATTTGATAGAACTAGCTATGGATTTGGCAAAAATAATTAAGATCATAAAATCCAAAGTAAGAGTAATAATATCAACACACAATCCATTATTTTATAATGTATTACATAATGAATTTAAGAAAGACAAGTATAAAAAATATTTTCTAGAAAAATATGAAAATGAAACATACGCTCTAATTAAACAAGATAATGATCATCCATTTTCTTATCATATTTATTTAAGAAAAGAAATTCAGAAAGCCATAGCTAATGGAGCTCTACAAAAATATCATTTTAATTTTCTCCGTAATCTCCTAGAAAAAACATCTACTTATCTTGGGTATAAAGGATGGAAAGATCTCTTAGAAGCCATTAATAAAAAAACAGGCAATGATTTTAAGCCCAGACTAATAGATCTAAATAGCCACTCATCGCATTCAAGCGAAGAAACTTCAAATTTAAGTGATTCTGATAAAAATGATGTAAAAAAATTAATTAGGGCCATTGATGAATTCTGCAATTTCGTGGAGTAACACTAATTAGCGATTTAATCATCTACAACACCGATGATGGCAAATCTCAAGTTGCATTACTCGTCGTAGAAAATGAAGCATGTCTGCCCCAAAATCAGCTTGCCGAACTTTTTGACACCTCTGTACAAAATATCGCCTTACATATAAAAAATATATTAGAAGACAATGAATTAGATGAAAATTCAGTTATCAAGGATTACTTGATAACTGCCAAAGATGGTAAACAATATCAAGTAAAAGATTTCAGATAGATACTGAAGATTTAGAAAATGTAAAAAGATCTGAAAAAAGCAAAAAAATTAATAATTAAGGAACATTCATGACCCAATACAAAACCATCGCCGAATCCAACCATTTTATCGTTTTAGATCAATATAATAAGTTTGTAGAAGAACCCAATGCAGGCTATCAAACGGAAGGGAACCTTGAGCGTGAGTTTATTCGTGATTTACAGGCGCAAGGCTATGAATATTTGCAAGGTCTCAATAATCATGATGCCTTGGTTAAAAATTTACGAGCACAATTACAGCGCTTGAATAACGTGGTTTTCTCCGATGCGGAATGGCAACGTTTTTTAGAGGAATATTTAGATAAACCGAGCGATAGTCTGATAGAGAAAACCCGCAAAATTCATGATGACTATATTTATGATTTTGTGTTTGATGATGGACACATTCAGAATATTTATCTGCTAGATAAGAAAAATCTTGCCAATAACATCCTGCAAGTCATCAATCAATTTGAGCAAACCGGCAGCTATGATAATCGTTATGATGTGACAATTTTGGTCAATGGTTTACCGCTTGTACATATTGAATTAAAAAAACGTGGCGTGGCGATTCGTGAAGCCTTTAATCAAATTCATCGCTACAGCAAAGAAAGTTTCAATAAAGAAAATTCTCTCTTTAAATATATTCAGATTTTTGTCATTTCTAATGGCACAGATACCCGCTATTTTGCCAATACCACCAAACGCGATAAAAATAGCTACGACTTCACAATGAATTGGGCAACGGCAAAAAATACTCTGATTAAAGATTTAAAGGATTTTACGGCGACATTCCTACAAAAACATACCCTACTCAATGTGTTGGTAAATTACTGCGTGTTTGATGTTTCCGACACCCTATTGATTATGCGTCCGTATCAAATTGCCGCCACCGAGCGTATTTTATGGAAAATTAAAAGTTCATATCAGGGGAAAAATTGGAGCAATAAAGACAGTGGCGGCTATATTTGGCACACTACAGGCTCAGGTAAAACGCTCACCAGCTTTAAAGCTGCACGCCTTGCAACGGAATTAGACTTTATTGAAAAAGTATTCTTCGTAGTAGATAGAAAGGATTTGGACTATCAAACTATGAAAGAATACCAACGCTTTTCACCGGATAGCGTGAATGGTTCAGAAAGTACGGCAGGGCTAAAACGCAATATCGACAAAGACGACAATAAGATCATTGTTACCACTATTCAAAAACTCAACAACCTGATGAAATCGGAAGATAAATTACCGATTTACGATAAACAGGTCGTTTTTATCTTTGATGAATGCCATCGTTCTCAATTTGGTGAAGCGCAAAAAAATCTAACGAGAAAATTCAAAAAATACTATCAATTTGGTTTTACCGGCACGCCTATTTTTCCAACTAATGCATTAGGAGCTGAAACTACAGCGAGTGTTTTTGGCGTTGAACTCCACTCTTATATTATCACCGATGCGATTCGTGACGAAAAAGTGCTGAAATTTAAAGTAGATTACAATGATGTTCGGCCACAATTTAAGAGTATTGAAACTGAAAAGAATCTTGAAGAGCTAACAAAACTCGAGAAAAAACAAGCCTTTTTACAACCTAAACGTATTGAGCAAATTACCCAATATGTTCTAGATAATTTCAAACAAAAGACCCATCGCTTTAATGCGGGTAACAATGGCTTTAATGCCATGTTTGCAGTAAGTAGCGTGGATGCAGCCAAAGCTTATTATCAAACTTTTAAACAGTTACAAAGTGCGGTCAAAAATCCACTTAAAATTGCAACAATCTTTTCGTTTGCCGCGAATGAAGAGCAAGATGCGATTGGCGATATTGTCGATGAAAGTTTTGAAGTGGAGGCGATGACCTCTTCGGCTAAGGAATTTTTAAAATCTGCCATTGATGACTACAACGGCTATTTTGCCACCAATTATGATGTGGATGCGAAATCGTTCCAAAACTACTATCGTGATCTTGCCAAACGCGTCAAAAACAAAGAAGTGGATTTACTGATTGTCGTTGGAATGTTTTTAACCGGTTTTGATGCCCCAACCTTAAACACGTTATTTGTAGATAAAAACTTACGTTACCATGGTTTGATTCAAGCTTATTCTCGTACAAACCGCATTTACAACAGCACCAAAAGTTTTGGCAATATCGTCACTTTCCGTGATTTGGAACAAGATACCATTGATGCGATTACCCTTTTCGGTAAATCCAATACGCGCAATATCGTATTAGAAAAAAGTTACCAAGAATATATGGAAGGCTTTACCGATGCAGGTGTTGCCCGTCGAGGGTATTTAGAGGTTATTACTGAATTGCAAGAACGCTTCCCTGATCCAGATGAAATTCAAACAGAAAAAGACAAGAAAGACTTTGTAAAATTATTTGGTGAATATTTGCGGGTTGAAAACATTCTGCAAAATTATGATGAGTTCGCTGCTTTACAAGCATTTCAATCGCTCGATACCAGCGATGCAAAAGCCGTTGAAGCCTTTAAAGAAAAATATTATTTAACGGATGAAGCTTTTGCTGAAATGCAACCTATTGATATGCCAAGCGAACGCCGCATTCAAAATTACCGTTCGACTTACAACGATATTCGGGATTGGCTCCGTCGCCAAAAAGATGGCGAGGAAAAAGCAAAATCGACCATTGATTGGGACGATGTGGTGTTTGAAGTAGATTTATTAAAATCTCAAGAAATCAATCTAGATTACATCTTAGAATTGATTTTTGAACACAACAAAAAAATGAAAAATAAAGCTGAGCTGATTGATGAAATTCGAACCACAATCCGAGCGAGCCTAGGTAATCGCGCCAAAGAAAGTTTGATTGTAGATTTTATCAATCAAACTGACTTAGATAGCATTGTCGATAAAGCCGGTATTATTGAATCCTTCTTCCAATTTGCTCAAAAAGAGCAACAGAAGGAAGCTGACGAATTAATTAGCAGTGAAGGCCTAAATATTGACGCCGCGAAGCGTTATATTAACGTGTCCTTAAAACGCGGATATGCTAGTGAACAAGGTACGGATTTAAATGATGCCCTACCGAAAATGAGTCCGCTTAATCCGCAATATCTCACGAAAAAACAAAGCATTTTTCAAAAGATCGTTGCCTTTGTTGAGAAGTTTGTTGGGATTGGTGGCGAGGTTTAAAAACTTAAACCGACCATATAGAATTAAAAAGGTGCAATCTATTGATTACACCTTTTTATTTTGTCAGTTTTATCAGAAATTAGAACGTTAAAACTTTATCCGCCCATAATGTCCATTCAGAAACATCATCTAAAGTACCAAGGGTCACGCCGTCAATTAATTTAGCATCTAATAAACCACGTGCTTTTACGCAGCTGGTGCATAATTTAATTTCAGCACCTTGTGCCGCTAAAATATCGATAAGTTGTTGGATATTGAAACCTTCATTTGGGTTTTGCCCCGCAATACCGCATAAAATCGCATCAGAAAAGCAGAACAATTTAATATTCACATCCTTGCTGTGCTCTTCTTTCATATTGATGGCGAAACGAACAGCGTTGAAGGTTTTTTCTCCGCTATATGTGGAATCATTGACGATAAAAAGAATATTTTGCATGACGCACTCCTTGTTACAATGCTATAAAAATGAAGGCGTAATAAATTACGCCTTTATGAAATCAGCCAACCCAAACGAACTTGGCCACAAATAATAAAGACACCACCCACACTGGGGCATTGACCTCTCGTATTCTACCTGTACAGGCCTTCATGACGCAATAACTAATAAAGCCAAATGCGATACCTTCAGTAATTGAATAAGTAAATGGCATCATCGCTGCAGTGATAAAAGCAGGTGTTGCTTCAGTTAAATCATCCCAGTGTACACGAATAAGACTAGATGCCATTAAAATCCCTACATAGACTAATGCTCCCGCTGTTGCATAAGCTGGCACTACACTCGCTAACGGTGAAAAGAAAATGGTGAGTAAGAATAAAATACCGACTGTCACCGCTGTTAAGCCAGTTCTACCACCAACAGAAACTCCAGCGCCACTTTCAATATAGGTACTGATAGCTGAGGTTCCGATATAAGAACCAACCACAGCACTCACGCTATCCACATAAAGGGCTTGTTTCATTTTCGGGAAACGACCTTTTTCATCACTGAAACCTGCTTTATCGGTTACGCCTAATAAGGTGCCTGATGAGTCAAATAGGTTTACTAAAAGGAAAGAGAAAATAATGCCGAGCAAAGCTGTATCTAAAGCACCAGCAATATCGACTTTTCCTACAACCGCACCTAAGCTTGGTGGCATAGAAACAATGCCGTGGAAGGTAACTTGGTCATCAATTAAAAGCGCTAATCCAGTTACTACCGCGATAGAAATTAAAACACCAGAGAAAATATTACGTGCAGCTAAAACTACGATAATAAAGAAACCTAATACGCCAAGCAGAATTTTAGGATCATGTAAATTGCCTAATGCCACTAAGGTTGCAGGATTTGCTACAACCAATCCCATATTTTTAAAGCCAATTAAGGCAATAAAGAAGCCTATGCCCGCACCGATTCCCACGCGAAGTGAAAGCGGAATAGACGCCATGAGCCAATAACGGATTTGGAATAAGGTGAGAACAAATAAACCAATCGAGCCCCAGAAAATGGTGCCCATGCCCACTTCCCAAGAATAACCGAGTTTACCGACTACCACATAGGCGAAAAACGCATTTAACCCCATAGCAGGCGCAAGGGCGATAGGTAAATTACTGAATAATCCCATCGCAATGGTGCCGAGCGCGGCAATTAAACAAGTGGTCACAAAAACAACTTGCTTATCCATTCCCGCATCACCTAATACGGATGGGTTCACAAACACAATATACACCATGGTAAAGAAGGTGGTAATACCAGCAATAATTTCGGTTTTAGTGGTACTGCCCTTTTCTTTAATCGAAAAAAGGCGTTCAAGTAAAGATTGTTGCATTGTCTTTCCCTTAACTTAAATTAATAACCTTGGTGATAAATCGACTCAAGTAATTTCACACCTAATAAGGCGATATTGAAACGTTGCTCATCGGCAACTGTCCAAAATTCAACGCCATTTTCAACCGCACTTTGTTGGCTGATATGCAATTTTACGTTTTCTTCACCGTTTTCGTTTTCACCGTTAATTACTGGTGTAATCAGGCTATCGTGTAATTCAATTAACTCACTTTGTTGCGGTTGGAAATCAAATTCATAATCTGAAAGCGCGGTCACTTTTTGCGCCATTCCGTAGAAGACAGGCACTTGAATTTGATGGAAAATCACATTGTCTAACTGCGGGAAGATTTTTTGCAATTGCAGATTTAAATTAGCCGCTTGTTGTGGAAACACATCAAAGGCAAAACGGGTTTCACCTTCTTCCAATGGCATACCATTCAGTAAACGAGCGGTTTGTCCAGCAAGTTTATTCACGGTTTCACCATCCGTATAAGAAGCGGGTAAAAGTGACGTCGCAAAGACTTGAGTTAAATTTGTTTGTTGAATAATTGGTAGTAGAGATAAGGCTAATTGACTCACTTGCGGATCAGGCAGACTCACAATGTTACGTTGTCTTAATTCAGTCAGATTTTCTTCATTGATTGTAGGAACTACGACAGGTACATCAGACAATGCAGAGCAAATCCCTTTTAAATCAATCACCACACAGCCACTTTCTGCAGCCTGTGCTAATAAAGGCGCTTGGTCAATTTGGCCTGCGAAGAAAAGATAATTAACGCTATCCCACTCAATCTCATCAGTGGCTAATTGAGCAACGGCTTTATTGCGAAAACGCACCGCTTGCTCTTCTTCAAAAGGATAAATTTCTACGATAGAAATCTTGCCAACATCTAGCTCACTTTGTTCAAGTGCTTCGACAATTTTTTCACATAGATCAAATTCTGCTGCAATAGCAATATTTAGGCTTGCGTCCATTTTTCTCTCCGCTGTAAAATATTTTTAAACAATTCATTCTACAGAAAAAAGACGCATAAATACATAAGGAAATCAGATGACACCGGCAATTGATTTATTAAAGAAAAATAAAATTCCTTTTACTCTCCATACTTATGATCATGACCCAAACAATACGCATTTTGGCGATGAAGCCGCTGAAAAACTTGGGCTTGATCCGCACCAATCCTTTAAAACACTTTTAGTCGCTGAAAATGGTGATCAGAAAAAATTAGCGTGTTTTGTACTTTCCACGGCAAATATGTTGAGTTTGAAGAAAGCGGCAAAAGCTATTGGTGTGAAAAAAGTTGAAATGGCTGATAAAGATGCGGCACAAAAAAGCACGGGATATTTAGTCGGTGGCATTAGTCCATTAGGTCAAAAGAAACGTGTAAAAACAGTGATAAATTCGACCGCACTTGAGTTTGATACGATTTTTGTTTCTGGTGGGAAACGTGGATTAAGTGTCGAATTGGCCCCACAAGATTTGGCTAAATTACTGAATGCCGAATTTGTCGATATCATTGACGAAGAATAGAAAAAGAAAAGCCCGAATGAATCGGGCTATTATTTTTATATGATGTTGTGTTTATTTGAATTAGAAGCTTGATGTATCTTGGAATAAGCCAACTTTTAAATCAGTTGCGGTGTAGATAACGCGACCATCCACTTCCACTTCACCGTCAGCCATTCCCATTACTAATTTGCGATTAATCACACGTTTCATATTAATGCGATAAACCACTTTTTTCGCGGATGGTAAGATTTGTCCAGTAAATTTCACTTCACCTACGCCTAATGCACGGCCTTTACCTTTACCGCCAACCCAGCCAAGGAAGAAACCGACTAATTGCCACATCGCATCTAAGCCTAAGCAGCCTGGCATGACTGGGTCACCAATAAAGTGGCAACCGAAAAACGGTAAATCTGGATGAATATCTAATTCCGCTTCAATATACCCTTTACCAAACGCACCGCCGTCTTCGGTCATTTTTACAATGCGATCCATCATCAACATCGTCGGTGCTGGAAGTTGCGGGCCTTCTTTACCAAATAATTCACCACGACCAGAAGCTAATAAATCTTCATAAGTGTAGCTGCTTTTGATGTTGGGTGTACAGGTGTTTTCCATTCTTTATTTCCTTGTATATATAGTTTTGCTTGGTTACAAACAATAAGTGCAGATTCTATGGGGATTTATAAGAAATGTAAACAGCGAACACTTGTTAGCTCAACTTGTCGGATCAGTCAGTAAAATTAAGATAAAAGAAAAGCGAACTCAAGGTTCGCTTTAAAGAAATTAAGATTTAAAGAAATCTAACCAGCTTTTTTTCGGCGTTTCCGAACGGAAAGCAATTCGATTTTGAATTAAACGCGCAATAGGCTCTTTGCCCTTCGCATATTCTTCTTTCTCTTCCAATAAATCGCGGTCAAATAGAATTTTGGCTGTTTGATAAATATCCTCGACTTGATAGATAAAGAACTGCTCATTTTTCACCGCCTCAACCACTTCATCAGATAAACTTAATTGCTGAATAGTCGTCGCGGGAATAATCACCCCTTGTTTACCCGTTAAACCACGACGTTGGCAAATAGTGAAAAAGCCTTCAATTTTGTCATTCACTCCGCCTACTGCGTGCACCAAACCAAATTGGTCAATGGTACCGGTAATCGCAATATTTTGTGGCAACGGCAAATCAGATAACGCGCTGACTAATACGGAGAAAATAGCTAGAGACGCACTATCACCATCAATTTCACCATAAGACTGCTCAAATACTAAAGACGCAGAAAATGGTAATTGTGATGGCAACTCTAAGATACTTGCCAAGCACGCTTCAGAAATCATCATGCCTTTTCCGTGAAGGTTGCCCGCTAATTCGTTTTTACGCTCCACATCCACAACTTCACCATCACCAAACTGCACTAAACAGCTGATACGAGAAGGCTCTCCAAAACAAACCGGTGTGCCTGGATATTCAATCACAGACAAACCATTAATTTGCCCAACAATTTCACCATTGGTTTCCACATAAATTTGTTCGTTGAGAATATCCGCATAAGTACGTTCACGTAAAAAACCGTGCTGTTCGTTCTTTTGTTTAAAAGCTTGCTCAAAATCAACCGCACTTAAAGTTTGTTTTTGTGACAACGTCGCAGCGTTGAGTAACATTTCTGTTATTTTTAACGGGGAAATATTAATTAAAAAACGATCTTCACTCTCACGTACCAGTAACTGATAGAGTTTATTTAATGCGGTTAAATCTAAATCAAGTTCATATTTTGAGGCTAATGCCAACACATAATTAGCCCAATTTTCTTGTGCTTTAGGTTGTGCAACAGAATAATAGCTTTCAATTTCAGCGTAATCCGCCAAGCTGTAAAGATCTTCTTCTAACTCACCTAAGGTCGCAATTTCAGTGCGATTGCCTAAAATCACCACTTTTAAATTAAGTGGATAACTTGGAATATCACAAGGCAAGGTTTTAAATGGATGGGCTGAATACCAATCAAAAGTGTGCGTTTGTAAAATATGTTTTAAGCGTTGCCATAAATCAAATTGGCTTAGCATCGTTGCTGCGCTTAAAATCAACACACCACCATTGGCTTGATGCACTAAACCTGGTGTAAGCAAAATATCTTGCGAACTTGGATGAACACGCACACTACCAAAAAGGCTAAATTGATCGGCATGTAATGCCTTCAGCACATCACCTTGTGCGGCAAAATTATCCGCAAGTGATTGAGCTGGCTCAGTATAAATACGAGGGAAAGAAAAAGAATCCCCCTGCTCAACCACATAATTCACCCCAAAAACTGACCGCTCTTTTGGCTGCTCTTGGCGAATAAGTTCTGCTAATAAATCGGCATATTCGGCTTGGTCATCGGCTTTTAAAACCAACAAAGAACGACGAGGTTGTTTTAAAAATAAAGAAATCGCTTTTGTGGCATGTTTTTGTAATGACCAAAAATCAGCCTTTTCTGCTGAAAGTTCAGTAATCGATAATTCTGGTTGTAAGGCTTGCCAATTTAAGGCTTGTTCCGAAGATGTTGAAGTCACGACATATCTCGCTTTAATTAAATTGGCGGTATTATCGCACACTTCACACTGAGTGAAAATCCGTTATAAAAATCTACTGGAAAAATTTATTTAAACAGCGTATATTTATGAGGTTACCACGTCACTAAAAAGCATAATAAAACGATGAAATACCAAAAATTAGAAAACCAAGAAGCAAACTGGAAATGGATTTATCTCATTCGCAAACATCGCGAAGGGGAAAAAATTACCCGTTACGAAGAAAAAAGCTTAGAAGAAAGCAAAGTTCAAGAATTAATAGAATGTCAGAATTATCCTGAAAAAATCGAGGAATGGATTAAAAATCACCTTTCTCTTGTTTTACCTATCAAACTTGATCAGGCTATTCGTGCAAGACGTAAACGCTTTTTTAATGCAGAAAAACAATCAACGAAGAAAAAATCTATTGATTTAGAATATGGTGTTTGGCTTCGTTTGTCTAAATATTCAAGAAAAATGAAAATGACACTTTCTGAAACCATCACTTATATGATTGATGAACGTGAAAGCAAAGCATTATATGAAAGCCAAATGACGGCAATGAAAGCCGGTTTGAAAAATTTGCTCAATAAATAAGATGAAAAAAAGCCAAGGTCGAAACCTTGGCTTTTGATTATGCTAAATAGAGAAGATTTTGAAACGTTTTAGCGTTTCGCCTATTCCGCAATCGGAATAATTTTTGTGGCGTGAGATCCTTTGTCGCCGTGAATCACTTCAAATTGCACGCGTTGACCTGCTTTTAATGAACGGTAACCATCCATTTCAATCGCTGAATAATGTGCAAAAATGTCTGTATCCACGCCTTCTGCAGAAATAAACCCAAATCCTTTTGCGTTATTAAACCATTTTACTACACCAATTTCCATAGTAGACCTCTATAGGCTTCGCCCTTAATACTTAAAAACAATAAGACTCATGCCTTATCACCTCAATTGGAAATATATTCAAACATTTTATTTTTTTATGCAACAAGGAAACTTTAAAAATGATACATTGATCACAAAAATTTTTATTATTTACTATCAGAAGCCTCTTTCTCACCTTTTTGATGAATTTCACGCAATGCTTTTGCCACAATTTGAATGGCTTCACCACTACTAATTCCTTGTGCCATTAATTCCTGAATTTGCTCTACTGCTTTTTGTTGCTGTTCGTGGGTTAAATTAATATCTAACATGATTTCTTCTCGTTAAATAGACCAATTAAATAATTCCATCACTTTCATCCATTGTTCATCTAAATTAGCTTTAATTTCTATTTTTTTTAAATCAACCGGATGCTCAAAAATAAGTATATCTGCGTGTAAAAATAAACGCTGACAGCCTGAATGTTCCGTCAATGCACGATTTTGATGTAAATCCCCATATTGTGTATCCCCTAAAATAGGATGAAAGATATGTTTCATGTGACGTCGTAACTGATGTTTTCTGCCTGTTTGGGGAATTAACTTAACTAAAGAGTATCTTGTTGTTTGATAACGTCCTACTGCATAAGGCATTTCCACAATGTTTAAGCCCTCATAATCCGTCACTGCCTCTTGAGGGGCTTTATCTTCCTGGGCAAACTTATCTGCAATCTTATCTAATTGGATTTTAAGGGGATAATCAATCTGTCCTTTGCCTTGCAAATACCCTCGCACAATCGCTAAATAAGATTTTTGCACCGTTTTCTGTTCAAATTGCTGACACATTAAATTTGCTATTTCACTATTTAAGGCAAATAGCAATACACCTGATGTGGGACGATCTAATCGATGAATAGGAAAAACATGCTGCCCGATTTGATCGCGCAAGGTTTGCATCACAAATTGCGTTTCATGAGTATCTAGCCAACTACGATGCACCAACATGCCTGCTGGTTTATTGACGGCGACAAGATATTCATCTTGATATAAAATTTCTAACATTTATTGATTTTGTAATAAGGCTTCTAATTCACGTAACGGTGTTAATAATTCAACTAAAAAATCTTCTTCTGCTTCTTTAAACGCTTCCTCTAAATAAGGAGACACCGCAATTTTTGAGGGTAATTCTGCGCCACTTTCAAGTAAGGCAAACATTCTTGGAATAAAAATCCATTGCAACCATTCTTCTGGTGACATGGTATCAATAGCAAAAGGCTCTTCACTTAAAAAGGCTTCTCGTGAAGGAGAAACGGCTTGCCATAAATCAAGTTTTTGCATAGCAAGTTGTAATTGTTGAAGATGAAGTTTTGTTTGATTACGCATAATTTTTCCTATTTATAAACAAGCGGCGTATTCTACGAGCATCAATTCACACTGTAAAGTGCGGTCAGTTTTAGCGATGAATAATCGAAAAGTCAGAATAGCGTTTATCTTCAATATTATCGACTAAGACCTGTTCAACAGTTGCGGTTCTTGGCCCGACTTTTAACCAATCATAAAAATGTTGTAGTTGGTCATCGTTGCCTTCCGCAATGATTTCGACACTTCCGTCTGTACAATTTCTTACCGTGCCTTTAATACCAATTTTCTCTGCTTCTTTCCACGTAAAATAGCGAAACCCGACACCTTGAACTCGACCATATACGACAAATCGTTTTGCCATGATTTGCTCCTTTGTTACAAAACTTTTTAAAAATTAACCGCACTTTCCTATTCCCATTTTTTTAAATTTAGCATAGCATTACAAGCATCTAATTTCATTCAAAAAATAAAAGGAGTAATTATGAAATTATGTAAGTTTGCTTTAGGTGTTGTTGCCCTTGCAGTCAGTGCGAGCAGCTTAGCCGGCATGGTCACCACCTCATCAAACCTTGAGTTCCTTGCTATCAACGGCCAAAAAGCCAGCAAATCCCTTCTAAAAGAAAAAAAATCATTCAATGCTGAAGCTGACCAAACACAACAAGTTGTAGTACGTTTAGGTGAGATCGTCGGTACTGGTTCTAGCCAAGGACTTTTTGAGTCTAATCCTATTATTGTGACCTTCAAAGGTACGGCTGATGATGTTGTGGTATCTGCAGAAAAAATTCGCTCCAAAGAAGATGGTGAAAAATTCAATGCTCAACCACAAATTACTGTAAAAACGAAATCAGGTAATGTGATTGATGCTAAAGTGGATACCTTAAAACAAGAAGGTTTATTCCCATCAGCAAATATTGTTAATGATCTTGCTGAGTATAATGCATCTAATGCACTCGCAGCCGTTTCAGCTTTAGCGGCACCTGCAGTGGGTATGATGCCTGCAGCATCAGGAAAAGCAGCGAAAGGCAAAGTCGTAGTGCAAGGTGAAAACGTTGCTGAACAACAATTACAATACTGGTTCCAACAAGCCGATAAAGAAACCCAAACTCGTTTCTTAAACTGGGCAAAAAAACAAAAATAATCGTTTTTTTAACCGCACTTTGATAAAGAAGTGAGCCTTCCCGCTCACTTTTTTGTCATTCATTTTTTAGTCATTTAAATAATAAGCAAGGATATCAACATGAACCAATGGCTTAATGCAAAAGTAATCGCTTCAATACCTATTTTTATTGCAGTGAATATCGCAGCGTTCGGCGTCTGGTTTTTTGATATTTCTACGCAATCCATGCCCTTAATTTTAGGGATTATTGCAGGCGGTTTAGTGGATTTAGATAATCGTCTTACCGGACGATTAAAAAATATTTTTTACACATTAATTGCCTTTGCCATTTCAACCTTTATCGTTCAACTCAATATTGGTAAACCTATTCAATACGTATTGTTGATGACCATCATCACCTTTTTATTTACGATGGTTGGTGCCGTGGGGGAACGTTATCGTACCATTGCGTTTGGTACGCTGGTGGTCGCCATTTATACCACCCTCACTTATATACCAGATAATTCTGCGAGCTGGTTTATTAATCCGGTGATGATTTTATTAGGCACTTTGCTCTACAGTATTGTGACTATCATTGTTTATCTCTTTTTTCCAAACCGCCCAGTACAAGAAAGCGTGGCAAAAGCGTTTTGTGCCTTAGGCAATTATCTAGATGCAAAATCAGAATTTTTTGATCCTGATGAGATTGATGAAATTGAGAAAAAACACCTTAATTTTGCGATGAAAAACACCAATGTGGTGGAGGCTTTTAACCAAGCAAGAACAGCGCTTTTCTATCGCATTCGTGGACAACATCGCCATGCACGCACACAACGCATGATCCGTTATTATTTTGCAGTACAAGACATTCATGAACGTGCAAATTCAACACATTTTGATTATCGACAAATTGCGGAACAGCTCAAAAATACGGACTTAATTTTCCGCATTCAGCGTTTGCTCGAATTACAAGCACAAGCATGCCATGATATTACGGCTTGTCTGCGTCAAAATACGCCCTATCACTATAATATTCGCGTAGAAAAAGCATTGATGGGCACGATTCAATCCCTTGAGCTTTATAGCAAAGGACATACTAATCAAAACAATGTTTTGCTTGCCCTTCAAACACTTATTGATAATCTGCAAAGCATTAACTGGCAGTTACGTCAGCTTGAGCAAGAAACTACTGAAAATGAGCAGACTGCACAGATCCATACTGAACAAATTACAGGATTAAAAAATATTCTTTCTGTTATCGGAAGTAATTTTACCTTTGAGTCACCACTTTTCCGTCATGCTATACGTTTGTCTATCGTGGTATTTTTGTGTTGCGCTATTGTTGAATTTTTCCAATTTAATTTGGGTTACTGGATTTTGCTTACCGCGGTCTTTGTTTGTCAACCAAACTATTCCGCAACCAAAGTGCGGTTACGTCAGCGTATTATTGGGACGATTTTAGGGGTAATTATTGGCTCCTTATTGCCATATCTCAATCCAACATTAGAGATGAAACTTGGCTTAATGGTGGTGACCAGTACGTTCTTTTTCTTCTTCCGAAGTAATAATTACAGTTTCTCCACGTTCTTTATTACCTTGCAAGTATTGATCAGTTTCGATGTGATGGGATTTGACACACAATCAGCGCTCTTCCCTCGCCTCATTGATACCGTATTAGGTTCAGCCATTGCATGGTTTGCTGTGTCTTATTTATGGCCGGATTGGAAATATCTGCAACTCGATAAAGTGAGCCGTCAAGCGATTCAAAGTGATGCGCAATATTTCTTACACATTATTAGCCAACTGCAATTTGGTAAAAGCGATAATTTAAAATACCGCATTGCACGCCGTAATGCCCATCAATATGCGGCAGCATTAAGTACGACGCTTTCCAACATGAACAACGAACCGAAAAAATATCAAGCGTATTTGCAGGAAGGTTTTGACTTATTAAAAATGAATTATTCCCTATTGAGCTATATTTCTGCTTTAGGGGCATATCGCAATAAAATGGCGCAATTACAACAAACTACCGAGTTTTTATCAGACTTTTATCCTGTGGCGAAAAAGGTTTTATATGCACTGGAAAATATTGAAAAGCTTCGTCCAGAAATCTTTGAAAAGCTCCAAAATAGTATTGAACAGAGCTTAAAAAAAATTCAATGGGATGAAACACAAGCCAAAAACAATGCGGTCTTTGCGTTGCCATACCAACAACTTAACTTGATTTCTCAATTGCTACCTCAGTTATATCGCTATTTCCAACATAGTCAGAAAGAACTGATTGCAAAATAAAAAACAAAGGAAAAACTGACCGCACTACCCCGAATTTTTTATTGTTCTCAATGCAATAAACAGGGATAATACGCCTCTTATATAAAATATAATTTAGACGCAATGACACATTACATTCTACTCATTATCAGTACTGCATTAATTAATAACTTCGTTTTGGTCAAATTCTTAGGACTTTGTCCATTTATGGGTGTGTCCAAGAAGATTGAAACAGCAATTGGTATGGGGCTTGCTACGACATTCGTATTAACCGTCGCATCATTGTGTTCTTATTTAGTCGATAATTATATTTTAATGCCGCTAAATGCTACATTTTTGCGCACTTTAGTTTTCATTTTAGTGATTGCCGTCGTGGTTCAATTTACTGAAATGGTAATCAATAAAACGAGCCCATCACTTTATCGCTTATTAGGGATTTTCTTACCGCTGATTACCACAAACTGTGCCGTACTCGGTGTGGCATTATTAAACGTCAATTTGGCACACAATTTAACCGAATCTGTCATTTATGGTTTTGGTGCCTCTTTAGGTTTTGCGCTGGTTTTGGTTTTGTTTGCCGCATTGCGTGAACGCCTTGTTGCCGCAGATGTCCCTATTACGTTTCGTGGCTCGTCTATCGCATTAATTACGGCCGGTTTGATGTCTCTCGCCTTTATGGGCTTCGCCGGATTAGTAAAATGATTTATCTCTTGATGTTTATTACTGTGACAGTGATTTTTCTCGGATTATTTTGGAATAACACTAAAAAATAATGTTTATCTTAATTTCAGTAACCGTTCTCGCTTTAATTTTTGGCGCGATTTTAGGCTTTGCTTCGATTAAATTAAAAGTTGAAGCTGATCCTATCGTCGAAAAAATTGATGCCATCTTACCGCAAAGCCAATGTGGGCAATGCGGCTATCCTGGTTGCAAGCCTTATGCCGAAGCGATTGCTAATGGTGACGTTATCACAAAATGCGTGCCAGGTGGTCGTCCAACAGTCGTAAAAATTGCCGAAATCATGGGCGTTGATGTCCCTGCAATGGATGATGTCGCTGAACCTGAAGAAATGGTGGCCTTTATTGATGAAAATATGTGTATTGGCTGTACCAAATGTATTCAAGCCTGCCCTGTTGATGCCATTATAGGTACAAACAAAGCCATGCATACTATTATTCCTGATCTCTGTACTGGCTGTGAACTTTGCGTAGCACCTTGTCCGACAGATTGTATTTCCATGATTAAAGTGAAAAAAGATATTGATAATTGGAACTGGAAATTTGATCCTAAATTAGTCATTCCGGTTGTAAATACCACAGAAATTGAGAAAAAATTAGTGGTTGGAGAGTCGGAATAATATGGCTGATGTATTAACAAGATTTAAATCCGGCAAAATTTGGGATTTTAAAGGCGGTATTCATCCACCTGAAATGAAATCTCAATCAAACCAATCCCCTATTCAGCAATCAGAACTGGCTAATGACTTTTATGTACCCATTAAACAGCATGCTGGTTCTGCGGGTAATGTATTAGTTAAAGAAGGCGATTATGTCCTTAAAGGCCAACCTTTAACACAAGGTGATGGCTTAAGAACCTTGCCTGTTCACGCCCCGACTTCTGGTATCGTAAAATTTATCGGGAAACATGTTGCCCCCCATCCTTCTGGTTTAACCGAGGATATGATTCATATTCAAGCGGATGGCTTGGATAAATGGCGTGAGCAATTTCCACTTGAAGAGTTTTTCACACAACCTGTCGAACAACTCATTGATCGTATTTATCAAGCAGGCGTTGCAGGCTTAGGTGGTGCGGTATTCCCGACTGCAGCGAAAATCCAATCGGCTGAAAAGAAAGTTAAACTCTTAATTATTAACGGCGCGGAATGCGAACCTTATATTACCTGTGATGACCGCTTAATGCGTGATTACACGGATGAAATGATCGAAGGGATTCGCATCTTACGTTATATCTTACGTCCTGAAAAAGTGGTGATTGCGGTTGAAGACAATAAACCTGAAGCAATTCAGGCTATTCAACAATCACTACATGGTGCAAATGACATTGAATTGCGCGTTATTCCGACTAAATATCCATCCGGTGCAGCCAAACAGCTGATTTATTTACTTACCGGCATGGAAGTGCCAAGTGGCGGACGTTCTTACGATATTGGCGTATTAATGCATAATGTCGGCACGGCTTTTGCGATAAAAAGAGCGGTCATTAATGACGAACCGTTAATTGAGCGTGTCGTCACGCTTACGGGTGATAAAATTTCCGAGAAAGGCAATTACTGGGTTCGCTTAGGCACACCGGTTGACCACTTATTGGCACAAGTTGGCTATCAATATGACGAACGCTTCCCTGTTTTTGCAGGTGGACCAATGATGGGCTTGCAACTTTCAGATCTCAATGCCCCCGTCACCAAATTAATTAACTGTCTATTGGCACCTGATCATTTTGAATATGGTGAACCCGAACCGGAACAATCTTGTATCCGCTGCTCTGCTTGTTCTGATGCTTGCCCTGTCAATTTAATGCCACAGCAACTTTATTGGTATGCTCGCAGTGAAGATCACCAAAAATCTGAAGAATACAGCTTAAAAGATTGTATTGAATGTGGCGTGTGTGCTTATGTTTGCCCAAGCCATATTCCGCTTATTCAATATTTCCGACAAGAAAAAGCCAAAATTTGGGAAATTAAAGAAAAAGCGAAGAAAGCAGAAGAAGCCAAACTCCGTTTTGAAGCCAAACAAGCTCGTATGGAGCGTGAAGAACAAGAGCGTAAAGCACGTTCACAACGTGCGGCAGAAGCTCGCCGTGAAGAACTTGCAAAACAAAAAGGTGAAGACCCGGTTAAAGCGGCGTTAGAACGCTTGAAAGCAAAACAAGCGGGTTCAGCAGCAAATAAAGAAACGAAAACTATCGTATCTGAGAAAGGGGAAATCTTACCGGACAACCATGAACTCATGGAGCAACGTAAAGCCCGCCGTCTTGCTAGACAACAAGCACAAGCAGATACAAGCACTGCGTCGGATGCAACACTGTCACAAACTGATGAAAAAGATGCGAAGAAAGCAGCTGTTGCTGCAGCTCTAGCAAGAGCAAAAGCAAAAAAAGCTGCCGCTCAAAGTGAAGCAGTTACAACAAATACAACTGAAAGTGCGATCGAAAAAACGGATGAAAATCCAACCGTACTTGATCCGAAAAAAGCCGCAGTAGCTGCAGCTATTGCAAGAGCTAAAGCTAAGAAAGCCGCCGCTAATAGTGAAACTGTTACAACAC
>ERZ860148.876-NODE-876-length-21290-cov-4.069225_pt1 | contig 21290 bp, 22 predicted proteins | sample MGYA00509981_ERZ860148 | MGnify/ENA primary metagenome ERZ860148 (study PRJEB30046, sample SAMN00715199) | human gut metagenome | study: EMG produced TPA metagenomics assembly of the A metagenome-wide association study of gut microbiota in type 2...
CAATATCCTCAGGTTTTTTTCCAGCCCCTAATTGTTGTAGAATGTTTTTTCTAGCCTGATTTTTATAAATATTTTTTACACTGGTCTCTGTTTCTTCAGGATCGTATATATTGGATTTTTCAATATGAGTAATACAATTTGAATCGGTCCATATTGTTTCTGTTTCTCCTGTTAAATCATTAGAGCTTGTCGTTTTTTCTGTACTTCCATGAAATGTTGGAGAGGGGGCATTGCAAGACCAATGGTTTTTGTTTAAATCAGGTGTCCATTGTCCAGCTGAATTTAAAACATAACCTGCATTGCGGAAATAGGCTTCTTTCTCTTTAGCAAGAATATCTTGCCCTAGCGAAGGCAATCGTTCTCCTCCACCAATACGATAATCTTGTGAAACTTCACGTTGGCTATAACCATATATAACGCCTACATAGCCACCATTATCAAGCTATTTTCTACTTGCAGCCATTGTCATAAAATTGGATTTAGTTGCATTACTTCCCGTCATTCCTTTTACGATGAGCCCAAATGGTTTGTCATCAGTAATAACATCATTAACGCCTAATGTTCTAAAATTAGCACTACCAGACAAGGTATTTATACCATTAGAACCGGAAAAATTACTTTTATTGACATCGACACCAGCAATAAAATTGGGCTCTATCATTGCTCCAAATTGAGAGCTACCGCCTGATTGTCCTGAATCCATTGAGGTGGAATAAAAGGTTTGTGTGACACTATCGACCATTGTATTGACACGACCTAAGCCATTTTCGCCACGAATATTAACAGAAACTACGCCAGAGCCTTTATCTTGTTGAGTAAAAGCACCTGGGATGCTTCGAATAACTTGATCGATAGTCTGGGTTTCTTTAAAAATATGTTCTCGGGTACTTTTCGCTTTTGCTTCCGTAAAAGGTTTTTTATCGTTAGCGACATTTTTTTCTACTACATCAATTTGATCTAATGTTTCTTCAGCTTTTGCATCAACGATAGAAACACTAAGGGTATTGATTAAGCAGAGTGTGATTAAATTTAATTTAATTTAATAACTTTCTTCATTACATATCCTTATTGTTTTTTTGAGAAAGATTCGCATTATCTTATTATATTTTGTAAAACTCAATGGTTTTTTATTAAAATTAATATAAAACCACAAAAAAATGAAAAAAATTAATTTTAAAAGGTAAGGGATAAGTGGATTAGCTCCTTAACTAAAAAAGCTTATAGGTGCGCGTTTGTTATTTTTTTACTCTTTGTTAGTGGATCTTGAGTTAAGTTTGAAAGGTGGCAATAGCGAAATATAGTGTTTATCTTTATAATACGTCAACTTTTGATAAGTAAAGGATAAGTTATATGGGAACGATTATTACCGTTGATGGCCCTAGTGGGGCAGGAAAAGGAACACTTTGTTATGCATTGGCTGAAAAGTTAGGTTTTACCTTATTAGATAGTGGTGCTATTTATCGCGTGACGGCATTGGCTGCGTTGAAACGTCATGCAGACTTAACCGATGAAGAAGGATTAGCGGAGTTAGCGCGTCATTTAGATATTCAGTTCATTCCAAAGAATGGAGAAGTCAATGTGCTTCTTGGAGGGATGGATGTGAGTCATTTAATCCGTACGCAAGAAGTGGCGGAAGCAGCTTCAAAAGTAGCGGTTTTCCCAAAAGTGCGGTCAGCTTTACTGCAACTTCAGCAGGATTTTGGTAAAAATGATGGACTGATTGCGGATGGTCGAGATATGGGAACCGTGGTTTTCCCAAATGCACAAGTTAAACTGTTTTTAGATGCAAGTGCGGAAGAACGTGCAAAAAGACGCTATAAACAGTTGCAAAATAAGGGAATTAATGGTAACTTTGCACAGATTTTAGCCGAGATACAAGAACGTGATTTTCGCGATAGAAATCGTGAGGTTGCGCCATTGAAACCGGCTGATGATGCTTTATTGTTAGATAGTACAACATTGAGTATTGATGAAGTAATTGCTCAAGCGTTAGTTTATATTCAACAAAAAGCGTCAATTTCGATTTAACTGTTTATTCAAGGAAGAATAGACATTTATCCTCAACCCCGCATTTTATGGATCTTAATGTGGATGTTATTAACTTAAATTAAGAAGATTATTTATATGTCAGAATCTTTTGCTCAACTCTTTGAAGAATCATTAAAAGGCCTTGAAACCCGTCAAGGTTCAATCGTTAGCGGTACTGTTGTTGCTATTCAAAAAGGCTTTGTACTTGTTGATGCAGGCTTAAAATCTGAATCTGCAATTCCTGTTGCTGAATTCCAAAACGCTCAAGGTGAACTTGAAGTTAAAGTTGGCGACACAGTAAACGTAGCTTTAGATGCAGTTGAAGATGGTTACGGCGAAACTAAACTTTCTCGTGAGAAAGCTGTTCGTCACGAATCTTGGATTGAATTAGAAAAAGCTTACGAAGAAAAAGCGACCGTTATCGGTTTAATCAACGGTAAAGTGAAAGGCGGTTTCACAGTTGAGTTAAACGGTGTTCGTGCATTCTTACCAGGTTCATTAGTTGACACTCGTCCAGCACGTGAAGCAGATCACTTACTTGGTAAAGAATTAGAATTCAAAGTAATCAAATTAGATCAAAAACGTAACAACGTTGTTGTTTCTCGTCGTGCAGTGATCGAATCTGAAAACAGCCAAGAACGTGAACAAATCCTTGAGAACCTAGCTGAAGGTTCAGAAGTTAAAGGTATCGTTAAAAACTTAACTGACTACGGTGCATTCGTAGATTTAGGTGGCGTTGACGGTTTATTACACATCACTGATATGGCTTGGAAACGTGTTAAACACCCAAGCGAAATCGTGAATGTAGGCGACGAAGTAACTGTTAAAGTATTAAAATTTGACAAAGATCGTACTCGCGTATCTTTAGGCTTAAAACAATTAGGTCAAGATCCTTGGGTTGCTATTGCTGAAAACCACCCAGTAAACAGCAAATTAACAGGTAAAGTAACTAACTTAACAGACTACGGCTGTTTCGTTGAAATCTTAGATGGCGTTGAAGGTTTAGTTCACGTTTCTGAAATGGATTGGACTAACAAAAACATCCACCCATCTAAAGTTGTAAGCCTTGGCGATACTGTTGAAGTAATGGTATTAGAAGTTGACGAAGAACGTCGTCGTATTTCTTTAGGTTTAAAACAATGCAAACCTAACCCATGGACTCAATTCGCTGAAACTCACAACAAAGGCGACAAAGTTACTGGTAAAATCAAATCAATCACTGATTTCGGTATCTTCATCGGTCTTGAAGGTGGTATCGACGGTTTAGTTCACTTATCTGACATTTCTTGGAATGTTGCAGGTGAAGAAGCAGTTCGTAACTACAAAAAAGGTGACGAAGTTTCTGCAGTAGTATTAGCAGTAGATGCAGTGAAAGAACGTATTTCTTTAGGTATCAAACAACTTGAAGATGATCCATTCAACAACTTCGTAGCAAACACCAAAAAAGGTGCTGTAGTTTCTGCAACTGTTGTTGAAGCTGACGCTAAAGGTGCTAAAGTTGAATTAGCAGGTGGCGTTGAAGGTTATATCCGTGCAGCAGACTTAACAAACGAAGTTGCAGCAGGTGATGTAGTTGAAGCGAAATACACTGGTGTTGATCGTAAAGCTCGTATCGTTCACTTATCTGTAAAAGCGAAAGATCAAGCTGAAGAAGCAGCTGCAGTTGCAAACGTGAATAACAAACAAGAAGATGTTGCTATTCCAAACGCAATGGCTGAAGCTTTCAAAGCAGCTAAAGGTGAATAATTAATTCACATAAATAAGGCTGGGTCATTGACTCAGCCTTATTACTACCAGCTATAATTAACAAGGATTTAGCGGTAATTTATTATGAACTAATGCATTACCTGTAAGTCTTAATAACAAGTTTAATTATAAATTTAAAGGAGAGTTGACGATGACTAAATCTGAACTAATTGAAAATCTATCAACAAAGCACCCAACTTTATCCGCAAAAGAAGTAGAAGGTATTGTAAAGGATATTCTTGAACTCATTGCACAATCTTTAGAAGAAGGTAATCGTATTGAAGTGCGTGGTTTTGGTAGCTTCTCTTTACACCATCGTCAACCAAGAATTGGTCGTAATCCTAAAACTGGTGATTCTGTAAAATTAGATGCTAAATCTGTACCGCACTTTAAAGCAGGTAAAGAATTAAAAGATCGCGTAAATGTTTTTGCTTAAACATTCAATCGATATCAATAAAACGACACTTAGGTGTCGTTTTTTATTACAAATTTTGGCATAATGAAACTATTCTTAACAAGGAGATTGTGATGATTAAATATATTCTCGGACTCATTATTGTGCTAGCTATCGTAATCGTTGCGGTAACTATAGGCGCGAATAATGATCAAGTAATCACCTTTAACTACATTGTTGCTGAAAGCCAATTCCAACTTTCAACGTTAGTCGCGATTTTATTTGGTTTTGGATTAATTTTAGGTTGGTTAATTACTGGATTCTTCTACTTAAAATTAAAATTCAAAAATATGTCGTTAGCGCGTCAAGTTAAACGTCAAACATTACAAATTAACGAATTAACGACTACTCGCGATAAGGCAGTATAATGCTTGAATTACTCTTTCTGCTTCTGCCAATAGCCGCCGCTTACGGTTGGTATATGGGGCATCGGAGTGCCAAGAAAGATCAGGAAGATATTAGTAATAAACTCTCCCGTGATTATGTCACGGGGGTCAATTTTTTGCTTTCTAATCAAACGGATAAAGCCGTTGATTTGTTTCTTGATATGTTGCAAAAACAAGAAACAGAAAATGAAATTGAAAGCAACTCACAATTTGAAGCCGAGCTAACACTCGGTAATCTTTTCCGTTCTCGAGGCGAAGTGGATCGTGCTTTACGCATTCATCAAGCCCTCGATCGTAGTCCCAATTATTCTTTCGAACAAAAATTATTAGCTAAACAGCAACTTGCCAAAGATTTCATGACAGTCGGTTTTTATGACCGTGCTGAAGCGCTTTACATCATTATGGTGGATGAACCAGAATTTGCAGAAAATGCACTGCAACAGCTTTTGGTGATTTATCAAAAAACAAAAGAATGGAAAAAAGCCGTTAATATCGCAGAGAAGCTTGCCAAGATCTCACCTAAAGAAAATAATGTGGAATTAGCACAATGTTATTGTGAATATGCCTTAAGCGGTGAACTTGAAAGTGTGGACGAAAAACGCAGTATTTTACAAAAAGCGCTGAATGTATCTCCAACCAGTGTGAGAGCATCAATGCTTCTTGCTGATTTAGAAATGGCAGATAAAAACTACCGTCAAGCCATTCATTTTTTGGAGAATATTCTTAATCAAAATCCAATTTACATTGGAGAAGTGTTGAAAACACTCAAATATTGTTATGATGAATTAGGAGAGAGAGATAACTTTGAGTTATTCTTGATTCGAGCCAGCCAGCAGATTAACAATACTAAAGTCGATTTAATGTTAGCAAGCGTGATTGAAGAGAAAGATGGCAAGAGTGCCGCTCAATCAAAGCTTTATCAACAACTAACCAAAAATCCAAGTACATCTATTTTCCACCGCTTTATTCAATTCCAAATTGATGATGCAGAGGAAGGGCGAGGTAAAGAAAGCTTAATTTTGCTACATAAAATGGTGGGTGAGAGAATTAAGCAAGGCTTTGGTTATCGTTGCTCTAATTGCGGTTATCAAACCCATAAATTAATGTGGAATTGTCCTTCTTGCAAACAGTGGGAAACCATCAAACCAGAACATAATTAATTGACACAGTGAGGTAAAATTATGAATAGCAAAGTAATCGTTGCATTGGATTACGAAACGGAAGCACAAGCGCTATCCCTCGTGGATCAAATTGATCCAAGCTTATGCCGCTTAAAAGTGGGGAAAGAAATGTTTACCACACTGGGAACCAGTTTTGTTAAGCAATTACACGAGCGTCAATTTGATGTTTTCCTCGATCTTAAATTTCATGATATTCCTAATACTGTGGCAAGAGCAGTGCGTTCTGCGGCTGATTTAGGGGTATGGATGGTTGATGTCCATGCTAGCGGTGGTCTGAAAATGATGGAAGAGGCAAAGAAAATTCTGGAACCTTATGGAAAAGATGCGCCTCTATTAATTGCAGTAACGGTATTGACCAGTATGGAAGATTTGGATTTATTACAAATCGGTATTAACTCTTCACCGCTTGAACATGTTTTACGTCTTGCGCATTTAACACAGCGTGCGGGATTAGATGGAGTTGTTTGTTCACCACAAGAAGTGGAGATTTTACGTAATACTTGTGGCCCTGATTTTAAATTAGTCACGCCAGGGATTCGTCCAATTGGAAGTGATTTTGGTGATCAGCGTCGCGTCATGACACCTGCAGCGGCCATTCGTTCTGGTTCTGATTATTTGGTGATTGGTCGCCCAATAACTCAAGCTGAAAATCCAGCAGAAGTGCTTCGTTCAATTAATTCATCACTTTCTTAATATGACAGAGAGTACTTTAGTTTATTCTACCGAAGTTGGTCGAATTAAAGAGCAAAAGCAGCCAGTACAACGCCCTAAAGGTGATGGTGTGGTTCGCATCCAAAAACAAACCAGTGGTCGAAAAGGCGCAGGCGTTTCAGTGATTACTGGGATAGATTTATCAGATGATGAATTGAAAAAGTTATCGGCTGAACTTAAAAAACGGTGTGGTTGCGGTGGTTCAGTTAAAGACGGCAATATTGAGATTCAAGGCGAAAAACGTGATTTACTAAAACAACTTTTAGAACAAAAAGGGTTTAAAGTAAAATTAGCGGGTGGCTAAGATAAAACAAAAAATCCATCTTCAATTGAAGATGGATTTTTTTATGATTAACTTTCCATGAAGTCTGGTTGGTAAGCAAAGAAAATTACGCCCAAGAAACTTAATATAGCAAATGCCAGAAATACATTATTTGGATTTGTAGCTTTGCGACTAAAATATTTAGCCGAGAAGAAAATATAAAGCACAAGCATGATAATTTTCATGATGAGCCAGCTTTGTAACTGATAACCGACCAAGAAGAAAATCGTTAAGCCGCTTGCAATTAAAAGTGTATCAACTAAGTGCGGTAAAATTTTTAGCAGTTTAATCGCTCGCCAATCTTTCCCACTTAATTGCATTCCCCCACGGATAATTAATAATCCTAAACTTAAAAATGCACAAACAATGTGCAAATAAACTAACATAGTCACTCCTGAATAAAAATGTGGTAGAGATACCGTATTTTTATATTTTATTTAATTTCATAAAGACTAACACCACATTCTCTATCAGAACTTATTGGCGCAACTTCATAATTTTTACCAGCCTCAGGAATAAAACTAATCATGTTACCTTTACAGCTTTTTCCTTTTATTATAGTTGTAATTTTTTCAGTAGTTGTATAGTGAGTATGCGAATGATCTAATGGAATAATTTCATTTTGAACAGTTACTTCACTATTAGCAGGGATAACAAATTCTTTGAAAAATATACCAGATAAAAATTTTGAATGAGCAGAAGGATCTTTGCTTAATTCTGTTGCTGGCATACCTATACTTTCGTTGCTTTTTGCTCCAACCATTGAACTAAATGCTTGTCCTAATCCGCCACCAATAGTAACTTTTTCCTTTTTACCATCAATATTTACAGTTAAATAAGAAGGTCTACCATTTTGCCCGTATAATCGAATACGAGCATCTTTTGAGGCGTCATAAGGCTGATTTTGATTTGATAATTCGGTCGAAACACAAGCAGTTAAGCTAAGAATAGAGGCAGAAATCAAAAATAATTTTTTCATATATTTTCCTTGAGGATATTTAAATGCGGTCAAAAGTGACCGCACTTTAATTTCTTATTTTGCAATACGCTTATATTTAATACGATGTGGTTGTGTTGCGGCTTCACCTAAGGTTTTCTTTTTCCACTCTTCGTAGTCTGAGAAGTTACCTTCGTAGAACGTCACTTTACCTTCATCACCGTAATCTAAAATATGAGTTGCAATACGGTCTAAGAACCAACGGTCATGGGAAATCACCATTGCACAACCAGGGAATTCTAAGATCGCATTTTCTAACGCACGTAAAGTTTCAACGTCTAAGTCATTGGTTGGTTCGTCCAATAACAGTACGTTACCACCACGTTGTAGAAGTTTAGCTAAGTGTAAACGACCACGTTCACCACCCGATAATTCGCCCACACGTTTTTGTTGATCTACGCCTTTGAAGTTGAAGCGTCCAACATACGCACGGCTTGGAATTTCAAAGTTACCAATAGTGAGAATATCTTGTCCGTTAGACACTTCTTCCCATACGGTTTTCTTATCATCCATTGAGTCACGGAACTGATCGACAGAGGCTAGTACCACAGTTTCGCCCATCGTAATTGTTCCGCTATCTGGTTGTTCTTGACCTGAAAGCATACGGAATAGGGTTGATTTACCCGCACCATTCGCTCCGATAATACCCACGATAGCACCTTTTGGAATGCTGAATGATAAATCATCAATTAAAGTGCGATCACCGTAAGATTTAGTGAGATGTTCTACCTCAATCACTTTATCACCTAAACGTGGACCAGGTGGAATAAAGAGTTCGTTAGTCTCGTTACGTTTTTGGTATTCGCCAGAGTTCAACTCATCAAAGCGCGCCATACGAGCTTTGCTTTTCGCTTGACGGCCTTTCGGATTTTGGCGAACCCATTCTAATTCTTTCGCAATGGATTTTTGACGCGCGTTTTCAGTGGCTTGTTCTTGCTCTAAACGTTTCTCTTTTTGCTCTAACCAAGAAGAGTAGTTACCTTCCCAAGGAATACCTTCACCACGGTCAAGCTCTAAGATCCAACCTGCTACGTTATCTAAGAAGTAACGGTCGTGGGTAATCGCCACAACAGTACCTTCGTAGTCATGTAAGAAGCGTTCTAACCATGCTACCGATTCTGCATCTAAGTGGTTGGTTGGCTCGTCTAATAAGAGCATGTCTGGTTTTTCGAGTAATAAACGACAAAGCGCGACACGACGACGCTCACCACCAGATAAATGCTCAATTTTGGCATCCCAATCCGGTAAACGTAATGCATCTGCAGCACGCTCTAATTGGTTATCTAAATTATGGCCATCGTGTGCTTGAATAATGGCTTCAAGGTTTGCTTGTTCTGCCGCGAGTTTATCGAAATCCGCATCAGGATCGGCATAAAGTGCATAAACTTCATCTAAACGAGTCAGTGCATTTTTTACGTCAGAAACGGCTTCTTCTACCGCTTCACGCACAGTTTGTTGCGGATCAAGTTTTGGTTCCTGTGGAAGATAACCAATCTTAATACCCGGTTGTGGACGCGCTTCACCTTCGAACTCTTTATCCACGCCTGCCATAATGCGTAAGAGGGTTGATTTACCCGCACCATTTAAGCCTAGAACCCCGATTTTTGCACCAGGGAAGAAGCTTAAAGAAATATCTTTCAAAATATGACGCTTCGGTGGCACCACTTTGCCGACACGGTGCATCGTATATACAAATTGCGTTGACATAATTTTCTCGATGTTATGAATAAAAGTGCGGTTATTTTACTTGATGTTTAGGGAATAAGCTATTTGAAAGGCAAAAAAAACCACCCATATAGGGTGGTAGGAAAGTAGTTTAGCTATATTTATGATTATTTTATTTAGGAACTTTATGAATATCAAGCAATCACTTGACGAGGCAAATAGTACATAAATTTCAGTTATAAGGGAAATGCGAATGAATCATTTTTTGATAAAAATCAATAAAATCATAGGATTTTTTACTTTTAGACTGATTTTTATTCGATTTTGATTGGGAACTGCTTGTGATAAAATCTGTCTATTCAATCATTTAGCCACTCTTTTTTCTTATTTATGTTTAAAAAATTACCTCTTGGATTATTGCTGATTTCGCCTTTTTCAGCGCTAGCGCATCCTCACGCATTCATCGATATGCAAACGAAACCCTTAGTGAAAGATAATAAATTAATTGGTTTCTCGACGCAGTGGTTACTTGATGAAGCCAGTTCTTCAGCTGTCCTGTATGATGTGAAACAGGCAAAAGGGGATAAGGCTGCCCAACAGAAATTAGTTGATGAAGTCATGGCGAACGTTGTGAATGAACATTACTTTAGTTATGTCTTTGATAAAGAAAATCATAAAATTAAATACACAAAACACCCTGAAAATTATGGTATGCGTGTGAAAGGGAACGAGGTGGAATATTATTTTGATTTTCTTTTAGCTCAGACACAGGCCTTGCAAAATAATGAATTTACGCTGATGACTTATGACCGCACTTATTATGTGGCAATGCGTTATGCTGAAATAGGTAAAAGAGCGGTTGATTTTTCAGCACTTCCTGCAAACTGCAAAGGGGAAGTGCTCGAACCTAATGTGGATGAAAAAATTAAATCCTACGCTTCATCATTGGATAAATCTCAAAAAAATGAAGATGATTCGCTTGGTGTATTGTTTGCGCAGAAAGTAAAAATTAAGTGTGAATAAAAATGAAGTTAAAACTGACCGCACTTTTTATTGGTTTATTAGCGATTATCTTCGCATTATTACCTTGGTTGTTTGTGCAAGTTGCTGATTGGCAAAAAGCCTTTAATCAGTTGATTTCTGAAAATCTCCATCAGATTCAAGCACATTCATCAACGGCAGGATTGTGGTTGATTTTTGCCGCCTTTTCTTATGGTGTATTACATGCATTAGGGCCTGGGCATGGCAAATTTATTATCGCTAGTTATCTTTCTACGCACGAAAGTCAACTTAAGACCAGCATACGCTTAAGCTTGCTTTCCTCTCTCATGCAAGGTTTTGTCGCAGTTGCTGCAACCTCCATTGTGGTGGTGATACTTAATCTTTCCTCTAAATATTTTAAACTTAGCCAGTTATGGCTGGAACGTAGCGCTCTAATTTTATTAGTGTTGTTAGGGATTTATTGGATTGCTCAAGGCTTGAAAGGTTTAAAGAAAAAACAATCTTTTCGTATTACATCGATCCAATCATTACCAAAACAGATTGGAACAGCTTCGCCTTTTCGATATGAGCAAGGAAAAGTAAGTCAGACACAGTGTAGTTGTGGGCATCAACATTTGCCCAATCATCAACAGCTTAAGCAGTCGGGAGATTTAAAATCTCAGTTATTAGTGATTTTGACTATTGGCATGCGACCATGCAGTGGGGCTATTTTCGTGCTCTTTCTTGCCTATATGCTAGATCTGTATTGGTGGGGAATTTTAGCTACGTTTGCCATGTCTTTGGGTACGGGATTAATGCTTTCGCTTTTTGCAGTGTTAGTACGCTATGCGAGAAATGTTGCGATTCGATTAGGCCATTGGTATGGTTTAGCGGGGTCTAATCACAAAGGTGAGGCCATGATCAAATGTATTGCGGGCGCAATTATGATCTTTTTTGCACTAAGCTTGTTATATGGCACGATGGAGGCTGTAACAGGTGGCGCAGCCTTGTTTGGTGGGTAAAGAAAAGGGCAGCGTTTGCTGCCCATTTATTTGAAAATAGATTATTCAACCCAAGTGACGATTTCTTCAATTGGTCGACGAGATTTTTTGGTAATGTCTCTCGCACGATAACCAAATGTTGCTGCCACAGATACGCCCCATTCATTTGGATCAAAGAGCCCTTCAGCGGCTAAAACTTCATTCATTTTATCGTAGTTAAAGCCTTCAATCGGGCAAGAATCTACACCAATAGCGGCAGCACCAGTTAGCATATTGGCTAATGCAATGTAGGTTTGTTTGCTTGTCCAGTCAAATAATGCACGCTCGCTTTCTGCGGTTTTCATTTCAACTTCTTGTAAGCCTTTATATTTTGCCAAGGCTTTTTCTAACTGCTCACCTTGTAAACCTCTACGCACCGCTACATCACGGAAGAAAGGTGTATCATATCGTGCATTTTTCTTCGCAAGAATGATCACTAAATGGCTACAATCATCTAATTGATATTGCATTCCCCAGCTAAAAGGTTTGAGTTTATCGCGTAATGCTTTATTTTGAATCACTAAGAACTTCCATGGCTCAGAGCCGACAGAGCTTGGTGATAAACGAGCAAACTCTAAAATTGCCGCGAAATCTTCTTGGCTAATTTTTTTATTCGGATCGTAATAACGTGTGGAGCAGCGATTTTCGAATACCTGAAGCATTTGTTCGCGTGTAATTTGACTCATGTTTTCTTCCTCTTAACATTATCTAATTTGTGATCGTTTGACCACACTTTAGCGCTCTTTCCAATATCCAATCCACTCTTTGAGTAATTGCATATTTTTCGTAATCGCGCCACCTTGTGGAATAAAATGCATCATATTGAGTCCATAACTGTCAGGCGTAATGCCTTCACCTACACTTGCAGGTAACACATCAAAACCTTGTTGTTGGAATAATAATTTTGCACGTTGCATATGCCATTCATTGGTGACTAAAATAATTTTGTGAATACCTTCTTTTTCCAACATTTGTTTGGTGAAAAGGGCATTTTCTTTGGTAGTAAGGGCTTTAGGTTCAATCCATTTAGTTGGCACATTAAAGAAGTTTTGGAGTTCTTCCGCAGCGATTTTTGCTTCAATGGCGCCAGTTGGACTCGCCCCTGTAATTAATAATGGCAAGTGCGTTTCTTTTTGTAAGAATGCGGCATAGCGTAAGCGTTCAAGTTGAATACCTGTTGAAGCTAATGGTGCATAAAGCTCTTTGCTATCACGCAAGCCACCACCCAGCAAAACGATCGCTTGAGCTTGTTGATAATCTTGCAGTGTTAAATGATCTTCAGTGATGAGACTATCTTTAAGTACTTGTGCAGTGTAAGGAATGCTTAAAAGATAGAGTAGAGAGAAACCAAGTGCGGTCGAAATTCGGCTTAATTTTTTGAAATTGAATTTAGCTAGAATAAGTGAAAGCCCCCATAAAATTAAAATATTAAATGGGGGAAGAATCATGGCTGTAATCAGTTTTTTTAATTCAAACATTATTTATCCAATTCAACGAAATCTAGCTCTTTGGTCCATAATTTGGCATAGCTACTATTTTTACCATAAGAGTTATCACAAACACGATTTGGAATTTCTAACAAGCAAGAGAAAATATGACCATGTAAGCGAGTAGTGGTGACTTTATCATTCGCTAAGAATACTTGTGCAACACGTTTTACAATGCGTTGAGTATAGGCATACCAGAATTGATGGCAAAGATCTTTCAGCCAACCCAGACCAAATTTATTGGCCATTTTACTCATTCGCCAGCTTAATGCTAAAACCACATCATCTTCTGTTGAAAGAATATCTTCCCAGTCTTTTACATTGCTGTTAGCAGGCAGTTGAGCAAGGATATTTTTCTCGATATCACTCGCTTCAATATCTTTACGCAAGAAATAAAGTTGTTCACCCGTTGTGCCTTGTTTGGTTTCCATCGTGCCATAAAGCTGATGCGCCATGTCCGGTGACAAATAAACATGATTTGAAAATTGTGCAAATAGATTCGCTGTTCTTTCGTCACGAGCCAGTAGATGGCAATCACTGTGGCTACGGAAAAGTGCGGCTGATTTTTGCAGATTTTCTTCGTGTTTAAAATAAGCAGTTTGTGGCAACACAATAATGCGATTATTCGGAAAATGCGTCACCATTTCTTCACGGATTTTTTGATGCTGCGGATAAAGATCACCAAAGTTACCGCCACCATGTAAAAGGATGGTGGTGTTTGGTGTAATTTTCGCTTTAACTTCTTCAAGATCTAAATCATATTCGCAACGTTTTAAGGTCACATTAATATGGTGATCTTTAAAAAATTGCTCGGTTCCGTGATAAATCAGCAAATCGCCCACGTTCAAATGAAGTGGGTAGTCGAAATAAAATACGTCGTTTTTATCTTTGATCAGTTCGACAATAGGATTCAGTTTGTTTTTTAAATCAATAAGGAGTTGATTCATTTTTTACTCTTTTCTTTAAATAGCTAAACAAGAAATTTTTTTCTGCTGTGTTTAATCCGAAGATTAAAATGACACAGATTAATACCATTTCTAAAATGATGGATTGTCCAATAAATTCCAATAAAGAATAGCTGCGGGTAGTATCGGATATATAGATGATACCTAATAGCAGGCCAAACACCACGCCGACATTCACTAAATATGAGACAAATTCTTTGTGGTTAAATTTAATTTTTTTATTAATAAAATATAATCGATAGATTTGTGAGATGACCATCGTACTAAATTTACCCACAAAGGCAAATACTGGATTATAACCTAGTGTGAACAAATAATAAGCTAATGGCACCGTACAAAGATCGATTAACGCTACGATGATATTGTATTGTTTTACGGTAGATGTGCCAATGGCTAATGCACTCATCCAAAATGCGCCAGCCATTGCACTGATCAATAAGCAAGCAATAATAGCTTGTACAAGTTGTTCAGTATATTGCGGAAGATGATCACCTAGCCAAAATGTCAATAAGGTATGGGTGAAATACAATACAGGTGCCGAGAGAATCGCCATTAAGTAAAGTGAATATTTTGAAATACCAAGAATTAATTGGCGATTGCGATCATAATCTTTTGCCGCATAAGACTGAACCAACTGCGGATTAGCTGCCATTTGGAAATTATTTACAAAACTATAAACAGCACCTTCTACCTGTGTCGCAATGGCAACAGCGGCGTTGACTGCCACACCAAAGAATAAGTTTGATACCATATTCAAGCCTTGGGTCGAACCCACATAGGCAACTTGTCCCATGAGCATCCAACCGGAAAAACTTACCATTTCTTTGGTTTTGCTTAAATCTTTATATAAACGGAAACGTGCAGCCTCTTTGAAATAATATTTAGTGAATAACACATAAAGAGAGAGCACGATTAAACTGACTGAAAGCAATAAGCAGCCATAAGTAATCAACTTATCGTAATGCGTGATATGACTTAAGATAAAGACAGAAGTCAGTTTTAAAATGGTTTCACCTAATCCCAACCACGCATAGAATCCCATTTTCTCGTGTGCAACAATCATGGCATTGAATGGCACTTTGATAATTTCAACGAGAGCAATAATTAATGCTAATTGGTAAACGATATTTGCAGCTTGCAAGCGTTCAGCGGGGATCACCAATTTGTGATTTAAAAACCATAAACCGACGGTTTCAGCTAACACGAATACGATAAAAATAATGAGTAGGTGATTTAAGATACTAATATTAAAGACTTTATTGACACGTTGAATGTCATTCGAGGCTTTTTCTACGTTAATAAAACGCTGAGTGGTGGCGGTCATTGTGCCATTAAAAAAGGAAAATAAGACCACGACACCCATCACAATGTTGTAGATACCAAAATCTTCTACACCCAATACCTGCAATACCACACGAGAGATATACAGCATCGCCCCCATGTTGAAGAGCATTCGGATGTAAAGAAATAGCGTATTTTTGGCAATGGTTTTATTTGACATTGTGAGAATGAAATTAGAAAAATTGGGGGAATTATAGGGGGGATTAGGGTGTGTAGCAAGCATTGTGCAAGTTCTAGGTATTCGTATAAGATTTAGTGAAAAGAAAAATCTCAAGTTAGAAACTTGAGATTTTGATATGACGAGACTAGCATGCATTATTATGTGATAGGTTTATTATATAAATTTATACTGAAAGAATTTTTTTAATCTATCTAGTTTATAAATTAATCCTCGGATTGCAGTATCTCTGATATTCTTATCATCTGAAACAAGTTGATCTGTAATTACTTGTTTTACTTCTCTTAGCTCATTCCATGGATAGACATCATTCTTTGATAATTCTTTAATTTCTAAACATTTAGATTGTAATCTTTTATGAAATGCCACCATTAGGTGAAAATCAACTTCATCATTTAAGTTAGAGTTTCTTTTTTTGTGAATATTTATAGCCTCCGTAAATACTGAATCACATAATTCAGCTAATTTTGAAAGCTCCGAATTATAAGTTGTATTTCTTAAATTTCTTGCCCCTAATATATATCCTATAGGCAAAGCAATAACTGAAAAAATAAGGGCAAGGAAAGCTATTTTATCTGAAAGACTCATCTACTGTCCTTTTGACATTTGTATTCCAATTTCCTTTTCTACATAGTTTTTGATTTCGTAGATTATGTCTGGGTCATCTTCTGAAACAAGGTTATTCACTATATTTAAAATAACTTCAGCCTCAATCCCTTTTCGAATTGCACCGCCAAAGGTTTCTTCTAAGAATGAAGAACCGTATCCCTCTGTTCCGTCCAAATTTAGAATAAGAGAAGGATCTTTTCTAATAGCAGGAATTAATATGGTATCTCTAAATTCCTCACCACTTGCTTTTCCATCTTTAATATAGCGTGGGCCTGGATATTGGCTAAAATCTTTTACATAAATAGTTTGCATCATTATTCCTTAATCTTCTTGAATGGGGATATTCCACTGGACAACAGTTCCGTCAATAGAGTATCTAGATTCTTTGGTTAAATCAGGCTTACCTTTGCCATTATACACATACATTCCACGATTTGAATGAATTATTAATCTACTACCAGGTGTTTTATCTATAAATGCTCGAATATCACTACCACCTTTCCCTCTGTGACCTAACCCTGTTCTAGTTTCTTTAATTAGTGTTGATGCTTTTATATACAAACAATCTTTTGTTGGTTTTCCAAGTTGTTTTAGTTTATTCCAAATTGCAGAAAGCACATTGGCTTTTTGGGTTTTTTCCAGAGTATTAGGAATACCGTGTCCTAAATCACAAACGAAAAGTGAAAGTTTTCCTTCTAGGACGGCAAGTAACATCCACCAACGCTTTATAGGGAAGTTTCGATTGCTTTGGATATTTTCTGCATAAGCATGTTCAACAGCATTTGCTATAGCTTCAATATAACTGGAGTATATTCCTTTTACTCCCATATTTTTTAGCTCATCTAAAAGTGGTTTAGTTATTTCACCATCAGTACTATCACTATAAATATAATGCCAGCACTTCACGTTTTTTTGAGCTGATGAAGATGTATAATTAAATCCCAAAGACTTGTATAGCCCTATGTGACAAAATACAGCATCTACATCGTAGGGAATATGTTTGCGATAGTCTGCAGGTTTTGCTTTTGGTCTTACAATTTGAAATTTTAATGAGCTATATTGTGATTTTATTGTATCTAGTACCGCAATTAATAGACTGCAGGCAACAGCATCAATTACATCTGTATCTCTGAAATTTAACTTCAAACGGCTTTTACTTTGTGCTGCGCGTTTTGCTTTTTCTTCTAATTCTTTTTTAAATGCGATAAACTCATAGTTTATTTCTTTCGCCAAAATTATTCGATAAGGGGCAATTACTTCAAAAAGGTTAAATAATTTATGAGTAAGCATTTTATATTTAGGTTTTCCACCTCGTAGTCGTATTTTTTTCTCTTTGCTTGTAAGAGATCTTAGAGTTCTTCGTTCAACAATAGATTTCCATAGTCGTATATCCATAATCGGTTCCTTAATCAGATTTCAGTAACGTTCATTTATTAAATATATAGCAATAATTTTATTACAGCTTGACTTGTAATTCTAATTTTTCTATTGAGTTTTTAATATTTTCACTGCTATTATTTTTAGTATAACTTATGCAGTTAAAAATAAGATCACTTGACTTAATCGATTGATAAAAATATACAAAAATAGTCGAAGGTAATCAATGCTGTTGTTTTGAAAATTGAGTGAATGGTAAAATATTTGTTATTTAAGTTATTAATTTAAAAGTGAATTGAATAGAGATAAAAAAAGCCAGTAGAAATTTACTGGCTTTGATAGATGGTGCACTAGCTGAACCCGAATTAACTTGTAGGATATTGATTTTAAATGTTTATTTTTCAAAGTCTAAAATCTTGTTACTAAGCTTGTTACTAAAATTCAAATTCACTACAAATCAATGATAGTTTATGATGCCATAATACCACTAATAAACCGCGTGTAAAAAATTTTATAGAAAAACTGTTCACCTTGTTCACCAATCCTTAAAACTCTTTATTTATTATATAGTTATATTCTTTTTTATTGTTCACCAACTATTCACCATTGTTCACCTTTATTCACCAGTTTAAAAAAACACCTAGATATAGAGTATTTACCTTATTTTCCTGTTTGTTTTTTAGTCAGTTAAACATGTTCAACTTAACGTATTTAAACTTATTTAAACTATTGAAATTTAAGCTATTTACTCATGTTTTTATATGTTTATAGTGTTGTATTGGCTCATTGTGAGCCGTCTAAATTTAGGCTTTTAGAATATACAAGGAACATAAATCATGTTTAAAAAATTAATTGAGTTACGCCAACAAAAGGCAGAAAAAGTCGCAGAAATGCGCGCTATGTTAGACAAAGCGGAACAAGAAAACCGCTCATTGACCGAAACCGAAAACGTTGACTTTGAAAAGTTGAAAGATTTGGTTAAGCAATTGAGCGATGAAATCGCCCGTTATGAAACGGTGGCCGATGAAGAACGTAACATTGCCGACAAAGGCAAACCGGTAGAAACACGCGGTAAAACCTTCAGCAATGACGAACTACGCCACTACATTAAAACGGGTGAATTACGAAATCTTTCCACCACCGGTCAAGAAGATGGCGGTTATACCGTGATCCCACAATTGGATAAAGACGTAATGAAACGCTTAACCGATGATAGCGTGATGCGTCAAATTTGTAACGTGGTCCGCTTGCCGGTTGGTGCGAAAGAATACAAAAAACTTGTTTCCGCCGGTGGTGCGGTAGTGGCCCATGGTGAGGAAGGTCAAGCCCGCAATGGCACCGCCACACCGAAACTCCATGAAGTTACCATTGCATTAAACCCTATCTATGCCTATCCAAAAACCACTCAAGAAATTTTGGACTTCTCCAGTATTGATGTTTTAGGTTGGCTGACTGACGAAATTTCCGAAAGCTTCACCGAAACCGAAGAAACCGACTTAACCGGCGGCGACGGCACGAAGAAATCAAAAGGCTTCTTATCCTATGAACGTTCTACCGAAGCGGACAAAGTACGCGCCTTTGGTAAGTTACAAAAATTAGACGTTGCCGGTGCCGACAAAATCACCGCCGATACGCTCATTGATTTGTTCTACACCTTACACAGCAAATACCGTAAAAACGCCGTTTGGGTGATGTCTTCCACTATTGCGGCGGCATTACAAAAACTCAAAAACAAAAACGGCGATTTTATTTGGCGTGATGGTTTAACCGTAGATGCGCCTTCTACCCTTTTAGGTCGTCCGGTTTACTTCCTTGAGACCATGCCGGCAAGTGGTGCCAATAAACCGGTAGTTGCCTTTGGTGACTTCAAACGCGGTTACTTCATTGTAGATCACGAAACCGGCGTGCGAACCCGTCCGGACAACTTAACCGAACCGGGATTCTATAAAGTACACACCGATAAATATTTAGGCGGTGGCGTAGTAGATTCAAACGCTATCAAAGTGATTGAGACAACAGCATAAATCATAGAGGGGCGAATGCCCCTTTTTTTGCTTAATAGGTGAAATATGAATAAAGAATTTGAAATTCGCTCCGCAACACTTTCAGCCGATGAAGAAAATCAAAAGCTAGTCGGTTATGCGGTGAAATGGAATAGCCCTTCACAAGTGCTTTACTGTGATTTTGTGGAATCCTTTGCGCCTAAAGCTTTCAGCGACAGCCTAGCGAGTGGCGAAGATGTGCGCGCGCTCTTTGAACATGACTACACCAAGTTACTAGGTCGAACAAGTGCGGGAACATTAAAGCTAGAAGAAGATTCAATCGGCTTACGCTTTGAACTAACTCCGCCCGATACAACAATCGGAAAAGATTTATTAGTTAGTGTTTCTCGCGGTGATATTACAGGGATGTCTTTCGGATTCAGAGCGATTAAAGAAGAATGGAATTTTGATGTAGAGCCTTATCAAAGAAATGTAATTAAAGCAGATCTCTTTGAGGTAACAGTAACAAGTATTCCAGCCTATCCGGAAAGTAGCGTAGAAATCGCTAAGCGTTCAATGGTCGCAGCAAAAGAACAAACACAGGGTAAATCAAACACTATCTTAAAACGCTGGCTTGATGTGGCGGAGGCGTAATATGTGGAACCCGTTCAGACGAAAAGAACAACGCAGCGCACCGATAGCAATTAATGAGCTGCTTTCTTATCTTGGCGTATCAAACACCGGTGCGGGGGAATTTGTCAGCCCGAACACGGCGGAAAGTTTACCGGCGGTGATGAGTGCAGTTACCGTTATTTCAGAAGCGGTGGCCAGTATGCCTTGTTATTTGTATCAGCTTAAAGACGATGGCCGCGAGCGCGTTTATCGTCACCCGGTGGACTATCTCTTAAATGAAATGCCAAACCGTAGCCAAACACCGTATCAATTCAAATACACCATGATGCGTCACTGCCTATTAAACGGTAACGCTTATGCGGTGATTGAATGGAACAGCAAAGGCGAACCAATCAGCCTTACCCCGTACGAACCAAGTGCGGTCAATATCTATCGCAAAGTTGGTGGTGAGTATATCTATCAAATTACTGACTTAGACGGCAATACCAAAAACTATCTTCAAGATGAAATCCTACATTTACGCCATTCATCCCTTGATGGCTTTATGGGACGTTCGCCGATTACGATTTGCCGTGAAACCGTGGGCTTAGGCATTGCTCAACAGAAACACGGATCGGCAATGATGAAAAACGGTTTAATGGCGAGTGGATTAATTACTACCGCCGAATGGTTGGATGATGCCAAAGCACAAAAAGCGGTAAAAGCCCTTGAACGTTACAAGGGGGCGAAGAACGCAGGGAAAACACCAATCCTTGAAGGCTCAATGGAATATAAACAGTTAGGCATGACAAACCAAGACGCGGAATGGTTAGCAAGCCGTACGTTCACAATTTCCGATATTGCCCGAATCTACAACATTAGCCCGATTTTCTTACAAGACTATTCCAATAGCAGTTATTCAAACTTTAGTGAAGCCAGTAGAGCCTTTTTATCGCAAACCTTGCGCCCTTGGCTAACCAATTTTGAACAACAGCTAAAAGATGCCTTGATGATTGATTTAGGTAGCAACAGTAAGAAACGTTACTTAATTGAATTTGATACAAGCGACTTATTGCGCACCAGTCAAAGCGAGCGTTTCCAGAGTTACGATGTGGCAATTAAAGCCGGTGTAATGTGCCCGAATGAACTCCCTCATCCATGCGGGATCATGCTTCTCTTCTGATATTTTCTCTCAAATGGAGTAGTAAATGCACAGAATTATATTCTG
>ERZ860148.894-NODE-894-length-20974-cov-3.494383_pt1 | contig 20974 bp, 19 predicted proteins | sample MGYA00509981_ERZ860148 | MGnify/ENA primary metagenome ERZ860148 (study PRJEB30046, sample SAMN00715199) | human gut metagenome | study: EMG produced TPA metagenomics assembly of the A metagenome-wide association study of gut microbiota in type 2...
CCATCTGCACACCGGTCTGGCTTTCAAACTGTGCCATCAGATATCCCTGATTCCAGTCTGACATCTCTGTGATCTGGTCGCTTGTGATGGATCCGCTCTCAATGATATCAAAAACAGCATCACAAGACTGGCTCAGTGTATCTTTGTCATAGCTGACGGTCTTGGCATTTCCGCAGCCTGCAAGGCCGAGCACAAGTACCAGAACTGCGACTACTAAACTAATCTTTTTCTTCACTTTGCTTCACCTCGCTAAATTGTTCCGTGTTTTTTGGATGGTCTTTCTTCCCTTTTTGTAAATAACATCTCAAATGCATAAAGAACCTGCTTTCTTGCTGCTTCCGGCTCGATCACAGAATCAATATATCCTCTTGCCGCTGCTGCCTCTGTACCGGACTGTGCTGCAAATTCAGAAGCCTTTTCACTCAGGTTGACATCCTTATCATCTGCATACATGATCTTGGCAGCTACATTGGCATCCATCATTCCGATCTGTGCTGTTGGAAGGGCAAATACCATATCTGCTCCAATATGTTTTGAATTCATTGTGATATAGGCTGAACCATATGCTTTGCCTACGATCAGATTTACTTTTGGCACATCAGCTTCCACAAATGCTGCTGTCAATTTGGCAGCTGCTGTTGCGATTGTTGTTTCTTCTTCCACTGATGTTGCATATCCTTCTACATTTGTCAAAGTAAGTACAGGAATGTTAAATGCATCACATTTCTTTACAAAGTCTGCTGCTTTCTCACAACCGGCTGTTGTAAGACGACCATCATATTTCTCTACTTCTTTACCATTCTCATCAAAAACAGCAGTACGATTTGCGATCGCTCCAACTGTCATACCGTCAAAACATACAAAACCTGTTACCATTTCTTTTGCATATCCTGCTTTTAATTCTAAGAAGAAATTGTTGTCACTCATATCTTCCAAAGCAAGTGCAGCATCTGCTGCTTCTGCTGCGAAGTCAGGGACGAGACGGTTTAAATCATCCATACATTCATCAGAACCTGCTGTATCATTGTTGTTCTCCGGAAGAATAGAAACCAACTCACGAATCGCATTTAATACTTCTGTCTCACCTTCCAGAATAACATCTACATTTGATGCAGCCTTCTGGAAATCGGCAGATGCAGTATCTAACTTATCTGTATAGTTGCCTTCTAACGTGTTTGGTGAGCTCACAAAAAGCTTACCATTCTGTGCTTCCATAAATGTAAAGTCACTCATTGCTGTCATAACAGCCACTCCGCCACCACAGTTACCAAAAACGGCACTGATCTGTGGAACGATACCGGATGCTTTTGCTTTCATCTTGTAGATTTGTCCAAATCCTGCAAGTGCGTCCGTAGACTCCTGAAGACGCATACCTGCACAATCGATCAACCCAATAACAGGGACTCCTGTCTTTACAGCCAACTCATATACATGTGCGATCTTCTTTGCATGCATCTCACCAATTGATCCATTCAATGATGATGCATCCTGACTATAAATATAGGCAGGTGTACCTGAAACCAAACCATAGCCGGTAATAACACCGTCTGCAGGTACTGATTTCTCTTGCATGTTGAAATCCGTACTTCTCTTTGTAATTGTTGCACCAATTTCAACAAAACTGTTTTCGTCAACTAAAGACACAATACGGTCTCTTGCTGACAAAGCATTTGTGTTACTCATGTTCAGCCCTCCAATATAGTAGTATTTATTTGGCATAAGCCAATTTATAAAACAAATTTACACCGAGCTTATTCTATCTCTTTTGAGAAAAAATAGCAATACTTTTCTGAAAAATACTTAGGAATTGTTTTACACAAAATCTCATATACATAATCAAACGCTTTTGCAGAAATGAGGCATTTTTATGCAAAAAATAATAAGTTATTTTTTACTTTTTTTCAGTCTGCTTCTGCTCTTTTTGGTTACAACCCGTTCTCTTAACTCCAGCCTGCGGACATATCCGCCATTTTCTAACACAAAACAGACAAAAGCGATTGCAACAAAAAAAATCTCCGGCTCTTCCTATGTAAAAAAACAGGATATAACACTTTCCTCCTTAAACGCCAAAGCCTGTTGTCTGATGGATGCGGCTACCGGTCGTGTTTTATACGGCAAACAGGAAGATAAAAAGCTTCCCATGGCAAGCACCACCAAGATCATGACCTGTATCCTTGCTTTGGAAAATGCCGGGGGAAATGACAGGATTCCTGTTTCTTCCTATGCAGCTTCAATGCCGGATGTACAGCTCAACATGCAGACCGGTGATACGTTTTATCTAAAAGATCTTCTGTATTCTTTGATGTTAGAATCCCATAACGATACTGCTGTTGCAATCGCAGAAGCCATCGGCGGCTCTGTCAAAGGATTTGCTGCCATGATGAATCAAAAAGCTTCCGAACTCGGCTGTACCCAGACACATTTTGTCACACCAAACGGTTTAGATGACAAACAACATTATACAACTGCCAAAGAATTATGTATGATCGCACGATATGCCATGCAAAACAAACAATTCCTGCAGATCATTCAGGCAAAATCTCACTTGTTCTCTAATTGCAACAACACACGTCAATATCAGGTACATAACCATGATGTTTTTCTTTCTTCCTATGCCGGTGCACTCGGTATCAAAACCGGATTTACCAACCGTGCCGGATATTGCTTTGCCGGTGCTGCAAAAAAAGACGGACATATACTGATATCAAGCGTGCTTGCCTGTGGCTGGCCGCCCCACAAAACGTATAAATGGAATGACACGAAAGTCTTGATGGATTATGGTTTTTCCCACTTTCAAAATGTAACTGTTTCCATTCCATCTTACGATTCTGTCATTCCGATTCAAAACGCTGTTAAGAACACGCTTTCCCTGACCTCTTCGATTCCATCCCAAATAACTTATCCGTTATCCTATGATGATACTTTAACGATTCAGCGACAAATCCCAAAAAATCCTTCTGCTCCGATCCGACAGGGCGATATCATAGGGTATGATACGATATCGGTCAACCGGACCATTTTAGAAAAATATCCGATCATTGCAAAAGAGACGATCCGTTCACGTTCTTTTTCTTATTTTGCAAAACTTCTATTACAATGCTTTTTCTTTAACAGTCTAACATAAATGTGCTAAAGCCAAACGGATAGCAGCAAGCTGTCATTATGCATTATGCATTTTGCAGAAAAGCTACATAACATTTCTGTGCTTCATAAACATCTGCTTTGCTCGTTACTTCCCATGGTGCATGCATACTAAGAACAGCAACACCGCAATCAATCACATTCATACCATACAGGGCTGCAATATATGCAATCGTTCCGCCACCGCCTGCATCAACTTTTCCAAGCTCTGCTGTCTGGTAATGTGCATGATTCTGATCAAAAATATTGCGAAGCTGTGCCAAATATTCTGCATTTGCATCATTCGACCCGGATTTTCCACGACTTCCTGTATATTTTGAAATAACCATACCACTTCCACAATAAGAAGCATTCTTCTTATCAAAGGAAGCTGCATATAACGGATCAAATCCGGCATTGACATCAGATGAAAGCATTTTACTGTTCTTTAATGCACGACGAAGTGTCAATTCCTGATATTCCCCGGTCAATGCCATAACTTCTGCCAGGCTGTTCTCAAAAAAACGGGAACGCATTCCGGTAGCACCCACACTTCCGATCTCTTCTTTATCTACCAAAAGACAGCAGGAAGTTCTTTTTGGTGCATCGACAGCTAACATAGCATCTAATGATGTAAATGCACAAACTCTGTCATCCTGTCCATATGACAGGATCATACTGCGGTCAAATCCAAGTTCTCTTGCCTTGCCTGCCGGTACGATTTCTAACTCTGCTGAGATAAAATCTTCCTCTTCCATTCCATATTCTTTTGAAAGGATTGCAAGAACACCTTTTTTTACGGCATCTTTTTCTTCTGATTCTAATGGTATGCTTCCTACTAAAAGATCGAGATTTTCTCCTTCAATCACTTTGCCTGCCTTCTTTTCCATCTGTTCTCCTGCTAAATGGATCAAAAGATCTGATACACAAAATACCGGATCTTCTTCCTTTTCACCGATATGGATCTGCACACTGCTTCCATCTTTTTTGACTACAACTCCGTGGATTGCCAAAGGCAAAGTCACCCATTGGTATTTTTTAATTCCACCATAATAATGTGTATCCAAATATGCCATATCACCATCTTCATACAACGGATTCTGCTTGACATCGAGTCTTGGGGAATCAATATGTGCGCCGAGAATGTTAAGTCCTTTCTCCATCGGTTCTGTACCAATGCAAAAAAGTGCTACTGCTTTTTGCATACATACCGCATAAACCTTATCGCCGGATTTTAATCTCTTTTTCTGTTCCATTACTTCTTCTAAACTTTTGTATCCTGCAAGTTTTGCTCTTTGTACGATATCTTTTACGCATTCACGCTCTGTCTTACAGTCAGACAAAAATTGCATATAATCGGCACAAAGCTTTTCTAACTCTTCTTTCTCTTTTTCATTGTAATTCTTCCAAACATTTTCTCTCATAAAAATCCTCCATTCCTGTTATAATGTACTCTCGGTATCTTCTCAAAACGAATCCTTTCGGATGGATTTCCGATGTACTGTTCCCATTTTCTCGTCATATACACCGTATACACACTACAAAATGATCCTATCGACGTTCTTTGGCTGTTCGACAGGCAAACCGCTATGATAGGAATAACAGCATGTCTTAGCAACACAGTCAACGATCAGATCATGCCATGCTTTTTGATCTGCCTGACCATTATACACCTGTTTGGAATAGTTGTTCATTATTTTTTGCAAGAGTTTTTGAAAATAAGGCTGCCATACCTGTACATAATGATCATATTGCTCTAATGCCTCTTCATATATTTCCCAGACAGATGCTTTCGATACGATATTCAGATCCCATGGATGATACCATGTCGCATTCCTTCCATTCATAATACCATGCTTTCCTACATACGCATCCTCCACAAACAGATTGCTGAAAAGTCCATCCTCCCAGATTGGGAATTCAAACTTCGACAGATATTTTTTCCGTCTGCCTGTCCTGTCAAAAAGCTGTGGAACAATATGCTGCATCATAAACATCGAATCCAAAACCGCTTCTTTTTTCAGATTCAGATGATAACAACAACTGACTGACTGTGCAATCATTTCTGCGACAGAATTCTTTTCTTTTTTTTCTGCGTGCATCGTCTTTTCCGGATAAAATGCATTGGGCATGATCCCAAGCTTTTGCGCGATCAAGTTTGCATCAATGGCTGCTTCGAGCCTGAAATGAATTCCCATTGTAGCTTTTGGTGCATACGGATCAGCAGGATCATATCCTGTTCTGGCATAAACATACGGGTGCAAAGAAGTATCTAACGTATAATGTGCTAACAGTCCCATCAGATAACTCAATCCGACCTCAACTGCCTCTTTTTCTTCCTGCTGTCTGATCACATCCGCAAGACATGCCATAAAACGTCCGCATTTTTCTACATGCATACGTTCTCCTAAATTCTTATCATATGTACTAAAAAGCATTGCGGGATTATATAAAAAAAGATCCGGTCCCTGACAGCCCATCTCAAAAATCCCCTGATGCTTCCGGCAGACTGACAGCATACCACACTCCTGCCACTTTTTCTTTCCTTCCCATCCAAAAATAATATGCGATGCAAATGCTCCCATAACAGCCTCCCTTTATCTTCTATGTACTCTTAGTATCTTCTCAAAACGAATTTTCTCGAACGTTTTTTTCGTTTAGAAAATTCCGAGAGTATATTTCTTCGAACTGTCAGAGAATGAAAAATAAAATAAGCGCAAGTATACCGGCAATAACTGCCTGACGGAATTTCACATAAAGATAACGTCTGACAGAAAGATCCGTATTGCTGATAACACTTGCTGTCTGTGCTGCACCCGAAAACCCGCCAAAAGCACAAAGGCTGACTAACGCTGCAGCTTTTATACATTCAGCAAGTGGTGCATGTGCTATCATACTTGCTCCTGTTGTAATCTCTAACAGACCAATCATAATCCATTTTATTATAGCAGAAAACGGCAACCAATCCGCAACGATTTTAGCAAAAATCGAAAATAAAATAATATATCCCCCCACTTTTGTGATCGTAACAAAAGAATCCAGAATACACTCATCCAGTGCTTCCACCAATGATGGGGATTCTTTTTGCTTCGTTTGTTTACCGTCGTTATTATGTCTTGGTATTGCATTTTTTATACTTCTTTTTTTCATGGTATGCCGTTCGATCAGGCTTCCTAAATATCCGGCTGTATAGATCAACACCAGAACCGTGATAGGAAAAGACAGGTGCATACACTCGACTCCGATAAATTCAATCAGAAACATCGGACTTGCATTATTACAAAAACAAAGCAGATATTGTGCTTCTGCTTTATCAAGCTGTTTTTCTTCATACATTTGCGCAACTGTTTTTGCTCCGATCGGATACCCGGAAAGCATGCCGATCAAAGCCGGATAAGATGCCGGTCTTGAAATGTGAAATATTTCTGTAAAAAACGGTGCTGCCATTTTATTGATGGAATCCGTGATGTTTTTCTTTACAAAAAAACCGGATACGATCATAAAAGGGAGCAATGCCGGAAGTACGGTCTGAAACCATAACAACAATCCGGTCTTTGCTCCCTGACAAACCGTTTCCGGGAAAAAAACAAAAAACACGATCACTAAATACGCAAAAAGAATTCCTATTTTACGCTTCATAGACGTTACCTGCCATGAACCCTTGCTCTATTTATATGAAAATATCACAAAAAGTATGATCACAAATAATTCCAGGTCACAAAATAACCTGTTCCTATTGATATTCATCCGCAAAGAAATGTTTCACACCGTCTTTCTTATATGCAATGACTGTACTCAGATTAACATTTTCCACACTCTTAAAAATATTGCTTTCCACATAAGGATTTGTCTTCTTTAACTGCGCGATCAGATTTTTGATCTCCATACGCTTTGAACCGACACTGCCATCCTCACGACAAGTTGTACAGGTATCCGTAAAACGACAGGCACACTGAATAAAATGAAGATCATTGTAATCACGCCATTTTTTAATATCATCCTCCCGGATCAGATACAACGGACGGATCAGCTCCATTCCTTCAAAGTTTGAACTGTGTAACTTCGGCATCATTGTCTGTACCTGACCACCATACAGCATCCCCATTAATATAGTTTCGATCACGTCATCATAATGATGACCGAGTGCGATCTTATTACAACCAAGCTCTTTTGCCTTACTGTAAAGATATCCTCTTCTCATACGTGCACATAGATAGCATGGAGACTTTTCAATCTCATAAACCGCTTCAAAAATATTACTTTCAAAGATTGTAAGCGGAATTCCCATTATTTTTGCGTTGTTTTCGATCACCTGACGGTTCATCGGGCTGTAACCGGGATCCATAACCAAAAAGACAAGTTCAAATTGAAACTTATTATGTCTTTTGATCTCCTGAAATAATTTTGCCATTAGCATCGAATCTTTTCCACCCGAAATACAGACAGCAACTTTATCTCCCTCCTGTAACAGATCGTATGTGTTGATCGCTTTTGCAAATTTACTAAACAATTCTTTATGAAACTTCTTTTGTATGCTTCGTTCAATATCTGCTTTCCGGTCGGTACTGCTTTCTTCTTCCGCCTGCATCATTTCTAACAGATATTTCGAATAGCCGCCTTCGAGTTCATAAGCATCCCGTCCATTTTCGCATAACAATTCCACCGCTTCTTTACTGACCATGCCTCTTTTACAATAAACAGCGATCTTTTGATCCTTGGGAATCTCGTTGATCCGCTCTTCTAACTCTTCCATCGGTATATTAACAGATTTTTTTACATTTCCATATTGAAATGCTGCTTTATCTCTGATATCTAATAAGAAGTATTCCTGTGTTCCATTAAGTTCTTTCCATGTGATCTCTTTGTGTTCTGCCATTTGTGTACCTCAAATCTTTTTAATTTTCCATGATCCATTGCTACGCATTGTCCTGACGACTCCACAGATAACAATATGCCTGTGTTCTGGCAGCAAAAGGCTGTGTTGCGATCAATTGTCTGACCTCTTCTTTTGTATACCAGCGTGCTTCAATCTCTTCAACTGCTGATGTACTTTGATGAAATGCTCCGCTCGCAATACCAACAACACATACATTGGTTTCATTAGAAAAGCCGATCGCGCTATAACTCATCGGAATGATATCACAGACTCTATCTAATGTCAGTCCGGTCTCTTCTCTCAGTTCACGGGCAGCACTCTGTTGTGGTTCTTCCCCCTGATCGATCAACCCGGCCGGAAAGTTATAAACCCATGCACCTGTCGCAAGACGAAATTCTCTGTTCAACAAAATCTTCTCATTCTTTTTATCATGCATAATGATCACAACTGCATCCGGCTTTTTACCTTGTAATTCTTCATGTGTCTGAATGTTTGGATTTCTACTGATCATCTCATAGACTTTCTGACTTCCATCCGAAACCCGGTATGTAATATCATAGCGATGAATAAATTTTCCGGTTAATACTTTTTTTATCGATTCAAATTTCATAATGAGCCTCATTTCTATTTTCATTTCAACTTTTCTCATTATATGACAGCTTTTTTTATACGTCAATCAACAAGTTTGCTATCAATCTACGCTAAGATCACATACTTATCCACAGATTTCCTGTTCGTTAAAACATAATTCTATCTTATGTGCTTTACTGTCATAGCAATAGACTGAACCTGATAAAATTTCTTCTTTGGGTACACAAGTTGCATTGACTTCCCATACCATTTGTGCTAACTCCTCCTGTGACAGATCTTGCTGCATTGGTATTGCTAATACTTCATGAATACTGCTTGGTAAGATATAATAATCACCTTTGAGTCTGTCAGCAATCTTTTCTAATACATTCTGATACAAAATCACTGCAGCACCATTGATCCCCATTGTATTTGTGACAACATAAGGTTCCTGTTTTGCCTCTGTCGGGTTTGGTGTAATAGAAAATCCTTCCCATTCGTTTACATTTTCTTCCATCATTTCTGTCATCATCGCATACATCGTACAGATCTTGACCGGAAACAACCTTGGTGTATTCTGCCTTGCCAATTCAAATAACTGTTCTGTGTCGACATTCCATTTCTTTGCTATTTCTCTGGTAATCCTGACAGACCCCAGTTCTTCTTTTGTCTGCTGCATCACAATATGAAATGTGACCATCATATCCATGAAAGGCAGATATGGTACTTTGGATGCAATGCGTTTATTTCTTGAAAAAGAAACCAGACGAAAAACAATCCTTTCTTTGCATGATGCAAAATCAAGATTAAAATTGATCTTTTCTCTTTCTTCCAGTGATCTGTAATATGCTTCTGCGATTGCAACTACAATCTCTTCGATAGAATCTCCTGTTTTGTAACTTTCATAATATTGCTGTAAATAAAAATTCGGTGATATCTTTTCTCCTTCTACAATAATATTTAAAGCATCATAGACAACTTCATTGTTTTTCACAACCGTATTGACCTGCACGATCGCATCCTGTGCAAATTGTTCTTCTATTCTGTTTACGATAATTTCACAAAAGGCCTGATACGTTTCTCTTTGTTTTCCCATACATTTTTACTCCTTTTCCTTGTTAAATCCCACCCGGATACGCTATGATCCATAAACCAAAGTAATACCTGTAAGAAATTCTTTTCTTTCGTAACAAATAACGTTTCCTTATGAATGTGTCTTATTATTTACGATCATGTTATACAAAACAACTAAATCATTTTGGGGAGAGTTGATCTTTGATCATTGCAAGATATTTGCACGCTTGATTTAGAACAGATAAGCTCCGATAGAACTAATACCTATATAGAATGTAACCGCTCCGGTTACACTATAGAAAAAATAGATCTAATAGATTGCAGACTCTGTATGTATTCTGCATATAAGAATTTCTATGCCAAAAGAATAGCATATCTTTTTCTCTTAAAACAAGAGCAACTTTATACGAATTTAAACAAAGGAAAAAAGCACTATTCACAAAAAAGCACAAGGAAAAGGAGGAATTTTCCAACTTTTTCTTGTGCAATCTTTCTTTTTTCTATACTGTCTTTTGTAGAATCTGTCTATTGACGATTAAGAATTCCAAGGTTTAAAGCCACCCGGAGTATTTCCTCCCGGTCCGTTTCCACCCGTTGTATTGCTATCTGGTCCACCCAAAGAACCATCTGTCATATTTGTACTTGTAAAAGTATCGTCATAACAGTCTTTCTTTACTTACTTAAATATTCATGAATACCTTTGGCTGCTGCTTTTCCTGCACCCATAGCAAGAATAACCGTAGCAGCTCCTGTTACGGCATCTCCACCTGCATATACTTTTGCTTTTGAAGTCTGTCCGTTCTCTTCTTCTGCCACGATACATTTTCTCTTATTGATATCGAGTCCTTTTGTTGTAGAAGAGATCAATGGATTTGGACTTGTACCAAGTGACATGATCACGGTATCTACGTCTAATGTAAATTCAGAGCCTTTTACTTCGATCGGTCTTCTACGTCCTGATTCATCCGGCTCACCGAGTTCCATACGGATGCATGTCATACCTTTTACATTTCCCTCTTCATCTTCTAAGATCTCTACCGGGTTTGATAAAAGATCAAATATGATTCCTTCTTCTTTTGCATGATGTACTTCTTCTACTCTGGCAGGAAGTTCCTCTTCACTACGACGGTATACGATATGAACCTCTGCGCCAAGACGAAGTGCTGTTCTTGCGGCATCCATTGCTACATTACCACCACCGACTACAGCCACTTTCTTTCCTGCGATGATCGGTGTCTCATAAGTATCATCAAACGCTTTCATCAAGTTGCTTCTTGTTAAATATTCATTTGCCGAAAATACACCATTTGCATTTTCACCCGGAATACCCATGAATCTAGGAAGTCCGGCACCGGATCCGATAAAGACTGCATCAAAACCTTCTTCGTCTAAAAGCTCATCAACGGTTGTGGCTTTACCGATCACAACATTTGTCTCAATCTTAACGCCAAGTGATTTGACATTCTCTACTTCTTTATCAACAACTTTGTTCTTTGGAAGACGGAACTCAGGAATTCCGTAAGATAATACACCACCTGCCTTATGTAAGGCTTCAAAGATCGTGACATCATAGCCAAGTTTGGCAAGATCTCCGGCACAGGTAAGACCGGCAGGACCGGATCCGATCACAGCAACCTTTTTGCCATTCATCTTCTCTGCTTTTGTTGGCTTGATACCCATTTCTCTTGCTGTATCTGCTGTAAAACGCTCTAACTTACCGATTGATACAGCATCTCCCTTAATTCCACGAATACATTTTGCTTCACACTGGCTTTCCTGCGGACATACACGACCACATACAGACGGAAGAGCTGAATACTGGCTGATCACCTGATAAGCTCCTTCTACATTTTCTTTTACTAATTCACTAATAAATCCCGGAATATTGATATTAACAGGACATCCTTTTACACATTGTGGATTTTTACACTGTAAACAGCGGGATGCTTCTGCAACTGCTTCTTCTTTATTATAACCCAGGCAGACTTCGTCAAAATTTGTTGCACGAACTTTTGGCTCCTGCTCACGAACAGGCACTCTTTTTAATACATCTACTTCCATGATTTTATCCTTTCTTTCTGATCCGGTTTCTTCTGTAACGTTCGGATACCGGATATAGTTCTTTCTTAATCTACACTTTCTTTTTGACTATTTCCCAGCAAGCTATACTGCATCGTCTTAGCCATTGCAATGACCACATCCGCCATGATGTGTATCGCCTTCTTTGAGTTTTAACATAGCACGGCCTTCTTCTGTTTTATACATTCTCTGGCGCTGCATTGCCTGGTCAAAATCAACTAAATGACCATCAAATTCCGGACCGTCAACACATGCAAATTTAATTTCATCACCAACTTGAAGACGACATGCACCACACATACCGGTACCATCTACCATGATTGGATTCATGCTGACGATTGTTGGAATATTTAACTCTTTTGTCAAAAGACATACGAATTTCATCATGATCATCGGACCAATTGCAACCACTTTTGTATATTCCTTGCCCTGGTTCTTCACAAGTTCATTGATCTGATCACATCCATTTCCTTTGAAACCGTAAGATCCATCATCTGTTGCAATATATAAGTTTGCTGCTACTGCTCTCATAGCATCTTCTAAGATCATAATATCCTTTGTACGGGCACCGATGATAACATCCACATCAACACCATGCTCTTTCATCCATTTTACCTGTGGATATACCGGAGCAGTACCAACACCGCCACAGACGAAAAGAATCTTTTCTTTCTTTAATTCTTCTAATGGCATTTCAATCAGTTCAGAAGGACATCCTAAAGGTCCCACAAAATCCATGAACGACTCACCTACTTCGTATTTTGCCATTTCTGTTGTCGATGCGCCAACTGTCTGGAATACGATGGTTACAGTTCCTTTCTCACGATCATAATCACAGACTGTCAAAGGAATTCTCTCTCCTTTTTCATCCATTTTGACAATAACAAACTGTCCAGGCTGACAGGACTTAGCTACTCTTGGTGCTTCAATATCCATAAGCCAGATATTGTTAGCAAGATACTCTTTTTTTAAAATCTTATACATAATGAGCCTCCATCTTTCTTTTTGTTTCTTCGCAAGCGGATCATTCTATACCCTTGCTTTTCCTTGCGAATTTTTATTGAAATACATCCAGACTATCACATTGTGATAAAAAACTGTTTGTATATCTTTTATCTTTACTTACATTTTCTCCAAACCATGCCGGTGGAATAAAAGAGTCTGCATCCTGTTCACTGGCAAACTCTACTTCAACAAAGCATAAGCCCTCAAGCTTTCCATGAAACCGATCAAGTTCCGCCATATGCCCATCTTCTAAACGGATCAGATATCTTGTCTTTTCGATCAGATTATGATCGATCTTTTCCCTTAAATGAAAATATCCTTCTTTCGTCAGCGAAACTTCCACTTCCCGGTTGATATGCATATCTTTGACTGCTGCCTGTGCCCTTGCTTTATACGTCAAAATATAATTTTCATTGCTTTTGCGTATTCTGACAACCGGATTGATACATAGATATCCCTGTTCAATCTCTTTTTTCGGATATTGTTCTAATTGTTCCGGCAGTCTTTTTATCTGAAATTTCTTTTCAATCTCCATGCTTTCTTGTCCCTGCCTTTTAGGAATCTGCTTTTTCCTGATTGGCAGCTTCTGTCTTTGCAATCTTGTTTTTACGTAATTTAATTCCACATAAAATTGCTACAAAAGCCATAGCGCCAAATATAAGATATTTGATCAGGTACCATAAAAAAGCACCACCAAATGTAAAATCACTGATTCCCTTTGCTAATAAAGCTGCTAACATTGCTTCACCCTGCCTTCCCGATCATACACATTATTCCTTTGATCTGCTTAACGTCTGTTTACAAGTTCCTTTGTAATATCATTCCAGTCAAGACCACATTCTGCCATCAGAACCATCATGTGATACAGAAAATCCGCAATTTCATATTTCAACTCTTCTGCATCCGGATTTTTCGCCGCAATAATGATCTCTGCTGCTTCCTCGCCGCATTTCTTTAAGATCTTATCAATACCTTTATCAAACAGATAGTTTGTATACGAACCCTCTTTGGGATTGTTCTTACGTGACATGATAATATCATAATCATCCATCAGAACCGTCAAAGGATTGGTAGAAACATAATCCTTTTTTGCAAGTTCTTTAAAGAAACAGCTTCTGTTTCCGGTATGGCATGCTGCTCCGATCTGACGGACCTTTGCTAGTATTGTATCATTATCGCAATCGATCATCAAGGACTTTACATACTGGAAATGTCCGGAAGTTTCCCCTTTTAGCCAGAGTTTCTTACGGCTTCTGCTATAATATGTCATTTTTCCGGTATCAATCGTCATCTTATAAGAATCTTCATTCATATAAGCCACCATCAACACTTCGTTTGTGCGGTAATCCTGCACAACCACAGGAATCAGTCCATTATCAAGCAATTTAAAATCAGAAAAATCAATCAGGCTTTCAAATACTTCCACATCCACATTTTTCTTTTTCAACGCTTTTTTTGCTTTATAGATATCTTTATCTTCAAAATAGTTCGTAAGAACCGCACTAACCGTATCATATGATAAGATTTCTGCTAAGTCATTACGTATCAGACCATCACGAACCATGACCCTCATCTTTGTCTGAGCGATCGTATCCGAAAAGCTTGGTGTCGTGTCAATATGCTTTAACACCGCTGTTCCGATTCCGAGTTCATAATACTCATCTAACTGCTCTGCTGTCATAAAGTCAGCACGCATATCCACTTCCAGCGCAAGCTTGTCTTTTGAAAAACGGTCTGTGATCTCTTGAAGCTCTTTGTCTACCGGAAGCAAAGCTTTACGCATCACAACCATAGAAGCACCTGTGTACAGTGCCTTCTTTGCATCCTCAAAGCGCGCCACATAAATTCCGACATAGAACGGAATGTCGATCTTTTTTTCAATCTGACGAACCGTTGCTAAAAATTCTTCGCGTGACTTTTCATCTCCGGTAAAATTATACAAATATAAACCATCTGCCCCTTCACAGGCATAGCGGTCAGCCAGACTGATCACGCTCCCCGGCATCTCGTTTTCCGCATTAATAAATGGGATCAGTTTCTTTTGACTCATACTCTCCTCCATTCTGTGTTTTCCATTGTTTCATTTCTTATGCTTTTAAAGACTGCCTTTTGTAGAAAGGACATCCGAAATACGTTCATCGTATGATGTCGCTTCATCAAGTGCTTTTGCAAACGCTTTAAAAGCAGCTTCAATGATATGGTGATTATTTTGTCCATCTAACATTTTTAAATGTAAATTCATTCCTGCACTATAGCTTACCGCATAGAAGAATTCATGTACCATTTCTGTATCAAACTCCCCAACTTTTGGCACGGTTAAAGCAAGGTTTTCCTGCAAATACGGACGACCGGACAGATCCAGTGCACATAAGATCAATGTCTCATCCATCGGTAAGATAAAGTTTCCAAAACGTCTGATCCCTTTTTTGTCTCCGACAGCCTCTAAGATTGCCTGTCCAAGTACAATGCCGGTATCCTCTATCGTATGGTGCGAATCGACTTCTAAATCTCCTTTTACATCAACTTCCAGATCAAACAAACCATGTCTTGCAAAACTTTTTAACATATGATCAAAAAAGCCAATACCGGTCTGAATCCTTGCCTTTCCCGATCCATCCAGATTTAATTTGATCGTAATATCAGTTTCTCCCGTCTTACGTGCAACTGTCACACATCTTTTTTCATCCATAATATCCCTCACTTCCAAACTATATTTTACAGTATACTCTATCCGGAGCGTGCTATTCCGACAGCTTTACTTCTGCTTTATTTTTCAAAACGGACAGCGATCGAATTGGCATGTGCTGTCAGCTTTTCTGCTGTCGCAAAATCCTCAATATCCTGATGAATGAGTTCCAATGCTTCTCTCGAATAAGAAATGATACTTGATTTCTTAATAAAATCATCCACAGAAAGCGGTGAGAAGAATTTTGCGGTACCATTGGTTGGAAGTACATGGTTTGGACCGGCAAAGTAATCGCCAAGCGGTTCACTGCTGTATTCTCCAAGGAAAATCGCACCTGCATTACGGATACGTGTCATCGTATCAAACGGGTTCTTTGTAACGATCTCTAAATGCTCCGATGCAATCTCATTTGCGGTGTCGATCGCTTCTTCCATATCTTTTGCTACTAAAATATAACCATAGGCATCCAATGATTTCTGAATAATCTCACTTCTTGAAAGCACCTTGACAAAGCCGTCCACCTCGTCGGATACCTTCTTTGCGAGTTCTTCGCTTGTTGTAACTAAGATTGCGGATGCCATCTCATCATGCTCTGCCTGTGATAACAGATCGGCTGCAACATAACGCGGATTTGCTGTTTCATCTGCAAGAACTAAAATCTCACTCGGACCTGCGATCGAATCAATGCTGACATGACCATAGACTGCTTTTTTTGCAAGAGCAACAAAAATATTCCCCGGTCCTACGATCTTATCTACTTTTTTAATACTCTCTGTACCATATGCCAAAGCACCGATTGCCTGAGCACCACCCACTTTATAGACTTCATCCACTCCAGCTTCATTTGCAGCGACTAAAGTGATCGGATAAACCTTACCGTCTTTTCCGGGCGGTGTTGTCATCACAATGCGGTCAACACCTGCTACTTTTGCAGGAATAATGTTCATTAATACAGAAGACGGATAAACTGCTTTTCCACCGGGAACATAGACACCGACACGCTCTAATGCTGTAATCTTCTGACCAAGCAATGTACCGTCAGGCTTACTGTCAAACCAGCTGTAACGAACCTGTTTTTCATGATATGCTTTGATATTAACGATTGCTTTGCGAATCACTTCAATCAAATGCTCATCAACTTTTGTATAAGCTTCTTTAATCTCTTCTTTTGTTACACGGAATGTCTTAGTTGTAATATCAACACCATCAAATTTCTTTGTGTATTCAAACAGTGCCTTGTCTTTATTTTTCTTGACATTTTCTAAGATCTCATTGACCGTTGCTTCAAACTTTCCATACTGGTTTGGACTTCTCTTTAAGAGATTTTCCAAAATACCGGCCTTTTCAGTTTCTGTTAATTTTACAATTCTCATATCCTTTGTTCCCCCTTATCTTCTATTCCGGAATCACTTTCTTTAAGTCTTTCAAAAGCTTTGTGATGCGCTCATGCTGCATCTTCATGCTCACTTCATTAACAACAACTCTTGCAGATAACGGGCAAATTTCTTCTAACACTTCGAGTCCATTCTCTCTTAATGTGGAACCAGTCTCTACAATATCCACAATCACTTCTGAAAGTCCGACGATCGGTGCTAATTCCACAGATCCGTTTAGTTTAATGATCTCGACGGTCTGATGTTTTTTATTATAAAAATAGTCTTTTGCAATGCTTGGATATTTGCTTGCCACACGGATCAGTGATCCGTTGTTTAACTGCTCTTTGGCACTTGCCGGCCCTGCTACACACATACGGCACTTTCCACAATTCAGATCCAATACTTCATAAAGCTTTCTTCCGGCTTCTAAGATCGTATCTTTTCCCACGACACCGATATCTGCCGCACCAAGCTCTACATAAGTCGGTACATCACTGGCTTTTGACAAGAAAAACTTAAATCCAAGTTCTTTATTGACAAAGATCAGCTTTCTGGTCTTTTCATCTTTCATTTCTTCACAGGTAATACCGATCTGTTCTAATAACGCAAGCGTCTGCTTTGCTAAACGTCCCTTTGCTAAAGCGAATGTTATATATTTCATACGTAATCTCCATTCTTATTTGTTTCCTTTTATTGTATAGGTCTCCACTTTATTTACCGCTTCCAGATAGATCAATTCTTCCACATCAGCTCTTTTTGCATATTCTAAATATTCTTCTACGCTTTTTGCAGAAGCCTTTCGAAGCATCTGAATGCATCTTCCTTCCTTGCGATATTTCTGTGCAAGTCCGATTGCTTCTTTACGTAACGACTGTGGATACAATAAAATACCGCCTCCAAGCGTGGTATCTTCAAAAAGATTTTGTCTTGTCAACGCTAACATCAACTGATCGATCACGATTGCAAGACCGATTGCCGAAGCTTTTTTACCAAATTGCTGCACCAGTCCGTCATATCGTCCACCGGTTGCCAATGCTTCGCCATTTCCATATGTATATGCTCTAAAGATCACACCGGTATAATAGCTGTACTGGCTTAACATACTAAAGTCAACGGTTACATAATCCAGACAACCATAACAGCCTAAAATTTCTTCTACTTTTTGTAAACGTTCCAACGCCTGTAAAACGCGTTCATTCTTTGTACGTTCCTTGACAAATTGAACACATTCTGTCAAGTCTCCTAACAATTCAGGGAGCTTTTCAAAGATTTCTTTTAAAGAATCAGCGACTTCCAGACGTCCTACAAATTCCTGTGCACCAAAAAAGTTCTTACTTACAATCAGTTCCCGGAGTTCCTGTGCTTCTGACTGTGAAATGCCGGCTTCTTCTACCAGGCCACGGAAAAGATCGGCATGACCGACTTCCAACTGAAATTCTTTTAATCCGCATTGCTTTAAGCACTCCACCGTCATAGCGATCATTTCAGCATCAGTATCCGATGTATCATCATGAAAACATTCTGCACCAACCTGTGTCACTTCCTGAAGCTTTCCCTTATACGGCGGCGTATTAACAAATGTCTTTCCTGTATAACATAAACGGATCGGCATTGTTTCATCACGCCAGTATTTTGCAACACAGCGTGCAATAGAAGGTGTGACATCCGGTCTTAAAACCAATGTGTTATTGCCACGGTCAAAGAATTTAAACATTTCTCTTGACTGTACTGTACCACGTTCTTTGCTAAAGATATCAAAGTATTCAAAAGCCGGTGTCTCAATATCCTGAAAACCATGTGTCTTTAAGATATGATGGACTTCTTTCTTGACATGCATTTTTCTGGCACATTCTCTTCCATACACATCACGAACCCCGCCAGGCGTGTGCAGTAATTCCTGTCCTTCCATGTTTTCCTGAAACTCATCTCTGATCTGATTCATAGTATTTATGCTCCTCCTTTGGATGTATCAACTGGCTATTCATAAATTCCTGTAGGACTTTCCTCCTTCGGAGTATAGCCTTCTTTTTTCAAACGGTCGATGATCTCTTTTTTGTGTTCCTGCCCAAATGCTTCCATTGTAATGCGAAGCTCTACTGCTGCATTTCGGTTAATGCTTACAAACTGGTTATGCTCTAAACGGATCACATTACCTTTCATTTCGGCAATGACATTTGCCACTTTACCTAACTCACCCGGTCTGTCAGGAAGCTGTACCGATACGGTAAAGACTCTTCCTCTCTGAATCAGTCCATGCTGTACAACAGATGATAATGTGATAATGTCCATGTTACCGCCACTTAAGATCGATACAACTTTCTTGTTTTTACAATCCAGATGTTTTAATGCTGCTACAGTCAGCAAACCTGAATTTTCAACTAACATTTTATGATTTTCCATGATATCAAGGAAATTGACGATCAGTTCCTGGTCTTCGATCTGAATGATATCATCAATGTTCTTCTGAATATATGGGAACACAATATCTCCCGGTGTTTTTACTGCCGTACCGTCAGCGATCGTATTGACTTCCGGTAAGGTTACGACTTCGCCTTTCTCTAAAGAAGCCTTCATACAGCTTGCTCCTGCCGGTTCTACACCGATCACTTTGATATTCGGATTTAACAGTTTCGCAAGCGTTGATACTCCGGCTGCAAGTCCGCCACCACCGATCGGTACTAAAATAATATCTACTGTCGGCAATTCTTTAAAGATCTCCATTGCGATTGTTCCCTGTCCGGTTGCTACTGTCTCATCGTTAAACGGATGCACAAAGGTAAGACCTTTTTCTTTTGCAAGCTTTAACGCATACTGGCATGCTTCATCATACACATTGCCATATAAAACCACTTCTGCTCCATAGCTCTTTGTACGGTTTACTTTGATCAAAGGAGTGGTTGTTGGCATAACGATCGTTGCTTTGACTCCCTGTCTTGCTGCTGCCAATGCAACACCCTGTGCATGGTTTCCAGCAGATGCTGTGATCAATCCTTTTGCTTTTTCTTCTTCAGATAATGTACTGATCTTGTAATATGCACCACGGATCTTGTAAGCTCCAGTCAACTGCATGTTCTCAGGTTTTAGATAAACATCGTTTCCTGTCTGATCTGAAAAATAATCACTTTTGATCAGCTTGGTAGGAAGGACAACCTCCTGCACTTTATTATATGCAGCTTCAAAGTCTTTTAGTTCTAACATTTTAATTTTCTTCTCCTTTTTCGAATAATGCATTGACAAACATATCTGGATCAAATCTCTGAAGATCATCAACCTGTTCCCCAATACCAATGTATTTTACTGGAATTCCAAGTTCTGACTGGATTGCGATCGCGATTCCGCCTTTTGCTGTTCCATCTAATTTCGTCAAAATAATTCCTGAAATGTCTGTTGCTTCTTTAAACTGTTTTGCCTGTGCCATGGCATTTTGTCCAGTTGTTCCATCTAAGACGATCAGTGTCTCTAAATAAGCTTCACTGTATTCTTTTTGGATGATACGATTGATCTTGCTTAACTCATTCATCAGATTCTTCTTATTATGAAGTCGTCCTGCTGTATCACATAACAACACATCGACATCTCTTGCTTTTGCTGCTGCTACCGCATCATATACAACAGCCGCAGGATCTGCACCCTCTGCTTGACTGATGATATCAACCCCAGCACGATTTGACCATTCTTTGAGCTGTTCGATCGCTCCAGCACGGAATGTATCCGCAGCTGCCAGTAATACTTTTTTTCCTTGTCCTTTTAGTGATGCTGCAAGTTTTCCAACAGATGTTGTTTTCCCTACACCATTTACTCCAATGACAAGAACGACACTCTTTTTATCAATAAAATCATAAGCACTATCTTCCAGTCTCATCTGATCCTTAATAGAATCGATCAAAAGCTGTCGGCATTCTTCCGGCTCTTTGATCTTATTTTCTTTTACTTTTTTCTTCAGATCTTCAATGATATTCATTGTTGTATCAATTCCCATATCACTCATGATCAAAATCTCTTCCAGCTCTTCATAAAAATCCTCATCTATTCCAGAAAATCCGCTGAAAATAGAGTCAAAACTTGAGGCAATATTATCTCTTGTTTTACTTAATCCCTGTGCAAGTCTTTTAAAAAATCCTTTTTTCTCTGACATAGCCATTCTCCTTTTATTCATCTAAATCATTCTCGATCAAATTAACAGAAACC
>ERZ860148.900-NODE-900-length-20869-cov-4.185356_pt1 | contig 20869 bp, 17 predicted proteins | sample MGYA00509981_ERZ860148 | MGnify/ENA primary metagenome ERZ860148 (study PRJEB30046, sample SAMN00715199) | human gut metagenome | study: EMG produced TPA metagenomics assembly of the A metagenome-wide association study of gut microbiota in type 2...
TTATTTTTGCGGTGCGAATATAACAACTAAAAAACATATTTATCATGAAAACAGTATTTAATGTCATTTTAGGCTTATGTGCTTTGGTGCTAATTTATATTTGTTACGCCAGCATTATGGGTCCTATCAACTTTGAAAAAGCAAAGAAGCACAGAGATGCAGCTGTCATTGCACGTCTGATTGACATCCGTAAAGCACAATTGGAATATCGTACTTTACATGACCAGCAATATACTGCAAGCTTCGACTCTCTGATTGACTTTGTTAAAAACCAGAAACTTCCGTTCATCTTCAAGCAAGGAGAACTGAACGATAAGCAGCTGGAAGACGGTCTGACTGAAAAGAAAGCCATCAACATCATCAATAAGGCAAAGAAGACAGGTAACTATGCTGACGTCAAGAAATGGGGATTGGAAAACTTCAAACGTGACACCTTGTGGGTAGCCGTATTGGACACTATCTTCCCGAAGGGCTTCAACCCCGATTCAATGAGATATGTTCCCTTCGGAAACGGTGCACAGTTCGAAATGGCCATCAAGAACGATACAGCTAAATCCGGTGCTCCTTTCTGTCTGCTCGAAGTGAAGACTCCGTACGAAGTTTATTTGAACGGTCTGGATGCACAAGAAATTGCCAACATCAAGGACGTACAAACCAAACTTGGCAAGTACTGCGGTCTGATGATTGGTAGCTTGGAAACAGCTAACAACAACGCCGGTAACTGGGAATAATCTCACCCCGACAAACGTATGATAGAAACGACTGATTTTAATAAATCGGAACAGTATACATTATCCATCCGTCTCAGTACGGATGGATTTTCTTTTTCTGTGTTCAACCCTCTGGGCGACGGTGAGTTCTCTTACTACGACCGTGCAGTGGACGAGTCCCTCTCCCTCACTGCCAATCTGAAACAGACCTTCCGCGAACTGGCATGGCTGGAACGCCCCTTCCGCCGTGTCAATGTGCTCATGGCAGACAAACGCTTCACGTTCATTCCCCTGGAGTTCTTCGAGGACGAACAAACGGAAATCATTTTCTATCACAACCATCCTAAACGGGAAAACGAAACCGTACAATACAACATACTGCATAAGAACAGCACTGTCGTACTGTTCGGCATGGATAAGAGTGCCTGCTCCTTCCTTCGCGAACAGTATCCCGATGTCAAGTTCTATTCCCAAGCCAGCCCCTTCATTGAGTTCTTCTCCTCAAAGAGCCGCTTGGGCAACAACCGGAAGATGTATGCACACTTGCGAAAAGATGCCGTAGACGTATACGGCTACGAGCGCGGACGCCTCCTTCTTGCCAATTCCTTTGAATGCAGAAGCACACCCGACCGTGTCTACTACCTATTATATATATGGAAACAACTCGGCTTCGAGCAGGAACGCGATGAGCTGCACCTGACCGGTGACCTAAACGACAAAGAACTGCTACTGCCCGAACTGCGAAAATTCATCCGGCAGGTATTCATCATGAATCCCGCCACTAATCTTGACCTGCAAGCCATAACCCTATGCGAGTAATCAGTGGAATATACAAAAGACGACGTTTCGACGTGCCCCACTCCTTCAAGGCACGCCCCACCACAGACTTTGCCAAAGAGAATCTGTTCAATGTGCTCTCCAACTACATGGACTTTGAGGACGGCATCCGTGCCCTCGACCTATTTGCCGGTACGGGCAGCATCAGCATCGAGCTTGTGTCCAGAGGCTGCGACCAAGTAATCAGCGTGGAAAAAGACCGCGACCACTATGCCTTCATCTGCAAGATTATGCAAGAATTAAAGACGGACAAGTGCCTACCCATACGCGGTGACGTATTCAAATACCTCAAAAGCGGACGCGAGCAGTTCGACTTTATCTTTGCCGACCCTCCCTACGAGCTTGCCGGGCTGGAAACCTTGCCCGATCTCATCTTCGAGAACAACTTGCTGAAAGAAGACGGACTCTTCGTCTTGGAACACGGGAAGAAAAACAGTTTCGAGGAACATCCGCACTTTGTGGAGAGAAGGGTATACGGAAGCGTGAACTTCACGATATTTAAATGATGAATGAAGAATGGTACGATATGAATACACTTCAAGAAATTCTTCATTCATCATTCTTCATTATAACAGCGGCGCCATCAGCCGCACCACACTCTCTGCGGCCTTACGATACCAGGGGCGCTTCACCCAGTTCTTCAAGAATACTTGTACGCAGTCGCGCTGGTCTTGAAGGAAGATTTCGCGCATCTGAAGCGCTGTTTCTGTGTCATAGATGAAGGCATTCACCTCAAAGTTATGTTCAAAACTGCGGAAATCCACATTCGTAGAGCCTACCGTGGACAACTCATCATCCGAAACCATCAGTTTGGAGTGCAGGAAGCCTTTCTTATAGAAATAGACCTTGACTCCCGAATAGAGCACATCTGTCAGATAAGAGCAGGAACCCAGATGCGTCAAGCGGTTATCAGCACGCATGGGCAACATCAGACGCACATCGACACCTGACAAGGCGGCTGTCTGCATAGCAACAAGTACGGCTTCGGTGGGCAGGAAGTAGGGAGTCTGGATATAGAAATATTTCTTTGCGCTGGAAATGGATATGACAAGTCCCTGCATAATGTCTTTCCATGGGCCTACGGGCTCACTCGTTACAATCTGCGCCAAGGAAGTACCGCAGTTTTCTATTTTCGAGAAATAGCGGGTAGACGTAATCAGTGTACGGTCCACAAAGTACCAATCGAGTAGGAAGGCGGTCTGCAATCCGTGAACAGCCTTGCCCTCCAACAGCAGATGTGTGTCCCGCCAGATGCCCCATGAGAATCCGCGCATATAGCGTTCGGCAAGATTCATACCCCCCACAAAGCCGATGCGCCCGTCAATGACAACTATTTTCCGATGATTACGATAGTTCACCTTACTGGTGAAAAGCGGAAAACGTACCTTCAGAAAGCTGCGTACCTCGATACCGGCCTCGCGCATCTCTTCAAAAAAACGGTTGGGAACATGCCAGCAACCCACATCATCATAAATCACACGTACCTCTACCCCGGCACGCGCCTTTTCCATCAGGACATCACGTACCAAGCGCCCAATGGCATCGTCCTCAAAGATATAGAATTCCATGTGGATATGCTTCGTTGCTTTCCCCAGTTCGCGCAGCAGGGATTGCAGCATGGAGAGCCCCAGGGTATAGGCTTCCACCCGGTTTCCATCGAAGGGGAAAGCCTGGTTGGTATTACGGAACAAGGATATGAGACGACTGTAATTGATGGGAAGCGCACATGAGTCCTGCGCCAGATATTCCGCCATAGGTTTCTTCAACAAGCGGCTGTAACTCTTCTTCCCTATCATGCGCACACGGCGCTGACTACGCCCGAAGAAGAAGTAAAACACCAGCCCCACGATGGGAAGGAACATCAGTATCAGTATCCATGCCATGGTTTTCACCGGATTGCGGTTGTCGAGGATAATGACGACAATCGTTCCGATGATGGCACCGAAATAAACAATGTCGAAGGCTATCGTAGCAATCTGGCTGGCAATGAAGTTCCAATCAAGCATGTTCACAGACAATTAAGTGTGAAACAAATGTAGGAAAAACACAGAAACTTTCACCGAAGATTACAGAGATTAACATAAAAGTCCCTCTTCCCCCAACTTGTCTGAAAACTTATACTTGCTATCGCTTTGACGCGGATGACGCAGATGACGCAGATTTTTAATATTCTTATCTGCGTCATCCGCGTCTGAAAAATAATCAAAAAGAACCCTGCCACAGAATTGAGAGTGTATCAGAATGACAAGCTGATTAGGGGGGTGATCCCCTCCGCTTTAGAACGGCCTGCGTCCTCCGAAACCGCCAGGACCATGCCCCGGACCGAAGCCCGGACCGCCGAAGCCGCGTCTGCCCTGCATCTTATCGCGGGCGGCCTTGCTGCCGAAAATATTCAGACGATAGATGAAGTGAAGCATGCAATAGCTGTTCACGCCGTTATATTCGTACACCGAGCGGCCGCTTGCAGTCAGCGAACGACTGATGTTGCTCTGCTTCTTCAGAATGTCGTACATCTCGAAGCTGACGGTGGCATTCCCTTTCAGGAAAGTCTGCGACAACTGTGCATTCCAGATAAGCTCGTTACGGTTCATACTGCTGTCCGTATATCCTCGACGGCTCTGGTTGGCAATGTTGGTAGAGAGCGTCATGTTCCACGGCATGGAAATCTGCGTATTGGCACCGTAGGAGAAGGTATAGGGCTCCTGATTATTGTCAGGCGTCAGTTTATCCTTCTCTATTGAATAGGAGATGCTTCCGTTCAAGCCGAATTCAAACCAGTCATTACGATAGGCGGCATTCAGACGTTCGCCCAGCGTCAGGTTGGTGGTTGTATTCTTCCGTTCCACGGCATCTGCTCCCTTACCGGACGTCAGATAAGCCACATTGTTCTGATAGTTGGCATTGGAGAAGGAGTTGATGGTATACTTCTTATTGGGCAGTGCCGTATTGAAGCCAAACATGCCGAACGCATTCCAATTACCGTTGATATTTTTCGGAGTTGTAGTCCATCCACCAGTCTCCGAATTGTACACACGGCTATTGCTGATGCTATTCTGCGTTGCCGAGAAGTTGACGTGTGACATAATACCGCGCTGCTTTTCGGCATTATACGTATTATAGAAGAATCGCATGTTGTGCGTGAAGGAAGGCTTCAAGCCCGGATTACCGATACGTACATTCTGCGGATTGGAGTTGTCCACAATCGGCAACAGATTCTCCATACTCGGTTGGCTGCTACGCCCGCGATATGTCATACGCAACTGGCTCACCTTGGAGAAACGGATGCGCAAGTCCAGGTTCGGAGCGAAGTTGAACACATTGCGGGTGGTATCAATCATATAGTCGCCGCGCTTATAGGACAATACAGAATGCTGCGGCTGGAACGACATACCTGCGCTCAACTGATACTTCTCGCGGATAAAGCGCAAAGACACGGATGCATCGTGGTTGTAGTAGCGATATTCCGCATACTTACCCAGACTGTCCACCGCATGCTCTTCATATCCCGTGGGAAGCTGGGTTGACAATCCCCAATCCGGAAAACCCTGCAAATCATACGTCGTCTTGTCGCTCTCGCTATACTTGTACTGGAACTGATAGCTGAATTGCAAGAAAGTGGCGCGGGCTATCGGTTCGCTGTAAGTCAGCTGTGCACTGTAATTGTAGTTCTTGGTAGGAGTAGTGATGTACTGGTTACGAACCAAGATGGAGTCTCCTCCCAAAGCATTCAGTAACTGGAAGTAATGTGTTTCCGACTCCGTATACTGGTTGTTGTCAGTATTGGTATAACCGAACCTTCCACGGAACGTGACATTGCGTCCTTTGTCATTCAGCTTTCTGTTCAACTGCAAGGTTGCATCCGTAGACACACTCTTGTTGTCGTTCAGCGAACCGCTGTTGATAGCATTTATACGGATACTCCTCAACGGGTCATCGTCCGGATTAAGAATCTTCTCCAGATTCAGCCAGTTATTGGGGTCACTCACCAGACTGTAAGGGTCGGAATTGAACGTACCGTTCTCAGAATTGGAGAGATTGTCCGTTTTACCATACGAGAAGTTGGGGCGGAAAATAATATTCGTCATCGAATCCGGCTTCCACTCCATACGGAAATCGGCATTGAAATTCTTGGCTTTGTTACGTTGCCTGCTGTTCGAGTTGGAGTAAGAGTTGCCGTCCGGCAGAAAGTCCTCGGTAGAACCGATACTTGCAATATCCCCATCCTGATAGTTGTAGCGTGCACTACCGCCCAGTTCCAGCTTATCGGTTTGGGTAGCGAAGTTCACACCCAGCATTTTCGTTGCAGTAAGTCCGTTGTTCCTGCGCCAGCGCGGAGGACCGCCACCGCCTGAAAAGCCTTGGTCGTTCACGTTATTGGCAGAGCCAATAAGAGTAACTTGAGTATTTTCAACAAGACGGTTCAGCATAACACGTCCCATGTAGCGGTCTTCCGTACCTCCGGCCACATCGGCATTACCGAACCACCCCTGGTTCATGCCTTTCTTTACGGTCAGGTCGAGCACCGTCTCCTCCTCACCGTCGTCAATACCGGTGATACGTGCCAAATCGGACTTCTTATCGTAGGTTTTCAGCTTCTCTATCATATCTACCGGCAGGTTCTTCAAACCGGTCTTTACGTCTCCACCGAAGAACTCCTTGCCGTCGACCATAATCTTCGACAAGTCCTTACCGTTGATTTTCACATTACCCTCGTCGTCAATCTCCGCACCGGGCAGCTTCTTCACCAACTCCTCGAGCATGGCTCCCTCGGGGGTACGATAGGCAGATGAAGTATATACCAGTGTATCTTCCACCACCTGCACTTGCGGCGCTTCTGCCGTAACCACAGCCTCGGCCAGCATCACCGCATCCGTTTCCAATGTCAGTGTACCCACGTTCTTGGCAGTTGTCGTAGCATAAAGGTGTAAAGGGATGTACTGGCTCTTGAATCCGATGTAGGAAACCTTCAGCACGTATTTACCCGCACTGACTTTGGGAAGAGTGAAATAACCTTGTGCCGTAGTAGCCGTACCCGATGCCTGGACACTGTCTGGCAACAAAAGCAACTGCACGGTAGCTTGTATCGCAGGCTCCTTGGTGTCCTCCACGACACGGCCCGATACCGTAATGTTTTTGGTCTGTGAAAATGCAGACAGCGTTGTTACCAACAGCAACGCCATCCCCGTGATAATTTTCTTCATGTGTCTATTCTTTGTCTATTCTAAATGAACAATGCCTTTTATTCACTGTTTCATTTGACAGACTTCCGGGCAAAAGGTTTAATGCCCCACATGACGATTTGCTTTATTTATCGACTATTCCGCTTAAATAATCTATCAACTGTCGCTTTCTTTATACCAAATTCCAAGCAAAGCACATTCAATATAAGAAATATGAGAAAAGAAGAAGAATCGACCGAAAGGAGGTCACCCTGCGCCACCCGGTAGAGCATACCGCCGAAGATAAAAAGAACGGTCAGAAAGATGGCATTGCGCGTGGACTTGTTGCGCACCTGCTCTATCTCCTTATTCTCGTTCTTCGTCAAGGCAAAGATTATCATCAGTGCCCCCATCATCATCAGGAGTTTGGAGCATTCCTTGTAAAACAGCAAGTTGGCATCTGTCACTTTTCCCCACAATAGGAATATGAAAGGAAGGAACAACGCCAGAGCTATGATGAAATAACCCAACGGACGGCAATAAACGGGAAGTAATGCTCTCATTTCTATCAATCAATTACAAATTACTAATTACAAATAGCGGGAGGCAGATGACGGAAACACCTTGCCACCCATAGAATTTCGCGGGACAAAGATAACGTTTTATTGCCAAAAGAGCTATCTTTGTGCCACAATATAATGAAGAAGGCTCCCTTTCCTTCATAATCCGTAACATCAGTAATTGGTAATTCGTAATTTGTAATTAACAAGATGAGTAAACAAGAAGTAATCCTTTGCGAAGGACTGGCAAACAGCCTGACGCATGCCATAGCGAAGTGTCCCCATGACAAGCTTTTCATCCTTACCGACGAGCATACCCACCGCCTCTGCCGCCCGCATCTGGACGGTATCCCCGCCCTGGAAGAAGCGGAAGAGATTATTATCGGGGCAGAAGATGTGCACAAGAATATGGAAACGCTGGCTGCCGTATGGCAAGCCCTGAGTGAGAAAGGGGCCAGCCGCCACTCCCTGCTCATCAATCTGGGCGGTGGCATGGTGACCGACCTTGGCGGTTTTGCCGCTTCCACCTTCAAGCGGGGCATCGCCTACATCAACGTTCCCACTACGCTGCTCGCCATGGTCGACGCTTCCGTGGGAGGCAAGACGGGCATCAACTTCAACGGTCTGAAGAATGAAATCGGCGTCTTTGCTCCTGCCGCCTGCGTGCTGCTGGAAACCGAGTTCCTGCGCAGCCTCGATGCTCATAACTTCTTCTCCGGCTATGCGGAGATGCTGAAGCACGGCCTCATCAGTACCCCGGAACATCTGGCGGAACTGCTGGCCTTCGATACGGAGAAGATAGATTATGCCTTGCTGAAGTCCATGGTAGGACGTTCCGTGCAGGTAAAGGAACGCATCGTAGAAGAGGACCCACTGGAACATGGCATCCGCAAAGCCTTGAACCTGGGGCACACCGTGGGACACGCCTTCGAAAGCCTCGCCCTTGCCGAAAGGCGTCCGGTGCTGCACGGCTATGCAGTGGCATGGGGGCTGGTCTGCGAACTCTACCTTTCTTATATAAAGACCGGATTCCCGAAGGACAAGATGCGCCAGACCATCCAATTCGTCAAAGAGAATTATGGCAGCTTCACCTTCAACTGCAAACAGTACGACCAGCTGTACGAACTGATGAAGCATGACAAGAAGAATACCGCCGGAGTCATCAACTTCACCCTATTGAAAGAAGTGGGTGACATCTGTCTCAACCAGACGGCAGACAAGGAGACTATCTTCGAAATGTTCGACTTTTATAGGGAGTGCATGGGAGCATAGCACTCCCGGCAAGGAGAGACAGTATTCTCTGAATTCTTCCACATTCATCGCTCACTCCTCCCCCGAAAAGTCCTCCGTATCATTTTCCATCCCAACTGGGTCTTCATCCGGAATTCCCGTCTTTCCCTCGGCCCGCTCCTTTCGCAGCGTTTCCGGTCGCAACATATCGTGAGGGAAATATCGGCTAAGCGGATAACGGTAGAAATCCATCCCGCTGTTCAGCCTCGCCACCAGCGACTTATCCGGACGAAAATAGACACGGGATAAGCGTACCTTGCCCGGCATCACATCGTCGGGATGCTCAAACCCGTCACTCGTCACCGCCACATGGAAGGAACCCAGCCCCTTAATGGTCACCGACTCTCCCTCCATCAGCGCTTCCTCTATAAACTTCGGCAAATCTATCAATACACTCTGCACGTCTCCCGAACTCATCCCTTTTCTGGATGCCATACGCTGCGCCAGCAGCTCTGCCGTCACACCTCCACGCCGCTGTAACACACGCTGCACAGCATAATAGAGTTGCTTCACCCCTTCTGCCGTGCGGAAAACCTTCTTTCGAACCAAATAGACTATACTCATACTCTTTTCACAATGAACATAATGTTTCTTACTGCAACCAGACTGCTGACACCCCACCCGAAGGTTACTTCCCCTAAACAGAAAGCCAGTTTCCATACGGCCGGACAGCTATTCCCCAACATGCACGAGATGCACATCTCATGCAGTTCGAGACATACATCTCAACACACGCGAGATGTGCATCTCATACAGCAAAGGTAATCATATTCCACCTGATATACAAATATCTTTCATGTATCGGGGAATAATATTCCGCACCAGCTTACTCCGGCTCTTATCATTAATTAACAATGCCGCATGCAGGGTTTTCGCAAATATGCTATTTCTATAAAAGCAAGACCTATTCCAAATGTTTAATTTAAAAGAGTACACTATGAAAATGAAGTCAATCTTTAACAAGAAAATTTTAATCGCTATTGCAACCATCAGCTCCTTAAGCCTCCAATCGTGCCTGGACGACGATGATAATTATGCCATGAGATTCCCCAATGCCCTGGTAACGGTAAAGACCGATGCAGACCAGACAGTCTTTCTGCAATTGGATGACAAGACCACTCTGCTGCCTACCAACATGACAAAATCTCCCTACGGCGAGAAGGAAGTCCGCGCTTTGGTAAACTACAAGGAAGTGGACGAGCCCAGCGATATCTACACCCAAGCTGTACATATAAACTGGATAGACAGTATCCTTACCAAACCCATCGCCCCGGATTTGGGTGAAGAGAACGATACCGTATACGGCACCGACCCGGTGGAAATAGTGAACGATTGGGTAACCATCGCAGAAGACGGTTATCTGACCCTTCGCTTTAGAACTCAGCAAGGAGACTATCAAACAAAGCACTTTGTCAATCTGCTGCTGAGCGAGAATCCGGAAAACCCGTATGAAGTAGAATTCCGCCACAATGCCAAGGGCGACATTTACGGCAGGTATGCGGACGGACTGGTTGCTTTCAAGTTGGATGCCCTGCCTGATACAGAAGGCAAGACCGTTAAATTGAAACTGAAGTGGAAATCATTTAGCGGCGAAAAATCTGCGGAATTCGATTATTGTACCCGGAAATCCGTAACGCCCGAAAGTCCGGCTATCACTTCCGTAAGAAACAGCCTAAACCTGCAATAACTTCATTCAAAGTATGCCTGCCCGCTCAAAGCCATTGCCTTGCGAAGCAGGCATACAAGTAAAAAGAGAGCAGGACACGTTGACCGAAAGCCTTGAAACTGCAAAATATAGGTTCATTCAATAAAAAAAGCACTATAAATATTTGCTATTTTAAAATAAAGCCGTACATTTGCACCCGCAATTCGGGATGTAGCTCAGCCCGGTAGAGTACGCGTCTGGGGGGCGTGTGGTCGCAAGTTCGAATCTTGTCATCCCGACTGTTGAGCATTAAGGAGTTAAGTCTAAGACTTAACTCCTTAATTTTTATAGTATTTTTTAATGACAGACTTGCTGCCATAAATATGCTGAATATGTACAAAAAGAAGACGGTGCCTATTCGCTTCAGCGGGAATAGCTCATCAAATTACTGGAATTCTCGTAAGAAATCTCTATTTTTGCACTTTAAACAAGAAAAATTATGGGAGCAGCTAAATGGATAGGCGGCATCATCGGCTTCATGGCCGGAGGACCGCTGGGAGCCTTGGCAGGTTTTGTATTCGGTTCATTGTTCGACACCGATTCAAATGAAGCAGGCAATTATTATGGAGAAGAACCTACACACAGTACTACCTATACCGGGCAACGGAACAGTTTCCTCTTCTCCATGCTCGTGATGGCTTCGTACATTATCCGTGCAGACGGGCGCATCATGCATAGTGAAATGGAATTCGTCCGCCGCTTTCTGAGAAGCACATTCGGTGAGGCTGCCGTGGGCGAGGGAGAACGGATATTACTCAACCTCTTCGAACAGCGCAAGCAGATGGACAGACAAAACCCACTGGCATTTAAAAACACCATCCGTGACTGCGGAACGCAGATTGCCGCCAACCTGACATACGAGGAACGCTTGCAACTGCTGGTATTCTTGGTAGAAATTGCCAAAAGCGACGGACACGTCTGCAACGAAGAGATAGAAGCCTTGAAAGAAGTGGCCATGTACATGGGACTATCCGTCAAGGAAGTGGAATCCATGCTCAACCTGGGCGGTAGCTCACTGAACGAGGCCTACAAAGTACTTGAACTTGAACCCACTGCCACCAATGACGAAGTGCGTGCCGCTTACCGCCGCCTAGCCTTGAAACACCATCCCGACCGGGTGGCAACACTGGGCGAAGACATCAAGAAAGCCGCAGAAGAGAAGTTCCAAAGCATCAACAATGCCAAAGAACAGATATACAAGGCACGAGGTATGAAATGACGTACCTCGCTCCTTGCCTTGTGGACAGCATCATGACGTTTATAAACATTCTATATTAACATCAACCCACACACTTATGAAGAAAACCCTTGCAATCCTTGCACTAGGCCTTACTGCCATTGCCGGACATGCCGCCACGCCGCTCTGGATGCGCGATGTGCAAATCTCTCCCGACGGTACGGAAATCGCATTCTGCTACAAAGGAGACATCTACAAGGTGCCTGCCAAAGGTGGAACCGCCACACAGCTTACTACCCAAGAGAGCTACGAATGTACCCCCATATGGTCGCCGGACGGCAAACAAATAGCCTTTGCCAGCGACAGATACGGCAACTTCGACGTATTCGTGATGCCGGCAGACGGCGGAACCGCCCAACGGCTCACTACCCACTCCACCGGTGAGATACCCTCCACATTCACTCCGGACGGAAAGTATATCTTGTTTTCCGCATCCATCCAGGACCCGGCAAGCAGCGCTCTTTTCCCCACTTCGGCCATGACCGAGCTTTACAAAGTACCTGCAACGGGAGGGCGTACGGAGCAAGTGCTGGGCACCCCTGCCGAAGCGGTCTGCTTCGACAAGGCGGGCCATCAGTTCCTCTACCAAGACCGCAAGGGATTTGAAGATGAATGGAGAAAGCATCACATCTCCTCCATCACCCGCGACATCTGGCTGTATGATGCAAAGACGGGTACCCATACCAACCTCACCGACCGCGCGGGCGAAGACCGCAACCCGGTGTTGTCACCCGATGGAAGAACGGTTTACTTTCTGAGTGAGAGAAACGGCGGCTCATTCAACGTGTATGCCTTCCCGCTGGCACAGCCCCGAGAGGTGAAGCCCATCACCAGCTTCAAGACACATCCCGTGCGCTTCCTCTCCATGAGTGACGGCGGGACGTTGTGCTACGGTTACGACGGCGAAATCTATACCCAGCAGCCGGATGCCACCCCGAAGAAAGTCGCCATAGAACTGGTGCGCGATGACCGGCCGCAATTCGCCAACCTGCAGTCTTCCGACGGAGCCACCTCTGCCGTTGTGTCCCCGGACGGAAAACAGATTGCCTTCACGCTGCGCGGAGAAGTCTTTGTCACTTCGGCAGACTATGCCACTACCAAGCAGGTGACGCACACACCGGCACGCGAAGCGGGCCTCTCCTTTGCGCCAGACAACCGCACCCTGGCCTACGCCAGCGAGCGAGGCGGCAACTGGCAGCTCTACCTTGCCAAGATAGCCCGCAAGGAAGACCCTAACTTCCCGAACGCCACGCTGATTGAAGAAGAAGTGCTGCTGCCCTCCACCACCGTGGAACGTGCCTATCCGCAATTCTCGCCCGACGGCAAGGAACTCGCCTTTATCGAAGACCGCATCCGGCTGATGGTGCTCAATCTGGAAACGAAGAAGGTGCGCCAGATTACGGACGGCTCCACCTGGTACAGCACCGGCGGAGGATTTGACTACGCATGGTCACCGGACGGCAAGTGGTTTACACTTGAGTTCACCGGCAACAAGCACGACCCCTACTCCGACATCGGCCTGGTCAGCGCAGAGGGAGGCAAAGACATCATCAACCTCACCAATAGCGGCTACATGAGCGGCTATCCCCGCTTTGCGCTGGACGGCAACGCCATCCTCTTCACCACCGAACGCTACGGCATGCGTGCCCACGCCTCATGGGGCTCGCTGAACGACGCCATGCTCGTCTTCCTCAACCAAGACGCCTACGACAAATACTGCCTGAGCAAGGAAGACTACGAACTGCGCAAGGAGCTGGAGAAGGAACAGAAAAAGTCTGCCGGAAAAGACACCCCCCAAGACAAAAACAAGGATAAAAAGAAGAAAGACGACAAGAAAGACAGCAATGCTGACGAAAAAGATGACCAGCCGAAAGACATCGTCGTAGAGCTGAAAGGCATCGAAGACCGTGTGGTGCGCCTCACCCCGAATTCTTCCGACATGGGCAGCACCATCATCTCCAAGGATGGCGAGACACTCTACTACCTGGCAGCCTTCGAAGGCGGCTACGACCTCTGGAAGATGAATCTGCGCAAGAAAGAGACCCGCCTGCTGCACAAGATGGATGCCGGATGGGCGGACATGCAGCTGGACAAGGACGGTAAAAACCTCTTCCTGCTGGGCAGCCGTAAGATGCAGAAAATGGACACTTCATCCGATGCGCTGACCCCCATCACCTTCCAGGTAGATGCCAAGATGGACCTGGCTGCGGAGCGCGAATACATGTTCGACCACGTGTACCGCCAACAGCAGAAGCGATTCTACAATACCAATATGCACGGAGTGGACTGGGACAAGATGACCGCCGCCTATCGCCGCTTCCTGCCCCATATCGACAACAATTATGACTTTGCCGAACTGCTGAGCGAATGGCTGGGCGAGCTGAACGTATCTCACACCGGCGGCCGTTTCTATCCCAAAGGGCAATCCGAACCTACTGCCAGCCTGGGACTGTTCTTCGACTGGAACTACACGGGCAAGGGCATGCTCATTGCCGAAGTAGTGGAGAAAGGCCCCTTCGACACAGCCAACACCCGGGTGAAAGCCGGCACAGTCATCGAAAAGATAGACGGCGTGGAAATCACCCCCGATGCGGACTATTACACGCTGCTCAACAACAAGGCACGGAAGAAAACACTTGTTTCTCTCTTCGACCCGCAGACCAAGGAGCACTGGGAAGAGGTCATTATCCCCATTACGAACGGTGCGTTCAGCGATTTACTCTACAGCCGCTGGGTGAAACAGCGTGCGGCAGACGTTGACCGATGGTCGGGTGGCCGATTGGGTTACGTGCACATCGAGTCTATGGGAGACGACAGTTTCCGTTCCGTCTACTCGGACATCCTGGGAAAATACAACAACCGCGAAGGCATCGTCATCGACACCCGTTTCAATGGCGGCGGACGCTTGCACGAGGATATAGAAATACTTTTCAGTGGACAAAAATACTTCACCCAAGTGGTGCGCGGTCGCGAGACGTGCGACATGCCCAGCCGCCGCTGGAACAAACCCTCCATCATGGTGATGTGCGAGGCCAACTACTCCAATGCGCACGGCACGCCGTGGGTTTACAGCCACCGCGGACTGGGCAAGCTGGTAGGCATGCCCGTGCCGGGAACCATGACCAGCGTGTCGTGGGAGCGCCTGCAAGACCCGTCATTGGTATTCGGCATCCCCGTCGTGGGCTACCGCCTACCGGACGGCAGCTATCTGGAGAACTCGCAGCTGGAGCCGGACATCAAAGTAGCCAATTCACCCGAGACCATCGTGAAGGGAGAAGACACACAGCTGAAAGCTGCCGTAGAGGAACTGCTGAAGGAACTCGAAAAATAAGTACCGCCCTGCCCCACGCAGGAATACCGGTCATATAGGCCGATATATATATTAAGATGATGTGTCAAAACGGTTGATGGCACATCATCTTTTTTTATATGCCACAAGGAAGCAAGACTTTTTCTATCTCACTTTTTTGCACTATCTTTGTGACATAAATTCCTAACTCTTTAACTGATTATGTTTGCTGACTTGTTAAACTCCTCCTATTTCGCGCTCTTTCTCATTGTGGCTTTAGGCTTCATGTTGGGAAGAATCAAGATTAAAGGGCTTTCGCTCGACGTCTCCGCCGTCATCTTCATTGCCCTGCTGTTCGGACACTTCGGTGTCATCATCCCCAAAGAATTAGGAAACTTCGGACTGGTGCTCTTCATCTTCACCATCGGCATCCAGGCCGGTCCCGGATTTTTCGACTCCTTCCGGAGCAAGGGCAAGACGCTTATCATCATCACCCTGCTCATCATCTGCTCCGCCGCCCTGACGGCAGTAGGACTGAAATATGCCTTCGACATCGATACTCCCAGTGTCGTGGGACTGATAGCCGGTGCCCTGACCAGTACGCCGGGACTCGCCGTTGCCATTGACAGCACCCATTCCCCACTGGCATCCATCGCTTACGGTATTGCCTATCCTTTCGGCGTTATCGGCGTGATTCTCTTCGTTAAGCTGCTGCCCCGTATCATGCGCATCGACCTCGACAAGGAGGCGCGCCGGTTGGAGAAGGAACGCCGCAGCCAGTTCCCGGAACTGACAACCTGTCTGTTCCGCGTAACCAACCCCGCCGTCTTCGACCGGAGCCTGATGCAAATCAATGCGCGCGCCATGACCGGAGCCGTCATCTCACGCCACAAGCACAACGAGCAGATAGCCATCCCCACCGCCCAGACCATCCTGCACGAGGGAGACTACATACAAGCCGTGGGTAGCGAAGAGGCCTTAAACCAGCTCGCCGTCCTCGTGGGCCAGCGCGAAGAAGGCGAACTGCCACTCGTAGACATGCAGGAGATTGAATCCCTGCTGCTCACCAAGAAGGATATGATAAACAAGCAGCTGGGCGACCTCAACCTGATGAAGAACTTCGGCTGTACCGTCACCCGCGTCCGCCGAAGCGGTATCGACCTCTCCCCCTCGCCAGATCTGGCACTGAAGTTCGGCGACAAGCTGATGGTGGTAGGCGAGAAAGACGGTATTAAAGGCGTGGCACGCCTGCTGGGCAACGACAACAAGCAACTGTCCGACACCGACTTCTTTCCCATCGCCCTGGGTATCGTGCTGGGCGTGCTCTTCGGCAAGCTGAACATCTCCTTCTCGGACAGTCTGTCGTTCTCACCGGGACTGACGGGAGGCATCCTCATGGTGGCCCTCTTCCTCAGTGCCATCGGAAAGACCGGTCCCATTCTGTGGTCTATGTCCGGCCCAGCCAACCAACTGCTGCGCCAGCTGGGACTGCTGCTCTTCCTTGCCGAAGTAGGGACATCGGCAGGACGGAATCTGATGGCCACGTTCCAGGAAAGCGGCTGGCTCTTGTTCGGCGTAGGCGCCGCCATCACGCTGGTGCCCATGCTGGTGGCAGTATGCGTAGGCCTGTTCGTGTTCAAGATAAACATTCTCGACCTGCTGGGCACCATCACCGGCGGCATGACCAGTACGCCCGGCCTTGCCGCCGCCGACTCCATGACGGACAGCAACATACCGAGCGTGGCCTATGCCACGGTATATCCCATTGCCATGGTGTTCCTCATTCTGATAATCCAGGTGATATCCTCTGCAGTCTACTGATATATGAAAACTTACAACCGAACAGAAGCTATCGCCCGCATGAACGCACTGGCCGGGGACAATGTGCCCTTCCTCTTCATCGTAGACTACGCGCAAGAGCAGTCGCACATCGAGCCCCTCGACCGGATAGACCCCGCCACCTGCCTTTTCCAATTCCCGAAGGCAGGCAACGTGGGGGTAGCTGCAACAGCCGCCCGATACGCCGGTCTTATTCAGTGGGACATCACTCCCCCTTCCCCCGCCGCATACAGACATTCGTTCGACCTCGTGAAGCAAAACCTGCTGGCAGGCAACAGCTACCTGACGAACCTCACTTGCCGGGTACCCGTCACCACCAATCTGACACTGGAAGAAATATTCCTCCACTCCGAAGCCTTGTACAAGCTGTGGCTGAAAGACCGGTTCGTCTGCTTCTCCCCCGAAATCTTTGTCCGCATAGAGAAGGGCAAGATAAAGTCCTTCCCCATGAAAGGCACCATCGACGCTACCCTGCCCGATGCGGAACAGCTCTTGATGCAGGACACCAAAGAGGCAGCCGAGCACGCCACCATCGTCGACCTGATACGCAACGACCTAAGTATGGTATCAGAGCACGTAGAGGTAACCTCCTACCGATACATAGACCGCCTGCAAACCAACAAAGGCCCCATCCTCCAGACCAGCTCCGAAATATGCGGGACCCTCCCCGAAGATTATACCGCACACATCGGCGACATCCTCTTCCGCCTGCTTCCCGCCGGTTCCATCACCGGTGCCCCCAAGCCCAAAACCGTGGAAATCATTGCCGAAGCCGAAGATTACGAACGGGGCTTCTACACCGGCATCATGGGGCATTATGCCGACGGACAGCTGGACAGCGCTGTCATGATACGCTTCATCGAGCAGGAAAACGGCCGGCTCCACTTCAAGGCAGGAGGCGGCATCACCGCCAAAAGCCGGTGGGAAAGCGAATACAACGAAGTAATACAGAAAATATATGTGCCTATTTATTGAAACCATACGCATCGACCACGGAAAAGCCTGCAACCTTTCCCGCCACAATCGGAGGCTGAACGATACCCGCGCCCACTTCTGGCCGGAAAGTACACCGCTACAACTGCGTGACCATTTGTCGTCTCTCGGCTGCGAGGCAGGTATCGTCAAGGCACGCGTAGTGTATGGTGAGAAAGGTATTGAAGATGTCAGCTACTCCCCCTACACCATGCGGCACGTGCATTCGCTGGCACTGATGCAGGCCGATACCATCGACTACACCTACAAAAGCGCCGGACGCGAACCGCTGAACTGCCTCTTTGCCCTGCGCGGCGCATGCGACGACATTCTGATTGTGAAACAAGGCCTGCTGACAGACACCTCCATCGCCAACATCGCCCTTTCCGACGGTACCCACTGGTACACGCCGGCACATCCCCTGCTGAAAGGGACCAAACGGGCAGCCTTGCTGGAAGAAGGAATCTTGCAGGAAAAAGATATCAGACCGGAAGACTTGCCTTCATTCTCTACTGTCAGGCTGTTCAATGCCATGATTGACTGGGGAGAACTGGAACTCCCCGTACGGAACATCATCCCGTAGAGCCTCTACTCGTGCATATCGTTGAGATGTATCTCCAAAGACTTCACCGATATATATATTTCGTACACCGATATGGCCAGCGAAATAATCAGCAATATCAGCGCCAAACCGAAGATATAGGCCGAAAGCAGATGGAGACGGATATAGACAAAGAACATGCTGACCACGCACAGCAGCAGGCTGCCGATGCCCGCCACCTGCATGGCACGCGTCAGGTAGAGCCGCTTCCTCAGGTTGGCAATCTGCGCCGCCTTCACCGAAGACGGGTTCTCCATGTACTGTTCCTTCAAGGTGCGCACCAGTTGGGCATAGGACAAGAAACGGTTGGTATAGGCCAGCATAATCAGCGATATGGCCGAAAACAGCAAGGCGGGGGTGGTTAAATCTATTTCCATAAGAATGATGCTTAATTATATCTATCCGTCCCGATAGCAGGACTTACCTCCGCAAAGATAAACGAAAGATTGAAACCACAGAAACAAGTTTCCTTTTTTCCATTTCCCAAAGATTTATCCTACTTTTGCAGTGACAATAAAAAACGCCTTACCACCGTAACTTAACAAATACGACCATGCGATATACCGTTTCCGCTCCTGCCTCACTGCACGCAGCCATACAGCTCCCGGCATCCAAAAGCATCAGTAACCGGGCACTCATCCTCCACTCCCTTGCCCACGGCAATATCCTGCCCCGCAATCTGAGCGATTGTGACGACACCATAGTGATGACTCGCGCCCTCGACGGAAATCCCGGACATATAGATATCCTTGCCGCCGGCACCGCCATGCGTTTCCTCACCGCCTACCTCAGCGTAACTCCGGGCACCCGCATCATCACCGGTACACAACGCATGCAGCAACGCCCCATCCGCATACTGGTAGACGCCTTGCGCGAACTCGGTGCTCAGATTGAATACGTCGGGAACGAAGGTTTCCCCCCACTACGCATCACCGGCACAGCATTGAAAGGCGAAGAAATATCCCTTGCCGGAAATGTAAGTTCCCAATATATATCCGCCCTGCTGATGATTGGCGCCGTACTCCCCCAAGGATTACGCCTGCACCTAACGGGCGACATCATCTCCCGCCCTTACATCAACCTGACCCTGCAACTGATGCGCGACTTCGGTGCCCAAACCGACTGGGCCTCCAAAGATTGTATCACCGTCAGCCCCGGCGGATACACAGATACTCCTTTCACCGTGGAAAGCGATTGGAGCGCCGCCTCTTACTGGTATCAGATGATGGCAATAGAAGGAATTAAAAATGAAAAAATAAAAATGAAAGGGGGAGACAGAAGTAGCGCGAAAGAAAGTGAAGACAGCACGAAGGAAGAAGCGCATACGGCAGAAATCGAACTGCTCGGTCTCTTCGCCCACAGCTATCAAGGCGACAGCCGCGGCGCGGAAGTCTTTGCCCGCCTCGGCGTCCATACCGAATATACAGACCGGGGAGTAAAACTGATCCGTAAGGGTACTCCCGCCACCCGTCTCGACGAAGACATGGTGGACATCCCGGACCTGGCGCAGACCTTTGTCGTCACCTGCTGCCTGATGGACATCCCTTTCCGCTTCACTGGACTGCAAAGCCTCAAAATAAAGGAGACCGACCGTATCACCGCCCTCATTACGGAACTGCGTAAACTGGGTTACGTCGTGCGCTCCGAGCAAGACAGCATCTTGTTGTGGGATGGCGAACGCTGCCCGGCAGACGCTGACCCCGTCATCGCCACCTACGAAGACCACCGTATGGCCATGGCATTTGCCCCCGCCTGCCTTGTACTGCCCCAAATACGGATAAATGAACCACAGGTCGTTACCAAATCTTACCCTGCTTACTGGGAAGACTTGCAAAAGGCGGGATTTAAAGTCTGCCAAGATGCAATGCAATCTTAGAATAAAGCTTTTATTCTTAGAAATACAGCCTTTATTCTTAAGAATATAACCTTTATTCTTAGGAATAAAGGATACATTCTAAGATTAGGATGCATCCAAAGTAGTTTTATACTGCGTTCCAGGCAAGTAATGCCTGCGTCGGGTGGAAGTAATCTGCCTACCTGCAATCTGACTCATTATTTTGTCGTGTACAAAACAATGTGTATCTTTGTCCGTTCTATTAATGGAACATGTTTTTCAAGAAAAGGAAGCCCATGTGGATATTGATTATTAGCCTGATTGTCCTTGCCCTCGTGGCAGCCACAGCCGGAATTATACGCAACCGGAAACTGCAGAAGAAGATAGACCGCGGCGAACTGGACGCCATGCCCGAAGTGCAGGAAGTGGATGCCGAGTGCTGCGGACAGCATGAAATCTGCGAACGTGACAGCCTGCTGGCAGCCGTCAGCAAGCAAATAGAATATTACGATGACGAAGAACTGGACAAATACATCGGCACCGCTCCCGATGCCTATACTCCCGAGCAGGAAGACGAGTTCCGCGACGTGTTCTACACCATGCAAGACACGGACGTAGCCGGATGGGTGCGCAGCCTGCAACTGCGTGGCATAGCCTTGCCGGATAACATCAAGGATGAAGTGTTCCTCATCATCGGCGAACGCCGTCTCACCCCCCATTCCTAACACTCCACATCCAACTTTTAATTTTTAATTCTTAATTTTTAATTGAATAAATGGAGCTACTGCAATACACTTTTTTCCAACATGCCCTCATCGGCAGTCTGCTGGCAAGCA
>ERZ860148.908-NODE-908-length-20703-cov-5.824390_pt1 | contig 20703 bp, 21 predicted proteins | sample MGYA00509981_ERZ860148 | MGnify/ENA primary metagenome ERZ860148 (study PRJEB30046, sample SAMN00715199) | human gut metagenome | study: EMG produced TPA metagenomics assembly of the A metagenome-wide association study of gut microbiota in type 2...
GGGCCGCCAGCTGACTGACATTTTCCACGCCGCCAAAGCGCGGGGAGCCGTTTTTGATCAGCAGGGTGTTGATGGCATCGGTCTGTTCCAGCGCATAGCGCACCTCGTCCGGGTCGCACTGCGGCTGAGTGGCAAGCAGCATTTCGCGCGCTTCCTTGCACACGCAGCCCTCTGCGGCACGGGCGATGATCTTATCCAGTTCCAGAGTTTTTAAGTAACTTGTTTCCATAGGTTCCCTTTATGCTCAGGGCAGCAGGGTCTTTAAAAAGTCATAGCTTTTCAAAGGCTTGTCCATGTGGGTCAGTGCATAGCGCTCTGCCACTGCGGAAAGCTTTTCCAGACTGCCCACAGAAATTTTGAATGCAAATATTTTTTTGTCGTCCACAAGGCAGATGTGCCGCAGCGCATACAGTGCGCCCTGATCAAGGTTGCAGGTCTTTCCTGCTTTTGCGGCGCAGTCTGCACAGAGCAGGTGGCCTTCCTGCACATCCAGATAGAACGCAGCACCATCATAGGCGCTGCAATCGCGGCAGCACACGATCTGCGGCATAAAGCCGCACTCGCTCATGGTGCGCAGTTCAAACACGGCCTTGATCACCCGCAGGTCCGTTTTGCTCTCGCTGATCATATAGAAACAGTTGAGCAGCAGCCGAAGCTCCCGCTGTGCCTCCTGCCCGGTGGGCGAAAGGGTCATTGCCATTTCAGCCATATACATGGCAAGGCTCATGCCCTCAATGCTGGACGAGATGCCGTGAAAGACATTTTTCACTTCCGCTTCCCGCACAGTGTACATGTTGCGGCCCGGCACCAGTGTGAACTCGGAGTAGCAGAACAGCCCGCACGCGCTGAACAGCTTGCTCTTCAGCCGCAGGCTGCTCTGCGCTGCTGCCGAGATCACGCCCAGTTCCGGTGTCAGGATCGTCAGAATGCGGTCCGATTCCTTATAGCGGGTCTCCTTCAGCACCAGACCCGTGGTTACAAAGGCTTCCATTTTCTTGGTCCTCTGCCGGGGTTTCTTCCGGCCGCTGTTGTTTATAATCGAGATAACGAAGAATATTTCCCGTGCAGGCAAACGCCTGCCAGCTTGCTTGTGCATCCATTTGCAGCACCTCTTCCCTGTTACGGATAGTGTCAGGTTTATTTTAACCGTTCATCCAAGGGAATTCTGTCCTGCTTTGGCAAGTGTCAGCGGTTATTGGTGTTCTGCTTGAAGCCAAAGTTGTTCAGCAGGAACTCGTTATCGCGCCAATCGGATTTTACCTTTACCCAGCACTGCAGATTGACGCGGCAACCCAAAAACTCTTCGCAGTCTGCACGGGCAGCACTGGCAATTTTTTTCAGCATTGCGCCGCCTTTTCCAATGACCATGCCCTTGTGGCTTTCGCGCTCGCAGTAGATATTTACATCAATATCGATCAGGTCGGTGCCCGGGCGCTCTTTGAAGCGCTCCACCACGACAGCAATGCCATGGGGGATCTCGTCGCGCATGAACAGCAGGGCCTTTTCACGGATGACCTCCGCCACAAGCTCCTTTTCCGGCATATCCGTGTAGGCATCATCATCAAAATAATGCGGGCCTTCCACAGCATAGCGGCTCAAAGCATCGAACAGCACTTCGCAGCCGTCGTTATCACGGACGCTGATGGTGTAGATATCGTCGAATACACCCAATGCCTTCAGCTCTTCTTTGCGGGCTTCCAGATCAGCAGGCTCCTTGACAAGGTCGGTCTTGTTGATGACTGCAATTGCCGGGCCGCCGCTGCTGCGCAGCATATCCACCAGCACCATTTCCGATTCATTCAGTGCGCCGTAAGGCTCAAACAGCATCATGGAAACATCCACATCTGCAATGGAATCGCTGGCAGTCTTATCCATCCGTTTACCCAGTTTGTTGCGTGCCTTGTGCACACCGGGTGTATCCAGCAGCACATACTGCAGCGGCCCGCGGGTGATCACGCCGGTAATGCGGGTGCGGGTGGTCTGCGGCTTGGAAGTGACGATGGCTACCTTTTCGCCAACCAGAAGGTTGGTCAGACTGGATTTGCCTACATTGGGACGGCCAATGACAGCCACAAAAACGGAAGAAGTATCATAATGCCCCTGAATGGGTGTAGCGTTACTCAAAATCTAGCTCCTGTCTGTATTGTGCGGCAACCGCACGGTGAATCAATTACTCGGTATAGCTTACGGTGCGCGGCAGGCCCAGCTGCAGCAGAACAGCTTCCTCTTTCTCACGCATCCGCATGGCTTCCAGACCGCCATTTTCGTGGTCGTAGCCCAGCAGGTGCAGCATGGAGTGCACCGTCAGGAACGCCACCTCACGCTGCAGCGGATGGCCGTAGAGGTTTGCCTGCTCCTGTGCACGCTCCATACTGATGACGATGTCACCCAGCATTTTGCAGCCGTTGTTCTCGTCAACATCATATTTGCCGTCCACCCCCAGAGGGAAGCTCAGCACATCGGTGGGCATGGGCTTGTTGCGGTACTGGTTGTTCAGCTCAGCAATGGCAGCGTTATCCACAAAGGTCACGCTGATCTCTGCAGGAGCTTCAAAATGCTCATACTCCAGCACGGCATTACAGGCACGGCGGATGAGAATGCGCAGACCGGAAGGAACCTTGACGGCCTTCTGTGAATTGGTGATTAAAACTTTATTGGACATAAATCAGTCCACTCCTTTCTGTTTTTGATGGCTTTATATAAATTCTGGTGATTTTATTTTTCAGGGTGTGCAGCCTTTTCGTAAGCCTTGATAATTTCCTGCACAAGACGGTGGCGCACAACATCTTTCTCAGTAAAATAGCACTGTGCAATCCCATTTACATTTTTAAGCACGTGCAGTGCATCCACAAGACCGCTGCGGGTGCGTTCCGGCAGATCGATCTGGGTCACATCACCGGTAACCACCACCTTGGAGCCGACACCCATACGTGTGAGGAACATTTTCATCTGCTCCGGTGTGGTGTTCTGTGCCTCGTCCAGAATGATAAAGGAATCATCCAGCGTGCGTCCGCGCATATAGGCAAGCGGTGCAACCTCAATGATCTGCTTTTCCACAAGGCGCTCGTAAGTTTCGGCACCCAGCATATCAAACAGGCCGTCATACAGCGGGCGCAGATAAGGGTCTACCTTCTGCTGCAGATCACCAGGCAGAAAGCCCAGCTTTTCACCCGCTTCCACTGCCGGGCGGGTGAGCACGATACGGGAAACATCCTTGGCTTTAAAAGCCTTTACCGCCATGGCAACGGCCAGATAGGTCTTGCCGGTACCCGCCGGGCCAACGCCAAAGGTAATGGCATTGGTGCGGATGGCATTGAGATATTCCTTCTGGCCCAGTGTTTTGGGCCGGATCGGCCGTCCCTTGACCGTTACGGTAACAAAATCTTCGGTCAGTTCCTTGACCCGCTTTTCTGCTCCATCGTGCGCCAGACTGATGCAGTAGCGCACGGTCTGGTCTTCCAGCGGTGTATGATTCTCGATCAGAAGCAGCATTCCCTCCACAGCGCGGCTGGCCGCGGCAACATTGGCCGGTTCGCCTGAAAGCCGCAGCTGCGTGCCCCGGCAGACCGCCGTAACAGAAAACTCGTTCTCCAGCAGACGGATGTTCCGGTCGCAGTTGCCAAAAACAGCTGCGGCGACCTCTACACTATCCAGTTCAATATTCTTTTCTGCCATGTGCTCCTCCTGAAAGGATATATTTTAATGCTTCTATTGTACCACCAAAATCTCGAGAAGAAAACTGTGAAAAGTGCACAAAATATTTTCATCCGTTCCATCGGTTTTTCCATACGGCAAGGCAGCTGCCCATGCAAAGCGGCAGCAAAAAGGAAAATGCAGGAACAGGAACGCATCCTGTACGAATGATCTTGTCAAGACCTTTTGTGCCACAACCACAGAGAAAAACAAAACATATCTTTGGACAAAAAGGCAATAGCAAACTTCTCCCCTGCGTGCTACAATAGCAAACGTTGTGCGGCTTGCATCCGGCCAGCCGCTCCGGAATGCTGAAATCAAAGGAGAAGGAACCATGGAACAACTTTTTCTGATGCCCGGTGAAGAACGCTGCGAACGCTTCAAGGATGGCAACGGTATTCCGAGAGTTCACTACTCCTATCGCTCGATGCACGGTGCATTCTTCGACTGCGAGAGCCGCAGTTTGGAGGAAGCCCAGCGCCTGTGTGAGGACTGGCTGGTAGGTCAGGACCGCTGCTACCGCAACTGAAATGAAAAATAGAAACCTCCGCTTCCCTGTCGGTACTGCCGCCGGGAAGCGGAGGTTTTTGCTTTTTACAGGTTTATTTCCACAGTTGAGCGCAGACAAGTTCCAGCACACTGCCCGCGATGCAGCGGGCCTTATCCGAAATGAGAAAACAGTTGGAAAGTTCCTCTTTGCGGGGGTCTATATCGGCCACCTTAAAACCGGGCGTTACCGGATAGCTGCTGCGCAGAAGCCCGCGCAGAATGCCCGTGATCTGCGTGGTCACAGAGATCATGGCACCATCTGCCGTGCGGATCTGCGCAATGGTCTCACCCGCTTCCACGATATCTCCAATTTTGCGGAGATCCATAAATATACCGGCCGTGCCGGCATGGATCACGCGCTCTTTGCCGTAGCCGCCAATGATTCCGGGAATGCCGGTATCGGGGATGGCGCTGCCTTCCCGAATGATGCGTCCCAGCCGGTGGCCGCGTTTGGTCTCCACCACCACATCCACATCCTGCCCGGCCGTGAAACCGGGGCCGAGTGCAATGGTCAGGGGTGCCATATCCCGTGTTGTGCCAAGATTCTTTTTGGCAAGGATCGCATCCACAAGGACATCCGGCTTTGCCGGCGCAATGCTTTTGCCTTGCGGGTCTACCAGAACAGGAACGGCATTCTGTTTCCAGACTTCTTCTGCCTGCGCCAGAGTTTCGATTCGTACCGCACGCAGACCTTCAACGGCGGTCTCACCTTCATAAACGGCTTCGCACAGAGAAACCTGCCGCCGGATCGCCGCCGGATGCTCCGCTTCCAGCACCAGCACACGCAGGCCTGCGCTCCACAGCCGGTGAATGGTGCCGGTAGCAAGGTCGCCGCCGCCGCGCACAAGGATCAGTGCATCCTTCTTCATTTGATCTCCTCTCCGGGCTGGAGTCGAGTCAATACGATCTCCATAGACCCACCACAGGCAGCAATTGCTGCATCATCATTTTTGCCGTCTGCCGAAAAATGCAGCCGTTGATACGCCGGAGCAGCTCCCGTCAGCATTTCCTGTGCAGCCAGAATGGTGCGGTGCTCCATAATACCGCCGCCCACACTGCCCACAATAGAGCCGTCTGTGCGAACCAGCATTTTTGCGCCGATTTCCCGCGGCGTAGAGCCGTGCCGCGCCGCAATCACGGCAAGCACCGCCTGCTGCCCGGCGGCATCCGTCTGAGCCATGGCTTCCAGAAGGGCAGATGAAAAGCCCTCCGTCTGCGGACGCGCATTCTTGATCGATACGATCTGTGCCAGAATGGAAAGTGCGATCTCCTCTGCCGTCTGTGAGCCGATGGAAAGCCCGATGGGGGCGTACAACGCCTCCACTCTTTCGGCATCGATACCGGCTTCCAGAAGTTGACGGCGCACCAGTGCGGCACGCCCGCGGCTTCCCATCATGCCAACATAGGCTGCAGGCTTTTTTAATATCACCTTCAGGCAGTCCACATCAAATGCATGTGCCCGGGTGACGACCACAAAATAAGTCTCTGCGCCGTCAGGTACCTGCGCAAGCGCTTTATCAAACGGCAGGCAGAGCACTTTATCGGCTCCGGCCAGCCGCAGCTGCTGTGCATATTCCTCGCGGTCATCCATTGCAAGGACCGTCAGGCCCAGCAGCTTTGCAAGCTGCACAACGGCTGCAGCCACATGTCCACCGCCGCAGACTACCAGCTGCGGCACCGCGCCAAAGCGCTCCGCAAAGATGTCTGTGCCTGCAACAGAGTGGATACCAGCTGCTGTGCAGCCCTGCAGTTCTGTCAGGTGCTGCAGCAGTACGGTGCTGTCTCCCCTCTGCCACACAGGCCTGCCCTCCAGCAAAAGCAGCTGGCTCCCCGCGGCATCGCCCTCCAACTGGGCCACCATCGTCCAGCCGCCCGCAGAACGGGCTTTTTGCAGCATTGTATAAAGCGGCATTTTACCCATGCGTCATTCTCCTGTTTTATCTTTATTACTGTTCTACTGCTGCGGCCTGATCGTAACGTGCCGGGTCCAGCCGGTTCTGCCACTGCTCAAATTCTTCCGGCAGCATCCGCCAAGCAAGGCCGCAGCCTGCGGAGATCTCGCGCGGCAGTGGGATGAGCCTGCCCGGAACCTTCTCCGCAAGGCACTGCTTTTCCCATTCCATGGCATCCAGCGTTGTGCGGAATGAAAGAACAATATAAGTTTTTTTGATGCGCATATCAGATCTCCTGTGCAAGCTCCTGAACAGCGGCTGCGGTCTGAAGCACTTCGGCTTCCGTATTGAAATGCGAAAAGCTGAACCGTACCACGCCCTGTTCCACCGTGCCCAGCGCTTTATGCATCAGCGGTGCACAGTGCGCACCGGCACGCACACAAATGCTGTAGTCCTCCCACAGGATATCTGCAACGCGGGCTGAATCTTCGTCTCCGATGTTGAGCGAGATAATGGGAGCATGCAGCGGCATTTCCGGGTCGCCGTAGATCTTCACGTTCGGCAGATCTCGAATGTTTTTATAAAAGAGCGCCGCCAGTGCAGTTTCTTTTGCACACAGCGTTTCCACGCCCTGAGCCAGAATCCATTCCACACCGGCACACAGGCCCGCCAGACCCGGAACATTGAGCGTCCCAGCTTCCAGAGCAGTGGGCATCTGTGCGGGATGCTGTTCATCAAAGCTGTGTACGCCGCTGCCGCCCACTACCAATGGCCGGATGGAAAGCCCCGGGCGCACATACAAGCCGCCTGTTCCCTGCGGGCCAAGCAGCGCCTTATGCCCGGTGAAGCATAGCACATCAATGCCCAGTGCCTGTACGTCAATGGGCTGTGAACCCGCCGTCTGGGCCGCATCCACGGTCAGCAGCAGGCCATGCCGGTGCGCAAAACCCGCTGCTTTTGCAAGATCTGTTCCGTTGCCGGTCACATTGGAGGCACCTGTTACGACCAGTGCTTTTGTATTGGGCTGAATCAGCTTATCCCAGTCATCATATTGCAGCCGTCCGCGCTCATCCACGCCCGCAAAACTGAACTGCAAGCCCTGTTCCCGCAGTCGGTAGAGCGGCCGCAGAACAGAGTTATGCTCACATACCGTTGTGATGATATGATCGCCCGGCGCAAAAAGACCACCCAATGCAATGTTCAAGGCCTCCGTTGCATTTGCCGCAAAGGCAATGCAGGACGGGTCTGGTGTGTGGAGGAGCTTTGCCATTGCGCACCGCGCAGCATAAACAAGACGGCTTGCGTGCAGCGTGGGCTCATGGGCACCCCGTCCCGGATTGCCTGCCGTGCGCATTGCGTCCAGCACAGCCTGCTCCACCTGCGGCGGCTTGCGCAGGGTCGTGGCAGCGTTATCCAGATAGATCACGGTTTCACCACGTTACCGGCCTGCGTCAGTTTTTCCACGATGGTGTACATGTTGGTCACACTGCCAACAGCAAGCTTTTCGGTCAGGCCATAGAAATTCAGGCAGGTGCCGCAGGTCATGATCTCCACGCCCTGTGCTTCCAGTGCCTTCAGGTCATCCAGCATGGGCGAACCCTCACAGGTCAGGGACGCGCCGCCGTTATAGAACAGCACTGTTTTGGGCAGCTGATCCTGCTGGGTAAGTGCGAACACAAAGGCCTTGAGCAGGGACTTGCCAAGGTCATCTGCGCCAATGCCCATTTTATCAGAGCTGATGGCAACCACCGTGTCTGTGCGGGTGTCCGGTGCACAGGCCGGGGCTTCTTCAGTAGGTGTTTCGGACGCTTCGCCGACTGTGAAGAGCACGCGGTATTCCCGCTCGGCCAGCTTTTCGGCGCTGTACCGATAACCTTTCTGCTGGGCCATTTTGGTAAGGTTCTGCACGGCGATCTCATTATCCACCAGCACTTCCACCTCACCGGCACCCTGCAGTTCAGAGATTGCTTTTTTGGCTTTTACAACGGGCAGCGGGCATGCGTCGCCACGGGCATCAACTTTCAGCATCATAATTGTAGGCCTCCATCAGTATTTTACAGTGATTTCCTGTTCGGTTTTGGGTATGATCTCACCCACGATCTTTGCAGGTAGGCCAGCGGCCTGCAGCTCTGCTTCCAGCGCATTTGCTTCTTCTGGCAAAACGGCCAGCAGCAGTCCGCCGGAAGTCTGTGGGTCAAACAGCACCTCTTCCATTGCAAACGGCACATTTTCAAAAGTGACATATGGCCCGGTATGGTTGCGGTTGCGCTGTCCGGCAGCGGTATACAAAAAATCATCTGCCGCTTTTTCGGCTCCCGGCAGAACCGGCACCATCCGTGCATCAATGATACAGGAAAGCTTTCCGCCCATCATCTCGTGCAGATGGCCCAGAAAACTGAAACCGGTCACATCGGTTGCCGCGTGGACCGTATACTTTCGGCTGATCTCGGCAGCGTTTTTGTTCAGCGTTGTCATGGACGCAATGGCACCGGCCATATCTTTCGGTGCCGCTTCGCCCACACGGTTTGCCGTGCAGATCAGGCCCACGCCCAGAGCTTTTGTTAAAATCAGCTTGTCGCCGGGCCTGCCGGAATCATTCGTATACATTTTTTTCGGGTCCACAAGGCCAGTCACCGAAAGTCCGTATTTCACACCTGTATCGGCAATGGAATGCCCGCCCGCAAGGCTTCCGCCCGCTTCGGCCACCTTCTTGGCTCCGCCGCGCAGAATCTCACCCAGAATGTTCAGATCCATGCTCTCCGGGAAGCAGACAAGGTTCAGTGCAGTCTTCACCTCGCCACCCATGGCATAGACATCGCTCAGGGCGTTGGCCGCTGCAATCTGGCCGAAGGTATAGGGGTCGTCCACCATCGGCGGAAAAAAGTCCACCGTCTGCACCAGCGCAATATCATCTGTTATGCGGTACACGGCGGCATCATCCCGGCTGTCGTAGCCCACCAGCAGGCTCGGGTCTCTTGCACCGCGCGGCAGCTTTTCCAGAATACGGCTCAGCGCTCCGGCCCCCAGCTTTGCGGTACATCCGCCGCCGGTGCAGAACACGATCTTGCCTTCTTTGCTCATGCATGTTCTCCTTTCTCGAAATGAGACGTAGCGCAGGAAATCCGATAAATTTTTTTCAGAATATCAGCCACCTGCCGGGCCAGAGCAGCCTGCTCTTTTGTATCGACCTGATTGAGTACAACATAAAAGCTGCGATTCCCTACAGCCTTCCTTCCACCGGCTTCACTTGCAAGCAGATTTGCCAGAAGTTCCGGTGTCAACTGCGCATCCTGCGGAACACAAAGCAGCTCTGCGGCAAGCTCTGCCCGGAAACAGACCTCCCGGAGCGGATGCCTCAACGCAGAAAGCCCTGCTACGGCCAGAACCGTATCGCACTGCGGTAAAAGCACCGGCTCGTGCGCAGCGGGTGCCTTGCAGGGCATCCGTTTTGCGCCGTCCGCTTCAATGAGCACGATATCTGCAAGGGTCATCCAGCGCTCCAGCTGTGCCTGCGGCGGGGCCGTCAATTTGCCGCCGTGTGCAGCGGTTCCGGCCACGGCATAACTACCGCACTTCCACAGACGGAAAAGCTCTGCATCCGTCTGTGCCCAGACCCCGCCGGGCGGCTGCATAATATGGGTGGTGGTAGCGGCCAATACCCGCCAGCCCTTGCGGGCGCAGTGCGCAGCCAGATTGTACATCAGTGTGGTCTTTCCGCCGCCGCCCACCAGAGAAATAACATGTCCCTTCTCCGCAAGAAACGGAAAAATTTTTTCGTCGATCATTTCTGCTTTTCTGCAACTGCCATGGCGATTTTTTCCGGTGTGATGGGCAGCTCATAGAACCGGGTACCAATGGCATTGTAGATCGCATCGGAAATGGCAGGCAGCGGTGTGTTGATGACGACCTCGCCGATGGACTTTGCGCCAAAGGGTCCGTTGGGTTCATAGCTGCTCTCGAATTCAACCTTGATCTTGCCCACATCGGTGCGGGCCGGAATTTTGTACTGGAACAGAGAATTCTCTTCCGGGCAGCCATTTTTATCATAGGTGATATTTTCGGTCAGAACCATGCCGATGCCCTGCAGCAGACCGCCCTCAGCCTGCACACGGGTCAGGTTCGGGTTGATGGGCGTGCCGCAGTCCACACAGGCATCAAATTCCAGCAGCTTTACCTCGCCGGTCTCGGTATCCACTTCCACCTCAGCAGCACCAACCATGAACGGCGGCGGCGACAAAGGCGAAGTATGCGTTTCGGTGGCTTCCAGCGGCACCATATGGCCGAACTGCGAAGCATACGCAATCTCGCTCAGAGACTTTTTCTGTGTGGGATCTTTACTCTTGAAAACATCTTTTCCATCAAATTCCACATCGTCCTCGGTGCATTCCAGCAGCTCTGCGCCCAGCTTGCAGATCTGGGCGCGCAGCTTCATGGCACACTTTTCGGTGGCCTTGCCGGTAACGTAAGTGGTACTGGACGCATAGGAGCCGGAGTCATAGGGCGAGGTATCCGTATCAGCTCCGAAGACCGTGATATTGTCCAGCGGACAGTCCAGCACTTCGGCGGCGATCTGCGCCAGTGTAGTGTCACAGCCGGTGCCCATGTCGGCCGCACCGATCACCAGGGTGTAGAAGCCGTCGTCATTCAGTTTCAGGGTGGCACTGCCCACATCCATGCCGGAAATGCCGGAGCCCTGCATCGCCATGCCCATACCGACAGCGCGCACCTTGCTGTTGCCCATATCACGGGCAGGGTATTTGTGCTCCCAGTCGATCATATCCCGCACCTTGACAAGGCAGCGGTCCAGCGCGCAGCTGGTGTTGACAGCCCCATAGTAGGCGGGCATCACATCGCCCTCCTGTACGGTGTTTTTCAGCCGCAGCTCAAAGGGGTCCATATTCAGCTTATGAGCCAGCTCATTGACAGCAGATTCTACCGCAAACAGGCCCTGCGTTGCACCATAGCCGCGGTAAGCACCGGCAGACATGTGGTTCGTATACACCACATCACTGATAAAGCGGAAAGCCTCTGCCTTGCCGTACAGTGGGATGGATTTGTGGCCGGAAAGGCCCACCGTCGTGGGGCCGTGCTCGCCATAGGCACCGGTATTGGAAAGGGTGTACAGATCAATGCCCTTCACAATGCCGTCCTTCGTAGCACCCAGCCGCACATGGACCTCCATCTCATGACGCGGCGAGGATGCGATCTGGCTTTCCACACGACTGAAAATGATCTTGGAGGGCTTTTTGGTCTTCCAAGTCACAAAAGCCGGATATACCTCACTGACCGCCGTCTGCTTGGCACCAAATCCGCCGCCGATGCGGGGCTTTGCCACGCGCACCATAGATTTGGGAATATGCAGTGCGCTCGCAATATTGCGCCGTGCATGGAACACGATCTGCGTGGAGCTGAGCACATTCAGCCGCCCATAGGTATCAATGGAGCAGTAGGTGCGGAAGGTCTCCATCATGGCCTGCTGGCAGGCTTTGGTGTGGTAAATGTGGTCAATGACTACATCGCTGGCTGCAAGCACCGCGTCGATATCACCGGCTCCGCATTCATCATGGGCGCAAAGATTGCGTTTGTTGTCAGCTCCCACCGGGCACAGACTGGCCCAGTTGTCCTCCGGATGCACCAGAATGGGGTTGTCCTTGGCAGTGTGATAGTCCAGCACTGCTTCCAAAACCTCATATTCCACCTTGATGAGCTTGAGAGCCTTATCCACGCACTTTTCGTCCTTACCGGCCACAATGGCCACCACATCGCCCACAAAGCGCACATGGCGGTCAATGAGCAGGCGGTCACGCGGACTGGCTTCCGGATAGGTCTGGCCAGCCTGCGTGTAGCGCGGCGCATCCTGCGGCACATCCTCCCATGTAAAGATCGCCTCGATGCCGGGCACCTTTTTTGCTACAGCCGTATTAATAGTTTTGACGATGGCATTTGCATGCGGAGAGCGCAGCAGCTTTACGATCAGGCAGTCCTGCGGGATCACATCGTCCATATAGACGGGCTGGCCGGTGACCAGCTGCATGGCATCCTTTTTACGGAAAGGCTTGTTGATGGTACTCATTCTGCGGCCTCCTTCTGCTTTTTCCATGCCAGAAAGTTCATGATGCCGCGCAGCTGGCCTTCATAGCCAGAGCAGCGGCAGAGGTTGCCGGAGAGATATTCCTTCACTTCTTCCTCACTGGGGTACGGATTCTCGCGGAAGAGGGCCAGCGCGTTCATGATAAAGCCCGGGTTGCAGAAGCCACACTGCTCTGCACCCTGATCCGCGATAAAGCCGCCGAACTCCGCGGCTTCTTCCTGCAGGCCTTCCAGTGTGGTAATGCTGTGACCGCTGGCACGCGCTGCCAGTACCGAACAGGACAACACCGGTTTCTCGTCCAGAAACACCGTGCACAGACCACAGTTGGAGGTCTCACAGCCGCGCTTGACGCTCTTGCAGCCGTGGGCACGTACAAAATCGATCAGCAGCATATCTGCAGCCACATCCTCTGTGACCTTGATGCCGTTCAATGTAAGAGTGATCTGCATTTAATTTTCCTCCTGTGCCGTGCGTGCTTCCAGTTCCAGAACAGCACGCTTTGTCAGAACGCCTGCCAGATGGCGGCGGTACTCGGCATTGCCGCGCATATTGGAGCCAGTGACAATTTTTTGCTTTACTTCATCGGCAAAGTTCTGCGCCAGTTCCTGCGCAGAAACACCCGCCTTTGCCGGCAGCTCAAACAGCACAGCCTTGAGCGGCCGCGCACCGATCACAATGCGATAACTGCCGGTTTCCAGACGGGCGGCAGCGCAGGTAAGCACCGGGATATCAGTCTGGCTGTTGCGCACGGACTGATAGAAAAATTCTGCTTCTTCCTTTTTAACGATCAGCCGCACAAGGATGTCCCGGTCATAAGGGCGCTCAGCATACTCCTGCAGGGATATGACCCCACCCTTGTACAACTCTACCGAACAGTCCATGGCCATAAACAGCGTGAGCACATCAGAAAAGCCGAACCGGCTGTAGATGCTGCCACCCACAGTTGCCAGATTGCGCAGCTGCACGCCCACGATATGCCGCAGCGCTTCCTTTACTGCGCCATGGGTATACGCAGCAAGACCGGCGTGCTCTTCCAGCTGGCGCAGAGTAACCATGGCACCAATGGAAAAGCTGCCCTCGGTCTCCTCTATGGTGTCCAGTCCCAGACCGGACAGGTCGATGGCTGTACCGACATTGATGTTCTCCATTTTGAGCCAGATCATGCCGCCCAGCACACGGTTGGCCTTTTTCTGGTTCAGCTGCCACGCTTCTTCCAGACTTTCGGCCTGCTTATATTCTCGGATCGTCATCATAGATGCAGGTTCCTCTCTCTTTTTTTCTCTGTTCTTTTATTTTAACACAGATTTCGATATAATACTATTGTGAATTCGTTTCAGAAAGAGTGGTACTATATGAAAGAACTTCTTCCGGTGGGCTGTGTCATCATGGCATCCGGTCTGAGCCAGCGCTTCGGCTCCAACAAACTCCTTGCGCCGTTCTGCGGGGAACCGATGCTATGCCGCGCATTTGCAGAGACCGATACTCCAAAGCTTTCGGCCCGCATCGTGGTGACACGTTCGGACGAAGTTGCGCAGCTTTGCCGCTCCCGCAATGTTCCGGTGCTGCTGCACGATCTGCCTGGTCGAAACGATACGGTGCGGCTTGGTCTTTCTGCGCTGCTGAAACAGGTTCCGGAGCTTTTTGGCTGCATGTTCCTGCCGGGAGACCAGCCGCTTTTGTGCCGCGAGACAGTGGAAGCCATGGCAGGCATCTCCGGATGGGATCACAGGACCCGGCTGGAACGGCAAAAAGAAACAGAACGGGAGATCTTCCGTCTGGGATTCCGGGTCCGTAACGACCCGTCTCCCCTTACTGGAAGTCCCGTTCTGTTTGAAAAAGGACTTTTTCAGGAACTGCTCACCTTGCCGCAAGGCATGGGCGGAAGTGTTCTGCTTCGGAAATATCCCGCGCATGTTCACACCGTTTACATTGCGGATCGGAATGAATTGGCCGATGCCGACACGCCCGAAGCACTTGCGCAATTGGAAGCGCTGGCCCGGCAAAAGCTTTGAGCTTTATTCTGCCTTGTCATCCTTCGGCAGCAGCACATTCAGCAGGCACGCCACAAACGCAGCCGGAACGATGCCGGACTCGCCGCAGATCAGCTGGAAAGCGTGCGGAGCCTGTGCCAGAATGCCGCTGTTGGCACCCATGCCGTAGCCAACACCCAGAGCCACCGAGACGATGGTAAGCTGACGCGGGGTCATCTTTTCCTTGGTGATGAGCTGGATGCCGCTGACCACGATGGAAGAGAACATCATAACGGCAGCACCGCCCAGAACGGCCTGCGGCATAATGGAGATCAGCGCGCCGAGCTTGGGGATCAGACCGCACAGGATCAGGAAGATGGCACCGGAGGCCAGAGCCATGCGGTTGACCACTTTGGTCATGGCCACCAGACCCACGTTCTGGCTGAAGGAAGTGTTGGGCAGTACACCGAACAGAGCCGCAAAAGAGGAGCCCAGACCGTCACAAATCACACCGCCGGACAGCTCTTTATCGGTGGGCTCACGATTCATGCCGCCCTCCATGACACCGGAGATATCGCCCACGGTCTCAACAGCGGTAACAACGAACATGATCATCACCGGCATAATAGCGCGCATATCAAACACGATCTTGACCGGCATCAGCTTGGGAATGGCAAACCAAGAGGCCTGTGCCACCTTATTCCAGTTGAGCACCCATGCCTTGGCAAACTCTACACCATCGGCAGTGACACCGGTGGTGGGCAGCACCAGACCCATGACAAAGGCCGCAACGTAACCGGCCAGAATGCCGATCAGGATCGCGGAAGAGCTGAGGAAGCCCGTGGTCCAGTGCTTGAAGATCAGAATGACCACCAATACGAACAGGGCAAGCAGAAGATTTTCCATGGAGCCAAAGTCTTTTGCGCCGTTGCCGCCGCCAAAGGAATTGATGCCCACCGAGATCAGCGAAAGACCGATGGAAAGTACAACCGTACCGGTGACGACCGGCGGGAAGAACTTGCGCAGAGGCTTGAGGAAGAAGCCCAGAACGCCTTCAAAGATGCCGCCGATGATGGATGCACCCATAATGGCACCATAGGCCAGCACACCGCCGCCCATGCTGCCGACAACACTGTTGAACACGCCGATAAAACCGGAACTGGTGCCCATGATGATGGGCACGCTACCGCCCACGGGGCCGATGGTGAACAGCTGTACCAGCGTGACTACGCCGGCCACAAACATGGCGCTCTGCAGCAACGTGACCTGCAGATCTGCAAATTCACCACCCGCAATGCCGCAGGCACTGGTGATGATCAGCAGCGGGGTCAGGTTGCCCACGAACATGGCGCAGACATGCTGCAGGCCCAGCGGGATCGCCTGTTTCAGGGACATTTTTGCGTTGAACTGATACGCCGACTCTTCGAGCTTGACTTCCTTCAAATGTTCCACTCTCCTCAAATCTTGACAAAAATCATTCTTTTCGACTGCTTTACCAAAAAAGCGGATTTATTATAGCAAAACTGCGTATCCTTGTAAATTAAGTATGACTTTTTCGTGAACGGTTGTTTCCCGCTGAGAAACACAAAAAGCAGGGCGCTTTGTGCGTTTTTTCCGCTTTGGTCGGAAGAATTTCGCGCAGAACTCCTGCTTTTTTGTTTTGTTTTATTTGATTTTTGTGCGATATGGAAATTTTACAGCGTTCTCAGCCCGTAATCTTTTAAACAGCGCTGGATGCCCTGCTGAGTAGTGTCGAACCGAATGCCGAAGCGTTCCAGTTTTGTGGTGTCCATCACAAGGTTCCGGCCCCAGCTTTCTTCCTCGATCTGCACAGCGATTCCCAGCGTTTCGGCAAACTGCCGGGCGGTGCATACCATGTTTTCGGCATTGCCGCTGCCAAAATTATATACGCCGCCGGGCAGCGCCATGGCAGGCTCCAGATTTTCGATCACCTGCCGCACATAGGTCACGCCGCGGTGGTCGTTCCGGGAGAAGCGCAGAGCCTCTCCCTTCAGCGCGGCACGCAGAAGATTCAGCGGAAGATTGCCCCGGATGGGCAGCCCATAGCCGGGCAGGTCATACATCCAACTGGCACGCAGATGGACCGAGTCCGGGCAGAGCTCCAGCACACGCTGCTCTGCTTCCAGCTTGTATTGGCCGTAAATGTTTGCGGGATGCAGGGCCAGTGTTTCCGGCAGCAGCCCCTGCTGCTGCACACCAGCATAGACCTAATCCGAGCTGAATGCCACCAGCTTTGCCTTCGTCTGCTGCGCAGCCCGTGCCAGCCAGACTGGCAGCTCCACATTGGCACGGTAAGCTTCTGCCGGATGCTGCGCACAGTAACTGGTATCGGAAAGAGCGGCGGTGTGCAGGATCACATCCGGATGCAGAGCTTCCACCTGTGCACGGGTGAGAGCTTCATCGGCTGTACAGAAAAAGCCTTTTGGAAGGGCGCAAAGCTCGTACTTTCCCTGCCACTGCTGTAAAATGCGGGAGCCGACAAAGCCGCCTGCACCGGTGATAAGAATTTTTTTCATGATAATTTCCTCCTGCAGGACAATGAAAAAGTGCCCAGCAGCATGACAGCCTGCCGGGCACAAAAATTTTAAAGGAACAGTTCCAGCACGAACACGACGGCACAGCAGGCCACAGATACCTGAAACAGGCTTGCGCCGAACCAAGCAGCTGCAATGCCTACCACCAGCGCCATGGCACCGGCAGCCGGGCTCTGGGTCGCGTTGACAATGGCCGGGAAGGTCATGACCGCCAGCGTCACATAGGGCACATAATACAGAAACGACTGAATGAAGCGGTTTTTGATGGGCTTGCGGATCAGTGTGAGCGGAAGGATGCGGATGGCATAGGATACCAGCGCCATCACTGCAATGTAAATGTAATTATTATGCGTCATGCTCTGCCTCCTGCTCTTCTGGATTTACCGGAAAAAGAGCTGCTGCAGCGCTGGAAATGAGCACTGTGAGCAAAATGGTACGCGTGCCCTCCGAAAGAGCGGAGATACCCGGCAGGTAATTGCACACAAAGCTCAGTGCAAAGCTGATGGCAACAAGTGCAGCTACCACCCTGCTCTTACGCGCCGGAGGAATGATGATGGCAAGGAACATGCCGTAAAGGGCAACGCTCAGCGCACTGACAGCCCGCAGCGGCAGCAGATTGCCCGCAATGATGCCCAACGCTGTACCGATGGCCCAAGCCGGTGCCGCCAGCAGAATGGCACCGTAGGTATAATATGGGTTCAGGCTGCCGGGCCGTGCAATGGTGATGCCAAAAAGCTCGTCTGTCACATCATAACCGATGAGCAGCCTGTGCCAGAAGGGTGTGCCTGGCGCAAAGCGCTGGGCCAGTGCGCAGCTCATGAGCAGATAGCGCGCATTGGCGATCAGTGTGATGACGGCCACTTCCAGATAGGTCGCATTGGCCATGATGATGGCAAATGCAGCGTACTCGCCTGCCGAAGCGTTGTTCAGTAGGCTGACCAGAAAGCCCTGAAACGGGGTAAAGCCTGCCCGGCGGGCCGCAATGCCCAGCGAGAAGGAAACAGCAAAATAGCCCAGCGCAATGGGAACGCCATCCCGCATGCCCTCACAGAAAATTTTTTTGCTGAAAGCCCAAACCGGCCTTTCTGCATTGACAAGCTCCGGGGCAAGGAGCTTACTTTTGGAATTCATCTTTGTTTTTTACTCCTTTCCTATTTCAAACACCGCTTTTTATTATACTCTCACGCACACAGAGAAGAAAGGGCCTTTTCACTTTCTTTTCGGCACAAAAGGAAAACGCCGCCTGAAAAGGCAGCGTTCTTCGTCGATTTATGCACCCGGCACCAGAAAATGCATCGCCTGCGGCAGGACCTGCGTACCGGCTTCCAGCCCATTTGCCGTCAGGATCTGTGCCGGTGACACATGGAACCGTCTGGCAATGCCGAACAACTCCTCTCCTGCCTGTGCATAGTAGATGCGCAGTGCGATCTCCGGGTCCGGAGTCGTCAGCGGTTCGCCCAGCTCAATGCTGCCGATGCCCGGATGTGTGCTCCGGCAGAGGATGGCTCCTTCGGCACGGGCGGTGACCGTCACTTCCAATGTGCCGCCAGTGCAGCTGCACTGGATGTTCTCGGTGCTCAGCCAGCATTCCGGGCTGAACTGTGCACCCGGCGGGGCTTCTACTGCAAGCGGAAAGACAAGCTCCAGTGTTTTTTCGTAGCTTTCCAGCTCGGCAAGACTGTTCTCGGCAAAGGCGGTGGCAACGGCACGCACCGTAAAGGCCCAGCCGTCGCGGTAAGGTGTTACCTGCGCCGGTCCATAAGACACAAAGCAGGCGCGCAACTGAGCATCCGCATCTGGCAGCGGCCCAGAGGCCGTGGAAGATGCTGTCTCGTTCAGCATACAGGCAAGATCTTCTGCTGCCAATTCCTGCGGCGTGACGGCGGTTTCAAACTGCGTAGAAAAGGCATCCGCTACGTATTGCAGCTGGCAAGGCCGCCATGCGTGCAAATGCATCATCACGCTGGCTGTCAGTTGGCCGCTGGCTTCCTGTTCGCCCTCCGCAAGGGCAAAGCCCACCGGCTCCAGCACGCACATGCATCTGCAGTCCTCTGCTACGCCTTCCAGATCCACCACCTGATTGAACGGCAGGGATGCCGCCTGACTTTGCAGGCTGCTTTCGCCTTCCGCGCGCCAGGCGCATTGGGCACGTACCTCGCCCTTGACCACTGCCTTGCCCGCCAGCAGCTTTACCTCCCGCACGGCGGCGCTGCCGGTAATATCCAGAATGGCTGCGGGCGGCTTTGCAAACACAAGCTCCCCTTCCACAGTGACCAGCTTTTCCAGCACCGCGGTGCTGCGCACGCCGTTCAGCGTCTGCAATTTCTGTTCAATGCCGCCATCGGCCAGCGCCGTGATCAGTTCCTGTTTATCCTGTGTATGGATAGTAACCACAAGACCATAGGCTCCGCGCACCTCGATGCGGTGCGGGTTTACCGCCCGGCAGTTGAGGTATTCGGTCTGCCCTTCTACCATGGCCATCCAGCTGGTGAAGGAAAATTCCGGCACCTCCAGCTGCTTTGTAAACGGCAGCTTCTGCTCGGTCTGGCAAAGCCCGGCCCCATCCTCGCCCTGATAAAACACAGTGCAGCGCAGATAGCCTTCCAATGTAAGCCGCCCGGGCTGCAGCTGCTTTTGCAGCACCACCGGTTTTGCAAAGCATTTGACCAGCTTGAACACCGGCGGAAGATAATCTGAAATCAGGATCTCGGTTTCCAGCGGAAGTTCTGCCTTGACGGTGCAGCTCGTGCCTGCCTGCGGCAGCGTATCCCGAAAGATCTTCAGTTCCATGCAGTGTGCTCCTTTCCCTGTCCGTCTCTACTGGAAAGGTATGCACATGCTTTGCAGGATATGCGCGCAAAAAAGGCACCGTGCAAAACGCACGATGCCTTTGGGCCTTTTGAAACAATCAGATCGTTTTGCGCAGGACAGCCGCCTGCATTACATGGTATTTCTGCATCAGCCGGACGGCAGCCGATGTGATCTTCTCGCCGCTGACCACAATGGGGATCGCAGGCGGGCAGGAAACCGTCGGCATAGCGCAGATACGCCCCACAGCCTGCTCTGTGGGCACCTGCTCCTGCGGGGCAAACACGGCCTGCCGGATGCTACAGCAGGTGTGCAATTCGTGTTCCAGCTCCAAAAGCTCACGATCGTTTTTTTCCGGGAGCGGGAACGGTCCTGTAAGGTTTTCCACAATGTGGAGAACGGCAGAAGTCAGCCGTTCAAAGTCCTGCGGCGGATTTGCCGGGGTGAACATCAGCACAACATAGCGCGGGTCGGCATATTCGCACTCGACCTTTGCGCTGCGCAGCGCTTCTGCAAGCTCTGTGCCGGTCATGCCCAGTGTAGCAGCATCCAGCGTGACCTTGAGAGGTTCGCTTTCCAGTGCCAGCGGCCCCGGGCAGTGTTTTGCAGCAGCAGCTTCGTTCAGCTCCCGGCGCAGGCGGGTCAGATGACCGCAGCACTGCAAAAGCCGCAGCGGATAACCCTCCGACAGGATCTGGTTGCATTTGTCCAGCGACTGCAAGATCAGGTAAGACGGACTGGTGGAACCAAACAATGCCAGTGCATTGCGCACAGCGGCTTCGTCCTGAATGGGGGCATTTTTGCCCAGATGCAGGTATGCGCCGCCAGTGACAACGGGCAGCGTTTTATGGCCGGAGTCGCAGCACATGGCCGCGCCCAGCGCAATAGGATGCTGACCGCCCTGCGGCAGAAAACGCAGGTAAGCACCGTGGGCATTATCCACCAGAAGCGGAACGCCAAAATCCTTGCACACTCCGGCCAGCGCTGCAATATCCTGCACGCCGCCCAGATAATCCGGGCTGGTGACATAGATACCAAAAGGCTTCCTGCCCTGCTGTGCCAAACCCTGCAGAGCACCTGTCAGCTTTGCAGCCGACACCGGGCAGCTGCAAAGTGCACCGGCATCCTGCGGCGCAGGCCAGAGC
>ERZ860148.921-NODE-921-length-20455-cov-4.618480_pt1 | contig 20455 bp, 10 predicted proteins | sample MGYA00509981_ERZ860148 | MGnify/ENA primary metagenome ERZ860148 (study PRJEB30046, sample SAMN00715199) | human gut metagenome | study: EMG produced TPA metagenomics assembly of the A metagenome-wide association study of gut microbiota in type 2...
GGCGCCTCGAGCAAGCTCACGGTTAACGGTGCCAACGGCAACATCGCGAACGCGTTTACGGGCGGAGACGGCACGTCGCTCGTTCTCACGAACGGCGCCAACGTCAACTTCACGACGGAGGATACTCTTGGCGGCAAGGCCTTTACGGGGTCCGTTGATGTGGCTTCCGGCACGTCCGCGGGCTTCACGCTCACGAGCGGTACTGCGATCGGCAACGAACTCGACGTCACTGCGGGTGGTACTCTTCGCATTTCGTCCGAAAATGGCGGCAATCTGTCGTTTGCGAACTCCGAAACGAATATTTCGGGCACGCTCGACATCACGAACGTGACGCTTAATGCGGCCGCGAACAAAGATCGCTTCACGAATGCTTCGCTCAGCGCTCATGCTGGCGCCGTGTTTGAAGTGACGGAAGTGATCGGTGAAGGTGTCTTCAAGGACTTGTCCTTCACCGACGGCAGCACGATCAAATTTGCAAACGGCACGCCGGGCGAATACGGCGATAATGCCGCGCGCATTGATCTTGGTGACGAGGGTACGCTTTCGTTTGCCGAGACTGTCAACATTGAGCTTGATCTTGACGACTATGTGAATGCTTCCGAAGTATCGGAAATCCAAACCGGTCTTCAGAACAAGCGTCTGACGGCACAAGACCTCACGACCAAGAATGAAAGTGTCCTTTCTAACCTGATTTCTGCGGGTAAGGTTAATGGAGGTTTAGAAGACCTGAATCTGGAAGCTTCGGGTGCATCTGGCGGAACGCTCACTATCGGAATTCGCAATGACGATCGTGACACCGAAGATGTGGCCGAAGGCACATACGGTTTCAAACTCAATACGAACGGAGGACTTAATCTCGCGTACGGGTTGACATCGGTCAAAATTAAGGACGGCAAGACGCTCAAACTTGCTGGTGTCGGTTCGAGTGTTTCTGAGGATAACATCCTTACGGCAGCTGTCCATGGAACAGGTGATCTCGAAATTACCGAGGGCCTTATTGCACTCACCAATGGCGGCACCGATGCCGGCAAGAGTACGTATACGGGCCAAACGATCGTTGATGCCCATGCGCAACTCGTTGCGGGCACTGCAGGGGGTACGCTCGGTGAAACGTCGAAGCTCGATCTTAAGGGCTACGAACGTCAGTCCGAGTACGATGACGGCTTTGGCGGTCGCGCGCATATCCTCGGCGCTGAAACCGTCGGCTCGCTCAATGTCGGCGAAAATGCTGTTCTCAACATCTCTGACTCCGACTCCACAAACGGCCACCTCACGATCGAAGGCAAGGCCGAGAGTACGATTAACGGCGTGCTACGCGGTGCCGGTGGTCTGGATGTTCAGGGTTCGACGCTTACTGTGACAACATCCAATACGGGATTCACTGGGGACGTTTCTGTCGCAAGTGGCGCAACGATCGTCATCAACCAGTTGGATTCGTTGGGAGCTAAGGACACGGCCGGTGTTATTAAGCTCGCTGAAGGCGGAAACCTTAACGTCACAAGCGAACTTGAAGTTGACGCCACCAGTTCTGCATCCAGAACCGTTGGAACAATTTCCAATGCCGTCACGGGTGACGGTACGGTTGTTGTGAATCTGAGAACTTCTAACGATAGTGAGGCTCGCTTTAGCTTTGCCGATTCGCAGACGGGCGGCGAGCAGGCTACCGAGGAAGATCCAGGATTCACGGGAACGATCCGTCTTGAAAATGGCGGCTTTACGCTTGCCTTTGTCGCTGACGACCATACGGTTTCGACGGCTAACCAACGCGCGGCTTGGAATGCCGAAATTCAGGTGGACAAGGGCGGTTCGCTCTACGTGAGCCAGCGCGACCATGAAAATGCTCGATTTGTTGACAAGCATATTCGTGCGTTGACGCTCAACGGCGGCAATATCTATTTCGGCGGCCTGCGCTATGACATGCAGTCGCTTGAAAATCAGCTCGGCGGTCAGCTTGAACTTGATGGCGAAAACGGCGGTACGCTCAGCATCAACGATATCTCGACGGTTAATCTGGACGCCGGTACGACGAATTCGCTCTCGGACAACGGCTCCGAACTGCTGGTTGCCGATGAAGGAGCCCAGATTGATTTGATCCAGAACGCAAAGGATGTACTTGTCAAGGGTGACTCTGTTGTCGGCATGACCGATGAGGACATTAAGGCCCTTAACGACAATCTGAAGCTCAACATCAGCAATGAGGATGCCTGGCAAACTTTGTCACAGGAAGGCATTGAGGTCGCCGAAGTTTTGCGTACGGTTGGTTCAAGTGACGGCGATGCCTTCGGTGTTGAAGAGTCGTCGACTGCCGAAGGTCTCTATGATCTTTACCTTAACTATCATGTTCAGGAGGTTCGCCTCATCAATAAGGAGCAGGGACTTCTTGTGTCGAACACGACGGGTAAAGACCAAACGTTCTCGGCCAAACTCACGGGCGACGGTGACATCACTTTTGCCGGCGGCAATATCACCATTGGTGACGGCGATACGGACGTCACTAACGATGTCGCCAACGCAAACACTGGTCGCGTCTTTGTGCGCGATGGCAGAGTGTCGGCCGGCAAGGACGCCGCTTTCGGTGACGGCTCGACTCTGATTGTGGCCGATGACGGAAGCGTTGACTTCGGCGACTTTGATCAGACACTCGGTGTTCTGGAAGCTCGCGGTGAAAATGCACTCGTCGGTGGTAAGGATTCCGTTATCACGATTACCGACGACATGATCGTTACCGGTAAGAATGACGGTTTCCATTCGAAGCTTGAACTCAAGTTCTCGGGCGAGGGTCTTGTGACTGATGTGGATGGTCTCGGCGACGGTGACATCTCGATCGGTGAGGACTATACGCTCATTCTTGCTGACGAAAAGTTGTTTGGAGAGGACAAGAACCTTGTCGAAAACAACATTGATGGTGCCGGCACGTTTGTGATTGGCAGCGATGGTGCGACCGGCATAATCAAGCTTGGAGGCAAGAATTCGGGTCTCACGGGCGACGTGACGGTAAAGGACGGCTGGACGATCGAAGCTTCAATGGGGGCGAATGAGAGCGCATCCGACCGCATCGGCAACGGCACTCTTATCCTTGAAGGCGAAGGTAGTAACGCATCCTTCACGCAGACCGAAAGCGAAAATGGAAAGGGACTCGTTTGGGATACGGATGTTTCAGGCTCGGGCAACCTTAAGCTCACGGCCAAGCCGGGTGAATCAATCACGATTTCGGGTGGCCTTGACGGGTTCGACGAAGGTACTGTCACGATCGGTGGAGGCCAACTTGATCTCGGCACGGGCAACGAAGTTAACCTTGGTGGTACGGACCTTGTGGCGACGGGTGACAACGCTTCGATCAACATCAAGAATGTCGAAGGTGGCGTTGACTACGAAGGCAACATCACAGTCGGTAACGACGCGAATATTGTCTTCGAACGTCCCGCGACGCCGGGTACGACGGGAGACGCTTCGCTCAGAGTGGACGGATCGCTCGATCTAACAGGCGCCGATGTCACAGTGACGGTTGATGAAACGCTCTCGCCTGGTGAGCCCGGCACGGTGGACCTCAACGTTCAGGACGTACTCTCGGAAGACCGCAGTAGCAATCTCGCGCTTGTGATTGCTGAAGCCGACGGTGGTGTGGGTCAGCTTACGGGAGACCTGACGATTAAGGATCAGCAGGGGAACGACCTTGATCTGCAATCCGATGGCATTGCTATCAATGATTCGAAGGGTAAGGTTGCGACGGGTTACTACAATTACAGTCTGAGCGTGAGCGAAGACGGTAAGCAACTCGGTGTGTCCTACCAGCTGACGCATATCGAAATCGATGAGAGTAAGAAGCTGGCGCTTCAGGGCGTGACGAGTTCCGACACGAACAATCCGGACGTGCAGAACGCGATGCGCTTATCGGCCGACCTCAAGGGCAAGGGTAGCTTCCAGCTTACGGGCGGATTGCTCACGCTTGAAGGTGATGCCAACAGCTACACGGGTGATACGATCGTCGGCAACGAAGATACACGTGCTTCGACGACGCTGATCGTGTCTGAAGGCAGCAGTCTTGGCAATACGAACATCGTGCAGGTCAATCGCAACGCAACGCTCACGAATCGTTCAGATAAAACGACTGCCAAGAACATCCAGGTTGTTCAAGGCGGAACGCTTAATCTCGACGGCGGTGTCTTCACTGTGAGTGGCGGAAGTGCCGAATCCATGATCGACGGTTTACTTACCGGTGACGGTACGCTTGTTCTCGGCGACGATATCACGATGAACGTCTCGGCAGAGAATGCTTCCGGCTACACGGGTGTTGTGACAGTTGGCGACGGTGCGACCTACAACGTTGTTGCTGCAACGAGCGATACCGTGCATGTTTCGAACAGTTTTGCTTCCGCTGAGGGTGATGCGGCTGAAGTGGGACTCAAGGGGAATCTCTTCCTCGGAAAATCGAACGTCAATTTCCACGGTACGTTCATGCTGTCAGGCGGTTCGGTGCTCAACGCCAATTCGATCGATGCGCTTGGTGCAGACGATGCAATGATTGACGTAGGCGACAGTGGCACGGGCTTCGTGATGCTGACTTATGCCAACGAAGAATCTGTCGGCCAGGTTGAGCAGGGTATGACTAACTCGATCTCGTTTATCAAGGACGGCGCCGGTGTGGTGTCGCTCTCCGATGACGCGATGGGAGCCGGCACGGTTACCGCTCGTGAAGGCGGCATCCTCTTTGGTACGGCCGGTCAATCGACTGCTTACAATACGGCGCTCAACATCGAAAAGGATGGATGGGCTGCGGGTTTCGGCGGCGTTTCTTCGCTCAAGGTTGATCTCGGCGGTTCGTTCTACGTGGGCGGACGCTCCGGCTACAACTCCGTGCTTGCATCGACAGTCGCGAAGGCTGCAAATGAAGATCCGGCTAGCAACCCGTCTGCCAACAGTAACACCGTTGAGTTTGTGGTTAACGGAGACGTTACGAACGCCGGCACGATTTATGTCGGCAATAAGAACGCTGACGGCAGCGCGCCTGCCGACAGCAGTTCGATCGGCAATGAACTTGTGATCACCGGTGACTACAACGTCACCGCAAGTGACAACGGCGGTATCTTCGATATGAACGCGATCATCGCGGGCGAAGATTCGATCGCCGACCATGTCACGATCAAGGGCAAGATCAATGGCGAGGGTTACGTTGACGTTAACTACGACTCCTCGGTGAGTACCGGCGGTACGCTTGAGTACCTTGGTCTTGTTAAGGTCGAAGGCGGTGACGACGGCGATAGCCTGCGTCTGAAGGACTCGATCCAGATCGGCGATCTCTACTATCGACTCATGTGGTCCTCGAAGGAAAACGAGTACTACCTGCAGTCGTCCGTTACCGATCCGGGTGACAAGCCCTGGGATACGGAAGACGTGGAAAACGTCAACGCCGGTACGCGTTCCGCACTGGCCTTCATGCAAGCTCAAGCCTTTGACCTGAGTCTGCGCGGACATCTCGGTGAAACGCTCTACGTGGATCCGGTGACCGGAGAACAGCGTAAGTCTTCGTTCTGGATGGTCCAGCGCGGCGACTGGACGAAGTTCTCGAATGCAAGCGGACAGATGGATGCCGACGGCAACCTCTACACCACGCATTTGGGTACCGACCTCTTTAAGCGTGAAACCGACGGAGCAACGTTCCGTTGGGGCGTACTTGCCGGCTTTGCCGACGGCGACTTCGACGTCTCGTCGAATGTGGACGGCAAGACCTCGAAGGGTTCGTTCCGTGGCTACTCGGCCGGTTTGTACATGACGGCAGAGAGCAAGGCCGAAAGCGGTCCGTTCCTCGGATTGCAGTTGCGTTGGAACCGCTTCGATAGTGAAGTCGGTCAGGATGACTACGATGTCAACGGTTTGAGCCTCACGGCGGAAGCCAGTTGGGATCAGCTCCTCTCCAAGGGTATCCCCGACGGCGGTCGCAACTACGAATGGCGTTTGGAACCGCACGTTCGTGCGTACTGGACGAACTTCGGCGATCCGGACGATTGGACGTCGAGCTTGGGCGAAACCTACTCGTCCGACTTTGACAACGGCTTGCTGGTGCGTGTGGGCGCCCGCACGAAGATCCAGACGACATTGGGTACGGGTCCTGCCTGGCAGGCCTATGCCGAAGCCAACTGGGTCTACAACAACGGGGACTACTCCACCACGATGTCGACGAAGTACGGCGACGTGACGAGCACGCAAAACGGTGCCGAGTTTGCCGAATTCCGCTTGGGTCTCGAAGCACAGTTCACGACCAACGTGAACGTGTGGCTGGAAGGCCACCATCAGACGGGTTCGGACGACTACGAATCGACCGGCGCGATGTTCGGCTTCAAGTACATGTGGTAGCGGTAGGATCAGGTTCGGCGTGAAAGCGCCGAACCTGTGTCAACAGCCTGCGGAAACTTCGAGACGAAGCGTTTTGAAGTCGCCGCAGGCTTTTTTTGTAAGCCAGATGGCGCAATTGTGAAAAATAGCTCGAAAAATGAGTGCGCATTTGTGATAATTGGCTTTGAAAAAGATGGCGCAATTGTGAAAAATGAGCCTATAAGTAGGTGCGCATTTGTGAAAAGAGGTTTTGCGATGATATTCGAGCGGAAAATTTTCCAAGAAATGCTCAAGTGGAAGGAGCAGTACGCGCCGCACTACGCCTTGTTCCTCAAAGGCGCCAGACGTGTAGGCAAGACAACGCTTGCAGAGAAGTTGGGACGCGAAGCCTACGAGAGCTACATCTTGATTCGTTTCGATCAAGCAGACCAAGTTGTCAAGGATTTGTTTGTCAACGGTTTGCGGGATCTGGATGGCTTCTTTGCCCAGCTTCAGTTTGAGTACAGGACGCAGCTGCATCGTCGAAAGTCGCTCATCATTCTGGACGAAATTCAACTTTTCCCACAGGCTCGGCAAGCTCTCAAAACGCTTTTGGAAGACGGACGGTACGACTACTTGGAAACCGGATCGCTTGCAGGTATTACGAAACGAAGCAAAGACATCCTAATTCCGTCTGAGGAGTACACGCTCGAGGTTCACCCTCTTGATTTCGAAGAGTTCCTTTGGGCGAGAGCAGACACATTCACGATGCCGCTCATGCGAGAACACTTTGACAGCAAAAAGCCGATGGGAGCGCTGCATCAGGGCATGATGCGGTCGTTTCGCGAGTACATGTTGGTGGGCGGTATGCCGCAGGTCGTGCAAGTGTTTGTCGATGGGAAGGATTTTGGGAGATCGGATTTTATTAAGCAGCAGATCATTACGCTGTACAAAAACGATATGCAGGAACAAAACGAAGAAAACTCTGTGTATGTGAGGAATTTCTTCGACCGAATTCCCTCGGAGCTATCCAAACATGACAAGCGTTACGTGCTATCCCACATTGACGCCAGTGCAAGAATTCGTAACTATCAGGGACCAATACGTTGGCTAGATGAAGCCATGATTGTCAATCTGGCCAGCAAAGTGGACGATCCCAGCGCGGCGTTCAATTTGGGGGTGACTGATCCTGCTTTCAAATGTTATCTCTCGGATACCGGACTTCTAGTTTCTCTTGCATTTTCGGATCGTCCGTATTTGGAAAATGAACTCTACAGAGCGGTCCTTCGAGACCAACTGCAGGTCAACGAAGGTATGTTGGTGGAAAACGTTGTCGCGCAGTGTCTGAAGGCAAACGGACACCGGGCCTACTTTTATGTGGAACGCCATCCGGAAACCAGAAAGACCACGATGGAAATTGACTTTTTGATTCGGCAAGGCAAAAAGATCGTTCCCATTGAGGTCAAGTCTTCGGGCTCATCGAGCATCAAATCGCTTGTGCGCTTCAAAGAAAAGTTCGGGAAACGCATCGGTCAGGCCATTGTTCTGCATCACGGCGAAATCAAACGACAAGACGACGTGTGGTATTTGCCGTACTACATGGCAACGCTGCTTTGAGCCGAAAAGTCGAACGATCCGAAAGGTCGGCGTAAAATTTGCGTCAAATTCTTTAGCCCAAAAATTTCGAAGCCGTGCTCTTTTTTTCTCAGGAAGAGGAAAAGAGCGTGGCCGTTTTTTGTTTTGGGCCGCTTTGAACCTTTGACGAAATTGGTGCCCATATGACTGCTTGCACTGCTGCACGCCCGCGCGTTATGGTCGATATGTCGGCCACGTTGATTCACCACGGCCACGTTCGGCTTCTGAAAAAAGCAGCCGAGATCGGTGATGTCGTGGTGGTGTTGACCACGGACGACGAAATCAAAAAGAAGAAAGGCTACACGCCGGAATTGAGTTTCGAAGAGCGCAAGGAAATTTTGGAGAGTATCCGCTACGTGAGGGAAGTGGTGGCCGGTCCCTGGCTCATCACCGACGAATTCATGGACAGCGTCAATTGCGACCTTTTGGTGCACGGCGCCGACAATGTCAATCATGTGCGTCCTGAGCGTCTCGTCATTTTCCCGCGTACCGAAGGTGTGAGCAGCTCCACGTTGCGCGAGCGCGTGCTCGATTGCCTCATTCAGATGAATATCGACAGCAAGAAAGGCAATACGGGCGACAAGGTGGCTCGCTTCATGATTGAACTCATCAAAAAAGAGTTCCGACTCGAATAATTGCCGATGCAACGAAGACGCGGCCTTGCGGCTTTGCTGGCTTTGCCTTTTGCGTCGGTTGCGCCTTTGCGTGCGGCCGAGGCAAGGCATCGTATCACGGTCTACACGGCTGTGGAGCCCGAGTGGCTTGCTGTTTATCGCAATGCCTTTGCCGCCGTTCGTCCCGATATCGAAATCACTTATGTAAGAGCTTCGGGCGGGCCGATATGCGCACGCCTTCTTGCGGAAAAAGACCGCGTGCAGGCCGATGCCGTGTTGGGCGTCTCGGCGATCGCCCTGGAAAATCTTCGCGCCAAGGGGGTTCTTGAACCGTACGCTCCCAAGGAAGTTGAAAAGCTCAATCCCAAGATGGTTGAAAAAGACAATCATTGGTTTGGGATTAACGCCTGGGGCGGCTCCGTTTGCGTCAATACGGATCTTCTCCGGAAAAAGGGGCTTTCCGTGCCGCGCAGCTGGGCCGATTTGCTGCGCCCTGAGTTTGAGGATCAGATCGTCATGCCCAACCCGAGAGCTTCGAGTACAGGGCTGATGTTTCTTCACGGCTTTGTGCAGGGGTTCGGCGAGGAAAAGGGCTGGGAAGTGATTGAAAAACTGCACGCCAACATGCTTTTTTATGCGGCAAGCGGTGCCAGGCCGGCAGCCATGGCGGCGCAGGGAGAAATTCCCATCGGACTGAGCGCTGCGGCTTTTCTCAAGCCTTTTTTGAAGTACAAAACGCCTGTCACGGTCGTCCAACCTGAAGAGGGAATCGCTTGGGATGCGGAAGCCTGTGCGCTACCGCGCGGTTGTCCGCATCCGCAAGAAGCCAAAGCTTTTCTCGACTTTTGTGCAAGTCCTGCCGTCGGCGAAATTGCTGCCGCTTTCAGCGGCGTTGCGGCACGCGAAGGTTTCAGCACCGAAGAGGGAAAACGCATTGCCGAACGATTCTTGCCGATGGATTTTGCCCGTGCGGCAAGGGATAAAGAGGCGATGCTGACGCGCTGGCATGCACTTGCGACACGCTAAAGAAAAGGATGAGACAAGGATGACCGAACGCCAAGCCGCCGGCCTGCAGCTTAGAGCCATCACCAAGAGGTACGGCGAGCAGACGGCTCTGCATGAAACAACGCTCAAGATTCCGGCGGGACGCTTCACGTCCATCTTGGGGCCGTCGGGCTGCGGCAAAAGCACGACCTTGATGCTCATTGCCGGGCTGGAAACGCCCACTTCCGGTTGTGTATTGGTCGATGGTGAAGATGTGACGAATACGCCCGTGGAAGCACGCGGCATCGGCATTGTTTTTCAAAATTACGCGCTTTTTCCCAATCTCACCGTCAAGGAAAACATTCTCTACGGACTGAGAGCAAGAAAAGTGACAGATGCGGAACAGAGCTCGCGCTTAGCTGAAATGCTGGAGTTGACGTATCTCACGGATCTGGCCGATCGGTATCCGGCCGAGCTTTCCGGCGGTCAGCAGCAGCGCGTGGCGATTGCCCGAGCTCTGGCGCCTCGACCTCGTTTGTTGTTGCTCGATGAACCCTTGTCTGCGCTTGACGCCTGGTCGCGAGCGTCCATCGGCGAGCAACTCAGGACCATTCAGGAAGCCTCCGGTGTGACGACCGTGATGGTGACGCACGACCGACAGGAAGCGTTGTCGCTATCGGATTATGTCGTGGTGATGAATGCCGGCCATGTCGAGCAGGCCGACGCCCCCAACGAGATCTACGATCGACCGGCAAGCGAATTTGTGGCCACATTTGTGGGCGGCATGAATATCGTACGCATGCCTTTGATTCGGGAAGGGGCGGCAACGGGTCTGCGCTATGCCGACGTGAAGCTGCACCGAGCCACGGAAGCGGCGCTCGCGCGTCCCCACACATTTGTCGGAAAAGTTCAAGCCGTGCAATTCATGGGCGACACGGTGCGCGTCAAGGTGCTGATGAATGACTTTCAGACAACCATCACGGCTGACGCACTGCGCATCAATACGGATCGGTCGGTGTTTGCGCTGCACTCACTCATTGCCGTTGAATTTCCGGAAAGCGCCTGGCGCACATGGGGCGCACAATGACGGTCATCGGCTCGAAAACCGAGGCGTTTCCCCAACTGCTTCTCGGAGGGCTTGCGGCACTCTTGGCTGCGGGGCTTCTCTGGCCGCTTGCCGAGCTCGCGATTCTTGTCGCGGACGAAGGCGCGGGAGCGGCAGCGTTTTTGACGCCCTATAACCTTCGCGCTGTCGGCAACACCATTGCCATGGGTGCTGCCGTTGCCTTGACGGCGACTGTGCTGGGCTTTGCGGTGGCCTATGCCATTACGGTGACGCGCGCTTTCGGTCGAGGTGCGCTCAAAGTGCTTTTTCTGGCTCCCTTGTTTGCGCCCTCCATCATGCCTGCCATCGGACTCATCTACTTGGTGGGCAGCAACGGCTTGCTTCTCAATCTGGACCTTTACGGTCCCTTGGGTGTTTTTCTGGCGGGACTTGTTTTTGCGCTGCCGCATACGGTGATGCAGCTGCGGCTCAATTTGGCAACCTTGGACGTCAAACTTTTGGCGGCAGCAAGAAGCCTTGGCGCCGGTCCCTGGCGACGCTTTGCTACTGTGACGCTGGTGCACGCGCGAGCGGGGCTCGCCAACGCGTTCATGATCGCCTTCATTTTGACGATCACGGACTTCGGTGTGCCAAAGATGCTCGCGGGTGACTTCCCGATGCTGGCCACCGAAATTTATGCGTTGGCGGTGGGCGAGCAGAACTTTGCCGCGGCGGGTCTCCTCAGTCTGGGGCTTCTGATTCCGGCACTTTTGGCGCTGCAGGTGACCCGACGCTTTTCGCAGACGCAAACGAAGGCCGTGTTTCAAATCAAAGACCCCGATCCGTCACCGGTGCGCGACGCCGTGGCCGGTATTCTGGCCTGGTGTGTGGTCGGTGCCGAATTGCTGGTGATCGGCGTGGTGATCTACGGCTCCTTCATTACGTTTTGGCCTTACGAGACGCAACTTACTTTCGCCAATTACGCCTTCAAAAACTCCGCCTACGGCATCAGTCCTTGGCTGCATTCTCTGATCGTGAGTTTTGTCGTGGCTGTTCTGGGAACCGGTTTGGCCTGGATCGGCGCTTATCTGACGGTTCGTATGCCTCAGATGCCTGGAGTGTTGAGAACGGGTTACGACAAACTGGCTTTGCTGCCCGTCTGCATTCCCGGAACGGTGCTTGGTTTGGCTTGGGCAATGACATTTTCCGGTACGGCGTTGTTTAGCGGCGCTCTGGGCAGTCTGCTTTTGGTGATTGCCAACACGACGATTCATCTTTGGAGCGTGCCGCATATCACGGCCAAGGCTGGCTTAAGCGCCATGAACGCTCGGTATGAAACCGTCGGCGAAACGCTCGGAGCCAAGCGACTGACAACGATCGCGCGCGTGATTGTGCCTTTGAGCCGCGCCGAACTTTGCGATATCTTCTCCTACATTTTTGCCTCGGCGGTAACGACGATCTCGGCGGTAGTGTTTCTTTATACCCCTTCGAGCATTGTGGCGGCTGTGGCAGCCATTGACATGATTGACAGCGGCTTTATCAGTGAGGGTGCTGCCATGTCGTGCTTGATTTTTGTTTGTGCTTTGGCGGTGCGCGCGGCGGCGCTTTTGGCTTCCGGCACCGCACTTGCCAACCGAGCTTCCCGATAACGACCATGCGACGCACGCTTCCCATTACGTTCGTTATTTTGAGTATCCTGCTCGAACCGCAGGCCGCACACGCCTATCTTGATCCCGGTACGGGCAGCATGTTGCTGTCCGTCTTCGTGGGCTTGATTTCGGGCGTTTACTTTGTGATCCGCAAGCTTCCCTCGACGCTCAGAAGTCTTTTTTTCAGACTCACCGGCAAAACGGATGCGCTCAAACACAACACATTGACGTTTTATGCCGAAAGTGCGGCCTACTGGTCAACGTTCAAGCCCATTTTGGCCGCGCTCGAGACGTTGGGCGTGGAGAGCTCTTATCTCACGAGCGACGAGAAGGATCCGGTCTTTACATCGAGGTTTAAGTGCGTGCACCCGCGTTTTATCGGCAAGTCCAATTCGGCCTATACGGCGCTGGGCTTTCTGCAGACCAAAGTGTTTGTACTGACGACTCCCGGCATTGACGTTTTGCAGATCCGCCGCTCGCCCGGCGTCGGGCGTTACGTGCATGTCGTGCACGCCGTGGGCGACATTCACACCTACAAGCTTTTCAGTTTCGACTATTACGACGCCGTTTACTGCGCCGGTCCCGGGCAGGTCAAAAGCCTTCGCGCTCTTGAATCGTTGCGCGGAACGCGTCCCAAGGACCTCACGCAGCTCGGCTGCCCCTATGTGGACGGATTGGTGGAACGCGCACGAAAGGCTGCTCCGCCCGAAGAGGGTACCGTCATTGTGGCGCCCACCTGGGGTCGCAACGGCTTGTTGACACGCACGGGAGCCATGATTCCGAAGATGCTTGCGCAAGCAGGTTTCCGCGTGATTCTGCGCCCTCACCCGCAAAGCTTTGTGTCCGAACCGGAATTGATGGAGAAGCTTGCGCAGGAACTCGCTCCTTTTGACAATGTTCAATGGGATCGGCACCCCGACGGCTTTGCGTCGCTTGCACGCGCTCAGCTGATGGTAAGCGACATTTCGGGCGTGATTTTTGACTTTGCTTTCGTGTTTTTGCGTCCGGTCGTGAGCGTTGGTGCCGGTCCTTTGAAGGACGGTTTTGAAGCCTGGGAAATTCCGCACGAAGCCTGGGAGATGAGCGCGCTGGATACGCTTGGCAAGCGCATCTTGCCGGGCGAAGAAAATTCAGTTGTTGATGCCGTACGCTCCTTGCTGGCTTCCGAAGATCGTGCGCGCGAAAAGATTCTGTCGCTGCGAGAACAAAACGTTGTCAACTTCGGAGAGGCCGGCATGCCGATTGCCAAAGCACTGGTTGCCGAGGTTGAACGACTCAAGACTCAATCAACGCGCAAAGCGCAGACCAAAAAGGAGCCGTAAGCGATGTTGGATTTCATTTACACGCTTCTGATTGCGCCGCTTGAGTACTGGATGCACGCGGCTTTGGTTTGGGGCTATTCGCTCACCGAAGCTTGGGGGCCTGCCATCGTCGTGATGAGTCTGGCCGTCAACATCGTGATTCTGCCCATCTACATCAAGGCCGAGAAGTGGCAGGAGGGCGAACGCGCGCTTCGTAAGAGCTTTGAAGCCAAGGAAGCCATGATCAAGCGCACCTTCAAAGGACAGGAGCGCTTTGCCATGATTTCGACGATGCACCGGCAGGCAGGCTATTCGCCCTTTTTGTCGCTGCGCTCGTCGCTGGGTTTTTTCCTGCAGATTCCGTTCTTCTTTGCGGCGTATCACTTCCTGTCGCATTTTGAACCGCTGGCAGGCGTCTCTTTCTTGGGCATTGCAGACTTGTCCAAGCCCGACGCCATGATCCAACTGGGCGCGTTTTCCGTCAACGTGCTCCCGATTCTCATGACCGTCATCAATCTGGCAAGCGCTCTCGTTTACACGCACAACATGACGCGTCGCGACAAGATGCAGCTCTACGGCATGGCCGCGGTGTTCCTGGTGCTGCTCTACGATGCGGCTAGCGGCCTGGTGCTTTATTGGACGTGCAACAACATCTTTTCGCTGGGCAAAAACATCGTCTACAGCCTGCTTGAGCGTGTGCAGAAACCTGCGGCGGCAGTCTTTGCCGTTGTACGCAGCCGCTTGGCGCGAGGCTCTGCCGAAACATTCCCGGGAGGGGTTCTCTACGGCGTGCCGTTGGTTCTATGGGCTGTCGCCGTCTTGCTGGCGCTTTTGTCTTCCAATCAGGCGACTTTTGTGCCGGAAGGTATTAAGAACGCCGTGTCGCTGTCGTCCGACTTTGCCTACATCGCCAGCATTGCCGTGGCTATTGTCCTGGCCGTGAAGCTTCGTCTTTGGAAGAACCACTGGGTGATTCTGCTGTTGACGATTGTTGTGGCCTACTACAGTCTGCGCGTTTGGGGGAAGTGGTACTTCGTCGGAGCCAATCGCAAGAGCTTTGCCTTGAGCGCCGGTTTTCTCTTCCTGATTCCGGCGTTGGGAGTATTGCACGCCGGCGTTGATCTGCGTCGGTTCCTCTACAGCGAAGCGCACAGTGCGCGTTCCACCAAGCCGGCCGAAACGCTGCTTGCGCCGGCAGGGATCTGGATCACGCTGCTGTTGGCGGCCTATCTGCCGGTTCAGGCCTATTGCACGGCTGTGGAGATTTTTTCAACGCCCGATGTGGTGCTCGCAAAGTCGCTTTTGTGGTGCGCCGGCATCGGTGTTGCCGTGTGGATTTTTGCTTTTTTGGCAAGTCTTTCCGGAGCACGCAATTTTGCGGGCTATTTCCTGGGGGCGGTGACGCTTCTTTTTACCGTTTACGCATTCTTGCTTCCGCTAGATACGGGGACGATCGACGCCTTCCAGATCAGCAATCCGGCGGCGCTTTTCCGCTCTGCCAATCTCTTTACCGACTTTGCCGTGATTGCCGCGGTGTTCGGGGCGTATGTCTGGCTCATTCGTACCGGTCATACGATTTGGATCAAGAGTGTCTTTGTGCTGTGCATTGTGGGCTCGCTCATCAACGGGTCTTACCTTTTGTGGCAGAGCCGAGGTCAATGGCACAGCGATGCGGCGCAGCGGGAAACGGCTGCCGACGAGATCCCGGACTATAACGATCGACTCTTCGGTTTTTCCAAGACAGGAGAAAACATTGTTGTCGTCATGATGGATGCCTTTACGGGCACCCATATGGAACGGATCCTCAAAGATGCTCCGGAACTCAAGCGTGATTTGGAAGGTTTTGTGTGGTATCCCGATACGCTCGCGGCAGGTCCTTCGACCAATGCCGGCATCGCTTCCATTTTGTGCGGTTACGATTGCACGCCGGTTGCCATTAATGCGCAGGGCAGCGACCCCGTTGCCGAAAAAATCAATCGGGGGTACGCCAAGTTTGTCAATCGTCTGGGCGAGAGTTGGGATGTGGCTTTATACGAGCGCAATTGGCTTGAACAAATGCGGTTGCGCAAATACACAGACCAAGAGGTCTTGGGACTTCGTTATCTGAGCGACGCCTACACCGATCGCTATATCGAGCGCAATGATCTCAAGATCGGCCGGGGCAATACCGACGAGTTCTTGCTTGCCGTTTCGGTTTATTCTGCGGTGCCGTGGAGTGCCAAAAATCAGATTTATCGCAACGGCCGTTGGTTTGAAAGTTTCCTCGGAGATAAGAACGAGGTGCTGGTGCTCAGAGCTCTCAAGGATTGGGCGCTTTTTGAGCAGTTGCCTGAATTGTCCAACGCCAAGGCGCAAAAGAACACGTTCAAGTTCATCGACACGGAACTTACGCACACGCCGTGGTTCATGGATCCGGGCGTGTGCCGTATTGTCTCCAATCCCAAACGGGAGATCGGGGCCGATGGCGTGCCGTTGGCGCATTTGGCCACAGAAACGTGCGCACTCAAAGCGCTTGCCCGCTGGTTTGATTGGATGAAAAAAGAAGGCGTTTGGGACAACACGACGGTGGTTCTCGCAAGCGACCATTCTGCTGGCGACGATCCCGCCTATAGCAACCTTTTCAATGATACCGGCATGGGACGGGAGCCGACGCGATCCAATGCTTTGCTCATGATTAAAAAGGCCGGTCAAACAGGGGAATTCAAGACGGATGCAACGCCGATGACCGCAGCCAAAGCGGCGTCGCTTTGGACGGGGGTTGAGCCGCCGTTGCCGCGTGTCTTCATTTCGGGGAAGTCTCGCGGTGAAGGCTATCTGATCGAGCAGCTCTGGCAGGTTGAGGGCAGTATGTTTGACGCCAAGAACTGGACGGAAAAGAAACCGTAAGGAGATTGATGATGTCGCGCACCGAAATCGTGTCACGAGGTAAGTCCGCTTTTGTCGACGGTTTTGAATTGTTTGATGTCAAACTATTGAATGACATTATGTTGCGCGTAGCCATGGGTGGCAGAGGAGATAAGGCGCCGTTGCTGATGGTGCATGGGCACCCGCATACGCATGTGATCTGGCGCAAAGTGGCTCCCGCGCTGTCAAAAGATCGCCAGGTCATTTTGGTGGATTTGCGTGGCTACGGCGATTCCACGAAGCCGGAGAGTACGCCCGATCACCGTCCCTACAGCAAGCGAGAAATGGCGCGCGACCTGCAATTGTTGCTTCAGTCTCTTGGGATTGAACAATGTGACTTCGTAGGACATGACCGAGGCGGACGCGTGGGGCAGCGTTTTGCGCTTGATTGGCCCGAGCTGGTGCGCAAGGCCGTTTTCATCGATATTGCGCCGACGGCTACGATGTACGAACGCACTGACAAGGAGTTTGCCTCGCGCTATTTCTGGTGGTTCTTCCTGATTCAGCCAGAACCGTTCCCTGAAAAGCTCATCAACTTTGATCCGGAATACTTCCTGCGGCACCATATCAAAGGTCAGCTCAAGATTGAGGGGGCCCTTGAAGAAAATGTTTTCCAAGAATATCTGCGCAGCTACCGTAATCCGGAAACAATTCACGCCATCTGCGAGGACTACCGTGCCGCCGCAACGATTGATCTTGCCGACGACAAAGCTGATGCGGACAAACGCATTGAAGCGCCTTTGCATCTGCTCTGGGGCGCGCGCGGCACGGTCGGCAAGCTTTACGACGTCGTGCAGACGTGGCGCGATAAGGCGACTGTTGTGACGGGACGCGCTCTTGACTGCGGTCATTCGCCTCAGGAAGAGTGCCCTCAGGAATTTTTGAGCGAAATCAGACTGTTTCTGGATGGTAACGAGTAGAGATTGACGATATGGCGAGATTTCATGAACTGATCACAGGATTTCATAGCTTTCGCAACGAATACCTGCTCAGGGACAAAGAGTTTTTCGAGCAGCTGGCACACGGTCAGAGTCCCAAAACGCTCGTCATTGCCTGCTGCGATTCGAGAACCGATCCGGCCATCATTCTGGGATGCAAGCCCGGCGACCTGTTCGTGGTCCGCAGCATTGCCGCCATTGTTCCGGACAAGGACTCCGCGGGCGAACACGACGCGGTGATCGCGGCCATCGAATACGGCATCAAGCATCTTCAGGTGCATGACATCGTCGTGATGGGACACTCCAATTGCGGCGGTATTCACGGATTGCTCAATCCGGAAAAAATTCGTTCGGAAGAATTCATCTCGCGTTGGGTGTCTCAGGCGCTTCCTGCCGTTCGGCGCATTGACCACGAAAACCCAGGGATTGACTCACGCATGCGTTGCCGCCTGTGCGAGGAAGGTTCTGTTCTGCTTTCAATCGAAAACCTGCTCTCCTACGAGTGGGTACATGAGCCGGTACAGGCCGGGTGCCTGTGTCTGCACGCCGTTTACTATGACCTTGGACGCGCTTGTCTTGCCTTGTGGAATAGCGAAACGGAAGATTTTGAAGAGGTGCAGGCGCTACATTCGTAGTTGTTTTGAAGTAGTGGAAAACTGCAAAAATACATGATTTTGTGTGGTAATGTTCTTTGCAATAACGACTTAATTAAAATTAAAAATCTATAAAAATCAAAAAGATAGAATAGTAATACGCAAGTAATTTGCAAAATTTCTTGACTGCAAAAAAGTAAGAGAGTAGAGTGCCCTAGACGTTCAAAAGCTTGCTTTTTGCAAGAAATGATCAGTTTCAACACAGGGAGTTTTGCAAATGTCGAGCGACAATCGGATCATTATTTTTGACACCACGCTTCGCGATGGTGAACAAGCGCTGCCGCAAAGCCTTTCGGCGCGTCAGAAGCTGCAGATCGCGTTGGCGCTCGAAGAACTCGGCGTCGATGTTTTGGAAGCCGGTTTCCCGATCTCTTCCAAGGGTGACTTTGAAAGCGTTTCCCAGATTGCCGCCACACTGAAAAAGACGATCCCCTGCGGTTTGTCGCGTTGCGTGGCCAAGGATATTGAAGCTGCCGGCGAAGCCCTTCGCGTTGCGGAACGTTTCCGTATCCACACCTTTATTGCCACAAGTACGATTCACGTGCGCGACAAACTGCGCAAGTCGTTTGACGACATCGTCGAAATGGCCAAAGCCTCCGTGAGGCTTGCCCGCAACTACACCGACGACGTGGAATTTTCTTGCGAAGACGCAGGCCGCACCCCGATTGACGAACTGTGCCGCATGGTGGAAGCCGCCATTGATGCGGGCGCCACGACCATCAACATTCCCGATACCGTGGGCTACACACTTCCGACGGAATTCGGCGGCATCATCACCAACATCTTCAACCGTGTTCCCAACATTGACAAAGCTGTGCTCTCAGTTCACTGCCACAACGACTTGGGCATGGCAACGGCCAATTCGCTGACGGCCGTGCAGATGGGCGCGCGTCAGATCGAATGCTGCATGAACGGTTTGGGCGAGCGCGCCGGCAATACGTCGCTCGAAGAAGTGGCCGCCGCTTTGAACGTTCGCAACGGTTACTTCGAAGGTCTCAAGACCGGCATCGTGATGAAGAACATCGCCAGAACGTCTTCGCTCGTTGCAAAGATCTGCCACGAACCCGTGCCGCCGCACAAGGCCATCGTTGGTTCGAATGCCTTTGCGCACAGCTCCGGCATCCATCAGGACGGCGTGCTCAAGAATCGCCAGACCTACGAAATCCTCACGCCCGAAAGCGTGGGCTTTAAGGGCAACAATATGCGCATGACGGCGCGCTCCGGCCGCCATATGATTCGCACCTGTCTGCAGAATCTCGGCTACACGGAGAAAGACTACGATCTTGACGATATCTACGCCCGCTTCCTGAAACTTGCCGACAAGAAGGGCCAGGTGTTTGACTATGACCTTGAATCCCTGGTGTTCTTCACCAAGCAGGGCGTGAACGACGACGACACCTATCGCCTCGATCGCCTCAATGTGATGAGCGGCAGCGGCGACATGACGGCAACGGCCACGGTGAGACTGCAAGTCGGCAAGCGTACGCGCACAGACTCGAGCATCGGCAACGGTCCGGTGGATGCGGTCTACAACTGCATCACGCGTTTGACGGGCGTGCGCTGCAAGCTCACGAGCTTTGAAATCACGGCCAACGGTGCCGGCATGGACGCCCTCGGTCAGGTCAACATCACGGTCGATTACAACGGACGTGTTTTCCACGGCATGGGCTTGTCGACTGACGTGATCGAATCGGCTGCCTTGGCTCTGCTTCACGCCATCAACAATATCGAACGCACTAAGCGCATTCAGGAATTGAGAGAACCTCCCAAGAAGATTGACGATCTGGTGGCCGAACACAAGGCCTGATCGAATCTTTCAGCGAGTCAATGCCGCCGTTTCAGCCGAGAGCCGAAGCGGCGGCTATTTTTCGAACGGCAGTTTTTTGTCCGAGCCGAGTTCGTCGGTGGATAGCCCCAGGAAAAGCGGTTGATAGCTTTCGAGAGCCGGATTGAAGGACAGAAAGACGCGTGCTTTATCTTTCAATGCCGAGAGCTGAATTTTGGCCGGATTGCGCTTGATTTCTGCAAAACAGACGGTTCGGTTGACATCGTCGATCGCCACGCAGTCAATTTCGTTGGTGTCGTTACGATCCCACCAGGGTTTTGCCAGTTGACTAAAAATCTACCAAACGATAATGACCTCAGGTACCCGATCAAGCGTAGTACCCATTCGTACAAAGCTTGTGGCGTTCTCTAACAATCCGGAAATGAGGTTAAGAGTTTGAGGACGGTTGGCTCGGTGAGCCAACCTGAGAAGGGCTTTGCCCTCTCCGCCTGGCGGCGGATTCACCCAAAGTTTTTCCCGGCCCTTAAGAATAAGCCTTGCCTTGCCCGCACAAGCATGTTTCATCGTAAGGCATACACTTGAAGTGCGCAGATAGGAGAAGTCCGACTCTGCGCGGCCCGCGAGAATGCGCGGACAG
>ERZ860148.937-NODE-937-length-20272-cov-4.245684_pt1 | contig 20272 bp, 20 predicted proteins | sample MGYA00509981_ERZ860148 | MGnify/ENA primary metagenome ERZ860148 (study PRJEB30046, sample SAMN00715199) | human gut metagenome | study: EMG produced TPA metagenomics assembly of the A metagenome-wide association study of gut microbiota in type 2...
TGGGAATGGCTGCGATAGCTACATTTCTTAACAACAGTGGTTATAAGAAAAAGCTTCGCCAGAATAACACAATTGAAGGTTTTTCTACATCATTCGTCAAAGGTGTGCTGGACAATCCGATATATTGCGGTAAGCTTGCATTTGGAAGAAGAAAAAATGAGAAGATTCCGGGAACAAGGAATGAATATCATATCGTAAAACAAAAGGAATACATGTTAAGTGATGGAATCCATGAGGCAATTATATCAGAAGAAATGTGGAATCAGGCACATAGAAAGCGTCAGGAGACAGGTGTTTTACAGGTAAAAACGCACAGCCTTGAACATGAGCATATTTTATCTGGAATTATCAAATGTCCTGTCTGTGGAAGCGGTATGTATGGCAATGTAAACCGCAAGAAGCATCCGGATGGAGGTTATTACAAGGATTATTTCTATTATGCATGCAAGCATAGAAAACTGGTTGACGGTCACCGCTGTACCTATAAGAGACAGTGGAATGAAGACAAGATCAATGCGGCGGTAGAGGAGATAATCCGTAAATTTGTTACGAATCCAAAGTTCGAGGAAGAAATCCGAAAGCAAATAGGAGGTAGTATTGATACGTCGGAGCTTGACAGAGAATATGATGGTTTAAAAGACAAATTGAGCCAGACAACAGGGGCAAAGAATAAGCTTGCAGACCAGATGGACCATTTATCTGTATCTGATAAGAATTATGATAAAAAGTACAATGACATGCAGGAACGACTTGATAAGCTGTATGATGAAATCACCGATATTGAGAATGCCATAGAAGAAGTCGAAACAAGACTTTATAATATCAGGCAGGACAAAATCTCAGAAGATAATGTTTACCAGTTCCTTTTATTCTTTGATAAGCTGTATGATAAATTTACAGATCTGGAAAAGAAGACATTTTTGAAGAGTTTTCTGTCCGATGTATTTATCTATGAGGAAGAGCAAAAGGATGGCAGAATATTAAAAGGTCTCCGGTTTAAATTTCCGATATATATGAATGGCAGAAATGTATTGGGTGTGGATCGGGACAACGAAAGTACAGATGAGACTGTGGTAGCACTACACCATCAAAGGCCGACTGTAGGATCCCAAAACAATCCAATATCCGGCGGGCAATAGGTGAACACGAAAAATGCAACCGTAAGCAACAGCAGGACAGCGGCTGCGGCTTTCGTCGACAGAAGAGAAGACTTGCGATACCGTTTGTTTTCGACAAACAATGACAGAAGAACCCCTGCAAAATACAAAGCGATATTTAAAGCATCGTAGTTTCGGCCAAGCACACCCCGCAGCGTATAAAATCCGACCACAATCCCGCCCATTCCGGCGAGGATACCGAGAATTCTTGCCGGGAGAAACTGTTCCGGAAGCATATTGCCGCGGAGCAGCACTTCGAGGATGGTCAGAAGCAGAAACGGGAAAAACAAAAGTTTTAAATGCTCCCAGGTGGACTCATTTACAGCTGAGAATAACCCGACGACAGCGTTATCTCCGGACCATTCATAGGTGAAATGGAGAAGAACACCCAGTACAGAAATAAAAATAAAACGGAACAGATTGGTTTTTAAAGACATAGATTCCTCACGGTTTTATAATTGTTAGAAACAGTATATGAAATTTGAACAGCTTTATGCAGGCATCAGCCGTTTTTTGTGAAAATATGGAAAATTCTTACGTTTTTCTTAACCCATTTGAAACCGAAAGCATACCATGGTAAAACAGGGGGAGCAAAAAAGAAGCTTGGAACCGATACTACCGGAGCACGGATTGCAGATGGTAAAGTTTATTATGCGACCTATCCGGAAGGTGGAACACACATGAATAAGATGAATGTGTATCGCTGTGACCGGAACGGAAAGAATAATAAACTGTTATTCACACAGAATGTTGATGACGAAAATGGCTATATTATTCCGGAAGAATTTACTGCAAAGAAGATAACATTTGCAGTAAGTTCAGAGAAACTGTCCGGTTCCGAAGAAGATCCGGTAATAGAATATGTTTATGACTGCACCACAGAGCAGATCACAAAAGTGGAAAAATAGTTACTGTTCGCAGAGAGACCTGCGAACAGTGACAGAAAATAAATGATCATATTACATAATGATACATAAAGATAAAGTGACAGACACTTCCACCCATCACGAACAGATGGAAAATTTCATGGCTGCCGAAGTATTTGTGAAGTGCGTTAAATACCGGAAGTTTCAGAGCATAGATTACACCACCGATGGTGTAGATGATGCCGCCCGCTAAAAGCCAGCCAAATGCGGCATGCGGGAGATCCGTCCACAGCCGGGCAAATACCGGCAGGCACGTCCAGCCCATGGCAATGTAAATGATGGAAGAAAACCATTTCGGACAGGTGATCCAGAGTCCTTTGACAATGATTCCTGCCACTGCAATTCCCCATACAAGAGCCAGAAGGGTATATCCAATTCTGCCGCCCAGGATGATCATGCAGACAGGGGTATAAGATCCGGCAATCAGAACGAAGATCATCATGTGATCAAGCTTCTGAAAATTCCGGAGTACTTTGGTAGATACATGACAGATACTGTGATAGATTGTGCTTGCCGCGTACAATAAAACCATACTTGTGGCAAAAATTGTCATGGCAAGCATATAGGTTGCATTTCCGTGAGCTTTTATTAAAAGTGGTGAGGCTGCGATCAAAGCCATCAGACAGCCGATAAAATGTGTGATGGCGCTTCCGGGTTCCCGAATTGTTAATTGCATAGTAAAATCTCCTTTCTTACAATGTATAAATAAAAACTAACTAATGTAGTATTGAAAACTATATCTAACATAAATAAATACTATGATATATTGGTGCGCATGTCAATAATAATTATGCATAAAAAAACGGGAATAAAATGCCGTTTCATTGACACAAGTTCAATGTTTGTGTATTATGCAGTTAGTTAAAACTAACTGCGTGAATAGTATGAAAAGAAAGGATTTCTGATGTATGAATAAAAATAACAGGAAAGAAAAAAAAGACAATTTAAATATTTTGAAGTTTATCGGCCCCGGACTGCTGGTAACAGTCGGGTTTATTGATCCGGGAAACTGGGCATCCAATATTGCAGCCGGATCGGGATATGGATATACCCTGCTCTGGATGGTAACTCTTTCAACGATTATGCTGATTATTTTACAGCACAATGCAGCACATCTGGGGATTGTGACGGGATTGTGTCTGTCCGAGGCAGCAAGCCGTTACATAAACAGGACATTGAAGAATGTGATTCTTGTAACGGCAGTAGCCGCTGCCATTGCGACTGCGATGGCAGAGATTTTAGGAGGTGCCATTGCACTGCAGATGCTGTTCCACATTCCGATTAAAGTGGGCAGCATGCTGATCCTTGTCGTGGTCTTGTTCTGTGAATTTACCAATGCATATAAAAGGATCGAAAAACTGATCATGCTTTTTGTCTCTCTGATTGGTTTTTGCTTTTTAATTGAAATCTGTATGGTGAAAATTGACTGGGGAGCTGCCGCCACAGGATGGGTAAAACCGGTATTTCCATCGCATGCGATGCCGGTTATCATGAGCGTGCTTGGCGCGGTTGTCATGCCGCACAATCTGTTTTTACATTCGGAGATCATTCAGAGCCGGAAGTGGAATCTGAAAGAAGAAGCGGTGATTCAGAGACAATTGAAATTTGAATTTAAGGATACGCTGTTTTCCATGATCATCGGATGGGCGATTAACAGCGCCATGATTCTCATGGCGGCGGCAACGTTTTATCAGAGAGGGGAAAACCAGGTGGATGATCTGACGACTGCGGGAAATATGCTGACACCACTGCTTGGAAATGAAGCAACGGTGATTTTTGCCATTGCCCTTTTACTTGCCGGGCTTTCTTCAAGTATTACCGCAGGGATGGCGGGAGGAACGATTTTTTCCGGAATTTTTAATAAACCTTATGATATTGCGACGAAAGAAACCAGACAGGGTGTTTTGATTACGATGATTCCGGCAGCGCTTATCATTCTGCTGATCCGGTCTCCGTTTCAGGGATTGATTTATTCCCAGATGCTTCTTGCAGTACAGCTTCCGATCACTATTTTTACGCAGATTTATCTTACCTCGTCCAAAAAAGTGATGGGAAAGTATGCAAACAGTACCGGACTTAAAATGGTTCTCTGGGCAATTGCAATTGTAGTTACAGCATTAAATATCGGGCTTTTTGTGACGGGCTTTTAAAAAGACGATAGTTTTTTCAGAAATTCTCTGGGTGTCATGTGGAATTTCCGTTTAAAAATTTTATGAAAATAGGAAAGGTTGTGGAATCCTGTGGCGAGAGAAACCTCCAGAATGGAGGTGTTTCCCTGTTCAAACAGTTCTACAGCCTTTTCCAATCGCAGATTGTTGAGGTATTCCACTACGGTCATGTTCATGTGTTTTTTGAAAAAACGCATAAAGTAATATTCGCTGAAATAGCACTGGGCAGCGAGACCGGCAACCGTAAGCGGTTCGGCATAGTGCAGATGGATATAGTCCAGTACGGTTTTTAATTTTTCAGAGGCGTTTGCGGTGTCGACAGATCGTTTCCCGTCCGGGGTACGGTTCTGCAGGAGCAGGAAAATAACCTGCAGCAGTAATGCCTTAATGGCCAGTTCGTATCCCTCAACCGGATTTGCAAAGAGAGAACTGATCTGTGCAAAAATTTTGCGCAGAGATACATAAGCCGGATGGGTCGGACGGATCAGACAGGGAACCGACAGTTCTTCATTGGTCAGTGGCATCAGATAACGGGTGGAGCAGATATCGGTCGCATTTCCACCGAGAAAGTTCATGTGAAACACATAGGTTTCGGACTGGTAAAGCGCAGACTGTCCGCGGGAGACCGAGTGCAGCAGCAGAGGCGGGATAAAAATCAGATCGTCTTTTTCCACAGCGTAGGAAGTAAGGTCGATCTGGTAGCTGGCATCTCCTTCGGTGATGAGTGTAAATTCAGCCTCTTCGTGCCAGTGCGTTGTTATGACCGGATAATCCGGCTTTAAAGAAGTGATATATTTCTGTATGGGGAAGGTCGCGTCACCGTGACGGGCATCTTCTTTCTGTTCAAGGGCAAGTGTCTGTAACCGTTTCATGGAAAATTCTCCTTTGTCTTATGAGAGCAGTATTGTGTTATAAAAAGTAAGAATTATGCAAGATAATTTTGAAATTCCAAACTATAATGACAGTATAATGTTACAGAAACAAATTGTCAAAGGACATGGAGATACAGGCGAAGGAGGACATGGACATGCAGAAAAAATGGTGGCATGACAAGGTGGCATATCAGATTTATCCAAAGAGTTTTTGCGATACAAACGGAGATGGGATCGGTGACCTGCGGGGCATTATTTCCAAACTGGACTATTTAAAGGAGCTGGGAGTTGACATTATCTGGCTTTCTCCAATCTATAAGTCCCCGTTTGTGGATCAGGGCTATGATATTTCGGACTATTATGCAATCGCTGAAGAATTCGGAACGATGGAGGAATTCGACGAACTGCTTGCGGAGGCCAAAAAGAGAGATATGTATCTGATTATGGATCTGGTTGTCAATCACTGCTCCGACAAGCATGAATGGTTTCAGAAAGCACTGGCGGATCCGGACGGACCGTATGCCGATTATTTTTATTTCCGGAAGGGAAAAAATGGAAATCCACCGAGCAATTACCGTTCTTATTTCGGGGGAAACTGCTGGGAGCCGGTACCGGGATCGGACAAATATTATTTCCATATGTTCGCAAAGGAGCAGCCGGATTTAAACTGGGAAAATCCAAAACTGAGGGAAGAAATCTACCGGATGATCAACTGGTGGCTGGACAAAGGACTGGCAGGTTTTCGGATTGATGCGATCATCAATATTAAAAAAGATCTGGCATTTCCGGATATGGAGCCGGATGGTGACGATGGACTGGCAAGCTGTTGGCGTATGGTCGAAAATGTAGAAGGTGTCGATGAGCTGCTTGAAGATTTAAAGAATCATACATTTGCCAAAAAGGATGCATTTACGGTAGGGGAAGTATTTAACATTGGGTTGGAAGACCTGCCGGACTTTATTGGAGAAAATGGACATTTTTCTACAATTTTTGATTTCAGCGCCCATATGCTCAGTGACGGGGAACACGGATGGTACGATGCGCCACCAATTTCTTTTGATGCGTGGAAAAAAGCAATCACAGATTCCCAGATGCGGGTACAGAATGTCGGGTTCGAGGCAAATATCATTGAAAATCACGATGAGCCGCGCGGCGTTTCCCGTTTTCTGCCGAATTATGCGCAAAATGCGGACGGGGCAAAGATGCTTGGTACAGTAAGTGTTCTGCTGCGTGGAATTCCGTTTATTTATCAGGGGCAGGAGATTGGCATGCAGAATGCCAGATGGAACAGTGTGGATGAATTCGATGATATCAGTACCAAAGACCAGTACAGGATGGCGCGTGAGGCTGGACTTTCGGATGCAGAAGCACTTGCCGTATGTTCGGTCATGAGCAGGGACAATGCACGGACGCCGATGCAGTGGAAGGATGCGCCGCAGGCGGGCTTTACCTCGGGAACTCCATGGCTGAAAGTCAATGATAATTATCCGGTGATCAATGTGGAAAAAGAGGAAGGGCAGCTGGATTCGGTTCTGCATTATTACAGAAAACTTATCGCATTGCGCAAATCCGGGGAATATCGGGAGTTGTTTACTTATGGAAAATTTGAGCCGGCATATGAGAATGCAGATCACGTAATGGCATATTACCGCATCCTGCAGGGGCGCCGGGTTCTGGTAGCGGCAAATTTTGGAACAGATACCATAGAACTGGATTGGGAAGTTCCGGCAAAAAAGGTACTTTTATCAAATAAAAAACGAACAAATGCTGAAAATAAGCTGATTTTAGAGAAATGTGAAGTGTTTGTGACGGAATGTAAATAGCGTTGCAATCTTATCGGATTTTGATATAATGAGAGCATACACGAATGTCTGTTTGGGGAGAGGAAAGGTATGCCGCAGTATATCGCAATTGATCTGAAATCATTTTATGCATCCGTAGAATGTGTGGAGCGTGGACTTGATCCGCTGACCACCAATCTGGTGGTGGCGGATGAAAGCCGCACGGAAAAAACCATCTGCCTGGCAGTTTCTCCATCCCTGAAAAAATATGGGATTCCGGGAAGGGCCAGGCTTTTTGAAGTGGTTCAGAAAGTAAAACAGGTAAACCGCAGCCGAAAAACCGGTGAGCCGGAATTGTCGTACATTGCGGCACCTCCGCGGATGGCACTTTATGTGGAATACAGTACGCAGATCTATGATATATATCTGAAATATGTGGCGCCGGAAGATATTCATGTATATTCGATTGATGAAGTGTTTATGGACGTGACACATTATCTGAAAACCTATGGAATGACAGCTTATCAGCTGGCGCAGACTATCATTCTGGATGTGCAGGATCACATTGGGATCACGGCCACTGCCGGGATCGGAACCAACCTGTATCTGTGCAAAATCGCAATGGATATTGTGGCAAAGCACATCGATGCGGATGAAAACGGTGTGCGCATTGCCCAGCTGGATGAAAAAAGTTACCGTAAACTGCTTTGGGACTACCGGCCGATCACGGATTTCTGGCGTGTCGGACCGGGATATGCGAAGAAACTGGCAGAAAACGGAATGTATACCATGGGAGATGTGGCGCGCTGCTCCATCGGAAAAGAAACAGATTATTATAATGAGGATCTGCTTTACAAACTGTTTGGTGTGAATGCAGAACTTTTGATTGATCATGCCTGGGGGTACGAACCGTGCACGATTGCGCAGATCAAAGCGTATCGTCCGCAGGCGAACAGTTCCGGATCGGGACAGGTATTGCAGTGTCCTTACCCGGCAGATAAAGCAAGGATTGTTGTGCAGGAAATGACAGACCAGCTGGTATTGGATCTGGTGGAGCATGGATTCGTGACGGATCAGATAGTGCTGACGGTTGGCTATGATATCGAAAATCTGACAGACCCGGTGCGGGCAAAAAGATATCACGGGGAAGTGACTACGGATCGTTACGGAAGAAAGATTCCAAAGCATGCGCATGGGACGGCAAATTTGCAAAATCATACATCTTCTGCCATTACGGTAGTAGAAAAAACACTGGAATTATATGACAGAATTATAAATCCGGATCTTTTGATCCGCAGGATCTATGTTACGGCATGCCATGTACGCACAGAGCAGGAGGCACAAAAAGAACAGACGTATGAGCAGATGAGCCTGTTTGATTTTGCGGAAGAAACCGAGGAACAGAAGGCACAAAAGCAGGCATTGCAGAAGGAAAAACAGATGCAGAAAGCCATGCTTTCCATTAAGCAGCGTTATGGGAAAAATGCCATTTTAAAAGGAACCAATTTCAAAGAAGGGGCAACCATGCGGCAACGCAACGGACAGATTGGAGGACATCGGGCATGAACCGGCTGGAAAATACGCATCGTTATGATGACATCATAGATCTGCCGCATCCGGTTTCGAAAAAGCATCCGCAGATGCCATCGGAAGACCGGGCCGCACAGTTTTCTCCGTTTGCAGCATTGACCGGTTATGAACGCGCCATCCGGGAAAAAGAAATGCAGCATGAGGAACGGATGATGCTCGGGGAGGGCATCAGCAGGGAAACTTATGATTCAGAATAAGGACAACATATTTTTTATGATTAAATTCATACGATATACTAAGCAGGAAATTTGTGTGGTATGAAATGGCAGACAAAAAACAATGGAAAAGATATGTGGGGTATGCACTGTTTCTTTTCCTGTCATACAGCATTGGAAACGCAGCGGCTGTTGTAAGTACAATGACACTGCAGCCGGAGAAAGTGGAGAAAGAAATGAAAACAGTTGCAATTACCTTTGATGACGGGCCGAATCCGGAATATACACCGAAATTGCTGGACGGATTAGAAAAACGTGGTGTAAAAGCCACTTTTTTTCTGCTGGGAGAAGAGGTAAAACAGTATCCGGATGTCGTCAGACGGATGCATGATGACGGACATCTGATCGGTGTTCATTCTTATAAACATGTTAATTTTAAGGAAGTGGGAACGGCATGCACTTTGCAGCAGATTGAAAAAACACAGAAGGCGATTTATGATGTGACGGGAGAATATGCAGGATATATCCGTCCACCTTACGGATGCTGGCAGAAGGAACTGGATGCGCAGGTAAATCTGATCGAAGTACTGTGGAATGTAGATCCGCGGGACTGGGCAACGACCGATGCGGATACTGTGGTTCAGAGAGTTCTAAAGGATACTAAGCCGGGGGATATTATTCTGCTTCACGATGCTTCGGCGTCATCTGTACAGGCGGCATTTACGGTCATAGATACCTTGCAGAAACAGGGATATTCGTTTGTCACGGTCGAGGAGCTTTTGTTAGAGTAGCATACTTGAATGTTCCGGTGATCTCGTGGTAAAATAACCAGTAGACCCAATCATTACAAGCTGAAAAAGAAGGAATAAAAAATGAGTAACGATAAATTTGACACGGCACGGCAGGTGCTTCGTCAGCAGAAATTAACAGGAGAACGCGCACTGTTTCAGTCTGAAAATCTGGCGGTATATGACAGTGTGTTTGAGGATGGGGAATCCCCGTTGAAGGAGAGCAGCAGTCTTTATCTGGATAATTGTCTGTTCCGGTGGAAATATCCGCTCTGGTATTGCAAACATGTCGATGTAAAGGAATGTACCTGGTTTGACATGGCGCGGGCCGGGGTATGGTATACCGATGATATTTCGGTAAGAGATTCCATTGTAGAAGCACCAAAAAATTTCCGCCGTTGCAGGGGAGTAACCCTGACCAATGTAAATTTCCCGAATGCAGAGGAAACCCTCTGGAACTGTACCGATGTAAACCTTTCCTATGTGCAGGCGCACGGGGATTATTTTGCCATGAATTGTAAAAATATGCAGCTGGATCATTTTGAACTGGTTGGAAATTATTCATTTGATGGTGTGGAAAACATGGAGATCCATCATGCACGCATGCTTTCCAAAGATGCATTCTGGAACAGCAATCATGTTACTGTGTATGACAGTTTTATTTCGGGAGAATATCTGGGATGGAATGCCAGAAATCTTACACTTGTCAACTGTACGATTGAGAGCCTGCAGGGCATGTGTTATATAGAAAATCTGAAAATGGTGAACTGTAAATTGATTAATACGACACTGGCATTTGAGTATTCCACGGTGGATGCACAGATTGTAAATACCGTGGACAGTGTGCTTAATCCTTCCGGCGGAATCATCCGGGCGGATAAGATTGGAAAACTGATTTTGGAAAAAGACAAGGTAGATCCAGGGAAAACCACAATTATATGTACAGAAGATGAAGGGGAGGGACAACGATCATGAAAGCAAGTCACAGAAAAGACGTCATTATTGCCAGAATTATTTTTGCCATAATCTGCGCAGCACTGCTCGCAGGAATTATAACACTTATCGTATGGCTTCATGGGCGGAATGCAGGGAAAAACCAGACACCGGAAACGGAAATCACAAATAATGCACCGCCGGCAGACAACAGCAATCTGCCACCGGTAACGGAACAGCCGCTGGACGAAGACGGACAGAGTGTATGGACAAGCACGGATGGCGTAAATTTCCGTGCAGAGCCGAATACAGACAGTGAAATTCTTACCGTTCTCGTGACGGGAACGAAGCTGACACTGCTGGGAGAAGAAAATGGATGGGTGCAGGCAGAATATAACGGACAAAAAGGATATGTCAGTTCAGACTATGTTACCGATCAGGAACCGGATACAACAACGCAGGAAACAGAGTAACGGAAAGGGGAAACAATGAGTACAGCAGGAAAAATTATGTCCTTCCGACAGGATGGAAATGAGATTTGTGTGAAGTATGAACAGCAAAAACTGGTGGTGAAAGCCATAAGGGATGATATTGTCAATATTTTTGTGCCTTACAGAACAAAGGAACATTATTCTAAGGCCATTGATGGAGACAAGGCGGTTGCGACAGAACTGACGGCAGAGCAAAAAGGAGAAGATCTGGTAATTGCAACCGATAAGATCCGGATGCAGTTTGGAGAAAATCTGGAAATGGTGATTACGAGACCGGACGGGACTCCGCTTGTCCGGACACACCGGCAGGGCAGAAGTGTTTGCGGGGAAGTCAGTGAGCAGATGAAACAGATTCTGGAGTCGGAAGGGCATGATACGTCGAATCTGGGCGCACATGATTATCCGGTACAGATGATGTTTGATCTGGACGAGGGGGATGATTTTTACGGTCTGGGTGATAAGACCGGATTCCTGAATAAAAAAAATTATGAGTATGAGAACTGGAATTCCGATATTCCACAGGCACACAATGAGGACTATCATGCGCTGTACAAGTCGATTCCGGTGCTCTTTTGCAAGAAAAAGAATGACGTATATGGCATGTTTTTTGATAATACGTTCCACAGCTATCTCAATCTGGGCAAAGAAAATCCGGAATATTATTTTTACGGCGCGGATGATGGCAATCTGGATCTGTACTTCCTGGGTGGAGAAAAACTGACGGATCTGATTGAAGAATATACATATCTGACCGGGCGGACACCGCTGCCACAGCGATGGACGCTTGGATACCAGCAGAGCCGCTGGGGCTATCAGTGCGCAGAAGATATCCGTGATGTGGCAGAACATTTCCGTGATCTGGATATTCCGTGTGATGCCATCCATTTTGACATTGATTATATGGATGGGTATCGTGTGTTTACATGGAATGATGCAAAGTATGGAAAACCTGGGGATCTGATTGCGGAAATAAAAAAACAGGGCTTTAAAACGGTAACGATCATTGATCCGGGAACCAAAGTCGATCCGGACTATTTTATGTGTAAAGAAGGCGAAGAGAACGGATATTTTGCGACCGATACACAGGGAACTACCTATGTCAATGAGGTTTGGCCGGGAGATGCAAATTATCCGGATTTTGGACGCCGCAAAGTACGCGACTGGTGGGGAAAACACCATAAGTTTCTGGTCGACATCGGTGTGGACGGTGTATGGAATGATATGAATGAACCGGCAAGTTTCCGTGGCGAGCTGCCGCAGGATGTTGTATTTCATGATGAGGAGCGTACGACAAATCATGCGGAAATGCACAATGTATATGGACATTATATGAGCCGTGCGACCTTTGAGGGACTGCAGAAACTTTCCGATAAGCGTCCGTTTGTTATCACACGTGCAGCGTATGCAGGAACACAGAAATATGCGACCGTGTGGACCGGAGATAATCAGAGTCTGTGGTCGCATCTGCAGATGATGGTGCCGCAGCTGTGTAATCTCGGTATGAGCGGATTTGCGTTTGCCGGAACCGACATTGGCGGATTCGGTGCGGATACGACCCCGGAACTTCTGACCCGGTGGATCGAGGCTGCCGTATTTTCTCCGCTGTTTCGAAATCATTCCTGTCAGGGAACACGCAGACAGGAGCCGTGGCAGTTTGATGATCAGGTGGTGGGAATCTATCGAAAATATGTAAAGATGCGTTATCGTTTCCTTCCGTATCTGTATGATCTGTTTTATCAGGGAGAACAGACCGGACTTCCGGTTATGCGTCCTCTGGTTCTACATTATCCAAAGGACCCGGAAACCTATAACCTCAATGGAGAGTTCCTGGTAGGAGAAAATCTCCTCGTTGCCCCGGTATTGGAGCAGGGAGCCACGAAGAAAATGGTGTATCTGCCGGAAGGGGAGTGGTATGATTACTGGACCGGAGAGAAAATTACCGGAGGAAAGTATTTCCTGCGGGATGCACCGATTGATTTGTGCCCGATGTACCTGAAAGAAGGAACGATGATCCCGATGTATGAAAAAATGGCGTATGTTGGAGAAAAGCCGTACCGTACGCTGTATCTGCTGACAACTCCGGGAGAGGCTTCTTACGATCATTTTCAGGATAATGGAGAGGACTATGCCTACCGTAAGGGTGTGTATAATTTATATCATTTCCATAAGAATGCACAGGGAGTACTGGAAACGGAAATGCGGCACAAAAATTATCCGGAATACGAGCAGATATGCTTAAAAATAGTAGGAAAATAAGCACAAAAAACCGTTGCATGGCATAGTCTATAATGATGACAGGATGGAGCATGCAAGTGGATTATTCAAACGATTTTTACCCAAAGATTCCGTTTTATATGACATATCCGATGCAGAGTATGTATCTGACAGAGATGGAATATGAAAAAGATATGGAACGAATGAAACAGTACTATCCGGCAGAGACAAAAGAGATCATGGAGCTGGTGGAACAGAGGCTTGACCAGCTGGAGTATGAGGGAAGCCGCATCTACGATGAGGAACCGGACCGCCTGATGATACAGATGGAAATTGATGGAATTTACCGGAAGCTGTCCGAAGCGCAGAAAAAGAAAGAGAACCGGATCGAAGGAAACATGCAGGCGGCATCATATTTCGAAATGGTTCCGGCTTCTATCGCCGGAGAAACTATGACAACACAGGAACGGGAATGTGGGAATCCGTGGCTTTGCAGTATGATCGGTGTGTTGTTTGGTGCGGAAATGTGCAAACGGCGCTGCCGGCATCGCAGATGCAGGAGATGGATGTAACGGCGGAAATTACAGCCATAGTAAGAAGGAAAAGATAAATGAACAGGAAAGTAATTAAACCAGTGGTGCTGTCAGGGCTTTTTCTGGCAGCACTGATTGTTTTCAGCATCATAACCAATCAGGATAATAAAGATATGACAACGGCGATGAAGGAGGCAACCCTTCCCATCGTCCAGTTTTATGAAGGAAATAACAGCGTGGCACAGCTGCACGGATACGTATCGGAAATGAATATTACAAAGATGCGGGATGGAATTGTGCCGGTAGACCATACACGACTGCTTCCGCTGAAAATTAATACATATGGACAAAAAATCAGAGGCATTGCTTATGAAATCCGGAGTCTTGATGATTCCCGGCTGGTTGCAAAGGGAAATGCACAGGAGATCAAAGAAAAAAATAATGAAATCTCTGCAAACCTGAAAATCCAGAATATTCTCGGAAAAGGGGAAGAATATGAACTGATTGTTATTCTTGCTTCAGGAAAAAATAAGATCCGGTATTACACCCGGCTGATGCAGACACAAAACGATGATACTCAGGCATGTATGGATTTTGCACTGCAGTTTCATGAATATACATTCCGGGATGATGCAAATAAATTTATTCCGAAATATATGGATGCGGCAACAGGCGATACCAGTACACTCAATTATGTGGATTTAAGCTGTACCTTAAATCAGATTACCTGGGCAGATTTAAAACCGGAGCAGATGGGAGAACTCGAGGCATCTTTCAAGGAAATCAATGATTCCTATGATGTGATCACGCTCCGGTATGTGGTGACCACCAAAGGGACCGGTGGGGAAACCGAGTATTATAATGTGGAAGAATATTATCGTCTGCGTATGACGGAATCCCGTATGTATGTCTTAAATTTTGAGCGTACTTTAAATCAGATTTTCCGTGGGGAAAACCGGTTTATTACAGATAATAATCAGATCCAGCTTGGCATACGTGACAAAAATATTGAATATGCTGTAAGTGAGACCGGAGATGTGATCGCGTTTGTACAGCAGGGAGAACTCTGGTGCTTTGACCGTGTAAATAATAAGATTGTACAGGTATTCAGTTTCCTTGGGGCAGAGGGGATCAATGCGAGGGATAACTGGGATCAGCATGATATCAAAATTGCCCGTGTGGATGAAGCGGGAAGTATTGATTTTGTTGTATATGGATATATGAACCGTGGGGATCATGAAGGCGAAGTGGGCACGGCAGTATATCATTATGACGGTCTGGTACACACTATAGAGGAAGAAATTTTTATCCCGTCGGATGTTTCCTATGAAATACTCAAAGCACAGATGGGGCAGTTAATGTATGTGAACGAAAAGGGGACATTTTACCTGATCATGGATCAGAAACTTTACAGTATAGATACGGACAAGCGGACTCCGGAAGTGCTTGTGAAAGATCTGAAAGAAAGCTGTTATAAAGTGTCGGAATCGAATCAGTATTTTGCGTGGGTAGACAGCGACAAAGAATACAAAAGCGATGTGATTCACCTGATGAATTTGAAAAATGCTTCTGTCTATGATATCAAGGCAAAAAAGGGAGCGTATATTCTTCCGCTTGGGTTTATCGATGAAGATTTTATTTACGGAGCAGCAAAGAAAGATAAGGTGATGGTTGCAGCAGCGGGAAATACGGTTTTCCCGATGAAAAATTTAACCATCATGGAAACTTCCGAAAATTCACACAGTATCTTAAAGACGTATGAACCGTCCAGGGGAAGTATCGGTTCCATTTCGGTGGAGGATTATACAATTACCATTCATCTGATCAAAAAGTCCGGCGGACATTATGTGGCTGCAGGAACCGATGCGATCATGAACCGTGAGGGAGACACGGAAGAAAAAGTTACCGTGGGATCAACCGTGACAGATCGCAAGGAAACACAGTACCAGCTTATGATGAAAAACGGGGCGGATGCATCCAAAATTAAAATGCTGACTTCCAAATCTGTTTTACTGGAAAATCCGCGTGACGTTTCCGTGAAAAATAAGGAGTCGCAGGAATACTTTTATGTGTACAAAAAAGGTGATGTGCTGCTTGCAACCGATGAGATCGCGGATGCCATCGTCTGCGCCAATAATCATATGGGAGTTGTGGTGGATTCCAAGCAGCAGTATGTATGGATGCGTGCGCGTAAATCGGCACAGACGGCATTTAGCAGCCTGAAAGTAAACGATGCGGATAAGAGTTCATCATCCGTGGTTCAGGCGGTCAGTGCCATGCTTAATTACAGAGGAAACGGGCTCAGTGTAAAAGAACTGATTGACAATGGAGGAACCCCGAAAAGCGCGATTGAAAATACATTAAAAGATTCAGTTGTTCTTGATATATCCGGCTGCACAGTAGAGGAGATTCTGTTTTATGTCAGCAAGGGCAGCCCGGTATTTGCAATGACCGGAACAGACAGTGCCGTATTAGTGACGGGATATACCTCTGGAAGCATTTATTATTATGATCCGCAGACCCATTCCACGAGGTCAAAAAGTTATAAAGATGCGGATGACTGGTTCCGGAAAGCAGGATACATTTTCTTTACTTATTTGGACCGTTAATTTTCATTGTAAAAATGAACAATTAAGGACAAGGTTTTATGGATGATTCGTGAAGATTTAACAGAAATAAAGTTCGTATATTGCAATTCCTGGATAAGTGAGATATATTTGAGAATGAGTTATACAGTTTTGGAAAGGGAGAGCGTATGAGTAAGAAAAATGTGATCGTTTCTAATGTGTCAGAAGGACACGACAATCCAATCGCAGAACTTGTTCAGGTAGCATGTCAGTTCGACAGCGATATTATGTTGGAGAGCGATAACCGCAGAATTAATGCAAAGAGCATTATGGGAATTATGGCGTTTAATCCATCCGATGGAATGTCGGTTGATATTGTGACGGAGGGTGCCGATGAAGAAGCAGCACTTGATGCAATTGAAAAATTTTTAGTATGTGAATAATTCTGGTTAGGAGGAATCGTTATGCAGGAGAAGAAGTTAAACAAAGCAGTTTCTGATGTGAAGCTGATGAAGACACCAGAGGGAAAGACAGAAGTTAAAAATGCAGTTAAGGATGCTACAAAAAAGGTAGAGTCAAAAGTCGGGGATGTTGCTGAGGCAGCAGCAAAGAAAGCAGAAGTTGTAGAAGAGAAGGCAAAAGAAGTTGCAAAGGCAACAACAAAGGCTGTTGTTGAGAAGGCAGAACCTGTTGTGAAGAAAGCTGCAACGAAAGCAAAGGCTGCTACAAAGGCAAAGAAAGAAAAACAGCCGGCAAAGACCGAAATCATTGTTCAGTATCAGCAGAATGCTGCAAATCTTGGAGAACTTGAGGATAAGGTAAAGAAACAGTTTGTAGCTGAGGGACATCGTGCCGGATGCATTAAGACATTAAATATTTATGTAAAGCCGGAAGAGTACAAGGCATATTATGTAATCAATGACAAGTTCTTTGGAAGTGTAGATCTCTTCTAAGCGAGTTTTATTACCCATACATGATATAAAGGACGACTGCAGATGCAGCCGTCCTTTTTACGTGGTATGAGACAGGATATTCATAAAAAAGAGTATAAAAAAAGAAACCGGATAAACAGTTTCTTTAAAAGAGCGGGTGATGGGAATCGAACCCACGTATCCAGCTTGGAAGGCTGGTGTTCTACCATTGAACTACACCCGCATATTTTTTATCGAAGCTCCAAGTACCTGCTTCTTCTTTATTCAATTCACGTCACACAATCGGGGTGACAGGATTCGAACCTGCGACCCCCTGATCCCAAATCAGGTACACTAGCCAAACTGTGCCACACCCCGAAGTGCTGTCTCATTAACAACCGTCTTATCCGTGACGCAAGTAAGATTATATTATAGCTCTATCAGAATGTCAACACTTTTTTTGATTTTTTTCAAACTTTTTTATCATACAAGCTACAAACCCCTATTTTTACTGGATTTGTGGCTTGTATTTTTTTCATGAATTTATCTCTTTTAATGCATTTTTTCGATCTTTTCTAATTCCTGTACCAGAATTTCCATCTCTTTTTGTGTTCCGATCGAAATACGCAAATAGTCTTTAATTCTCGGATTATTTCCAAAACGACGAACAAAGATATGCTTTTTACGAAGCTCATCAAAAAAGACTTCACCCGGAATCGTCTTGTGCTTTGCAAAGATAAAGTTTGTTTTAGAATCACCAAAAGTAAATCCCAGACGTGTCAATTCTTTCTTCGTCCACTCTCTGGTATCGACAACACGCTTACGCATTTCTTCAAAATACGCTTTATCACGGATCGCAGCTGCACCGATCTCTACTGACAATCTTGTCATCGGATAACTGTTGTAAGAAAAGCGGACATCATTCATCGCAGCAATCAGTTCTGCACTACCCATGGCATGTCCGATACGCATGCCGGCAAGTGAACGGGATTTAGAATAGGTCTGTACGATCAATACATTGTCATATTCTTTGATCAGTTCTAATGCACTATGATCACTAAAATCAACATAAGCTTCATCAATGATCACGACTACATCACGGTTATGGTCAATGATATCACGCAGCGCATCAAGTTCCTGCACGACACCGGTCGGTGCATTCGGATTTGCGATCACGATACCGCCATTTTCCCCATAATAATCACTTCTTACAAACTCAAAATGATCATCTAAAGGCTTTTGGACATATGGAATCCGAAAAAGTTCTGCCCATACATCATAAAAAGAATAAGTAATATCAGGGAAAAGGATCGGCTTTTTCGAATTGAAGAAAGTCATAAATGCGATTGCAAGCACATCATCTGATCCTACTCCGACAAAAACCTGATCAGAATTTAAACCATTATATTCTGCAATCGCATCTACAAGATGCTGTGAATTCGGATCAGGATACAAACGCAATGCATTGATATCATATTGGTCTAATACTTCCTGTACTTTAGGAGATGGCGGATAAGGATTCTCATTCGTGTTCAGCTTGATCATATCGGGAAGATCCGGCTGTTCTCCAGGTACATATGGTTCTATCGTTCTTAAATTATCTTTCCAACTACTCATTTTCTACCTCTTTTCTGCATAACTTTCTGCCAGTTTTTCAAATGCCGCAAACGAATGCTCGATCATGCTCTTATCGACACAATATGCAATACGCACATAACCCGGACACATAAAGGCACTTCCCGGTACTAAGAGCAGATTAAACTCTTTTGCTTTTGCAACAAAAGCACTATCGTCTTCTTCGAGACTCTTTACCCACATATAAAATGCGCCTTCCGGCTTTGCACAGGTAAATCCAAGTTCTTTTAATTTATTATATAATAATTTACGATTTTCATCATAGATTGCAATATCTGTTGTCTGATCCAGACATTTTGCAACGGCAAGCTGCTGTAAGGATGGTGCATTGACAAATCCTAAGATACGTGTTGCGATCGTAGCTGCATTGACCACATTTTCAAAATCATCCACTTCATTTGGGATGACAAGATATCCGATTCGCTCGCCCGGAAGCGATAACGATTTGCTGTATGAATAACCGACAATCGTATCCTCATAATACTTTGTCAGATACGGCACATCAGCTCCATCGTAAGCAAGCTCACGATATGGTTCATCTGCGATCAGATAGATCGCTGTACCGAATTCTTTTTCCTTTTCCCTTAAAATATCTGCTAATTTCTGAATTGTTTCTTCCGAATAGATCACACCGGTCGGATTATTTGGTGTGTTGACGATCACAGCTTTCGTCTTTGCCGTAATCTTTGTTTTTAATTCCTCAAGGTTTGGTTGAAAATCCGGTATGCTCGGAGAGATAGCAACCATTACACCATCAAAATTTGCTACATAGTTGTTATATTCTCCAAAATAAGGAGCAAAAGCAATCACTTCATCTCCCGGATCTATGATCGTCTTTAATGCGACGTTAAGTCCGCCTGCTGCCCCTACTGTCATAATAATATTCTTTTGATCAAAATGTGTATCAAATTTTCTGTTCAAAGACTGTGCGATTGCCTCACGCACTTCTTCATAACCGGCATTATTCATATAACCATGTACTTTATTAGGATGGACATGCTCTAAAACATCAATCATACTTTCCTTTACTGCTTTGGGCGGTTCTACGCTTGGATTTCCAAGGCTGAAATCATATACATTCTCGGCACCATAGATCCCGGCAAGACGTTTCCCTTCTTCGAACATTGCTCTTGTAACAGAACTTCCTTCAACATATTTTTGCATTTTCTTTGCTATCATTCGCAACCATCCTTTCCTTATCAGGTGATCCCATCTCATGGTACACTCTGCCTACTCCTTATAAACAGTTCTATCTTATCTTATTTTAATATAAATTGCCATACTTTTATCATTCCTGCCGGACTGTTTTTGAAAATCCTATTTTTGAAAACGGATATTTAACCCCCTGATTATAGCACAGAAGAAAGTCGGCATATAATATATGATTTTTCACATTAAAATAAAATTATTAAAAAAAATTAAATTTATAAAAAGGAGTTGCATTTTGAATTTTTTTTTGTTATTATATCAACGTTGCTGTAAAAGCAACTCATGTCATGCGCGATTAGCTCAGCTGGCAGAGCACCTGACTCTTAATCAGGGTGTCCAGGG